>Ga0116141_10001934_pt1 | contig 17860 bp, 12 predicted proteins | sample AD_UKC097_MetaG_FD_89744 | JGI IMG/M metagenome (GOLD analysis project Ga0116141, IMG submission 89744) | Active sludge microbial communities of municipal wastewater-treating anaerobic digesters from USA - AD_UKC097_MetaG | ecosystem: Engineered > Bioreactor > Anaerobic > Digestate | place: USA...
TGACATTTCCAGGCTATTTTTAAAAAATGTCTTCAAAATGATTTGTTTTAATTTGCATTGCATCATATCTACCGCCACCAAGAGATACTCTATATGCCGTTTCATTTTTCTTTTTACTTAAAGATATTGACTTTTTTCCTAATCCTATGATTTCTTCTATCTGTTTACTGTCAAGCACAGCAATTTCACTATCTCCAAGTGCTTTGACTCCACAAACTAATGCTATAGCAAAATTAATATTTTGTTTAATATAGCTTTTCAGTTCATCAATTTCGTTTTCAGAAAAAGCAAATTGCCAGCTATTATAACTGGTATTTTTGTTTTTTTGTTTATCTTTCCTATATTTAATGTATAATCTATAATTGTCTTTGTTGGTTGTCAGATCGTATACTTGTCTATCATCATCACTTTCAACAAGAGCAGGACTAATATGTCTATTAAAGAGCATTGATAAAACAGCACCATAATAAAAATCTGAAACTTTTATCTTAGACATAACCTCTACTTCCTATCCCTCAATTCAAGATGTATAAGTCATCCAACCCAAGCATTGTACCTTCAAATGCTTTTTACAGATTTATAAATATATACCCATCTTGCGGGCATTTCTTCAAACACTAAAAAACTTTTTGAGAGAATTTTTCATATAAAATAATTACTTTTCTTACTTAATGCTTAAAAATAACCAAATAAAATTTTATATAAGTAAATTATAGCATGAATACAGCAAAATATAATAATTAATTTGTAGATGCAATTTTTTAAAGACTTGTACCATTGACTTTCTTACCCAGAACCTGATTAAGAATAATGGCAAAGAAAAATCTGAGGTTGACCGCCACTGCCGAGAAGAAACCATAAACCGAATCAAAGAGTTGCAGAACTTCATCAGTCAGTATGAAACTGATATTGTAGAGTTAGACGAGGTGCTGGTCAGAAAGTTCATCCAGCAGACCGCTGTTTTCCCTGACCATTTCTCAGTGTAATTCAAGTCCAACCTCACAATCGAAATTGGAGTATAAAAAGACTCCTTGCCACCGACGCACTCACCGGTAGTAAGGAGCCTTGATCTGTCCGTAAAAGCTATTTTTTAATGTCTTTTCTCTCTTGTCAAAATAATTCCGATGATGATTCCAATCAAGGCAATAGGTGACAGCCTGAAAAAGACCCATTCAACCACATGAAAGAATGTACCAGCCACTGCGGTTTCTGGATCATTGAAATCCCAGCTTAAGTAAGGACTTTTTTGAGAAATCAAAACTGCAGCAGTTATTAAAATGAGTACACACAACACAATAAACAGCCAGTGAAGAATTTTTCGCTTTGCAGCCTTATTACGTGCCAGTTGTAGATTGATGATTTCCAAATTCTCAGAAATTACTTTCAGGTCATCAACTGGTGCTTCAGCAACAGTCTCGCCAAGTAAAGTACTTACAGGTGTTTCAAGCACTTCTGAAATAGAGATCAGCATTTCAGAATCCGGAACTGATAAGCCGCATTCCCATTTAGAAACTGTTTGCCTCACGACATTTAGCTTGATGGCAAGTTTTTCTTGTGAAAGCCCTTTTGATTTTCTTATAGATTTTATATTCGAGCCTAACATCATGGAGAACCTCCTTCTTTCAGTTGTTATCTCCATTATATCAACGACTGCCCGTTGCCACAAGCAATGCATATTAACATTCGACCTGTACCGATAACAAGTTACGGATGATTACCACAGCAATTTTAATTTGCCATCATGACAGCTAACTCAATCCTCGCACATTTTTCAGAAAATCACAGTTGATATGTTCTCTCAAATCTATACATGTGGCTAGTGGAGTCTTGAGGTAAAATTCCAAAAACCTCAGTATTATTGGACTTTCACGGCTATTTTTCATTTACTCTTGTCATCAACACTAAACTCTCAACATGGAACGATAGACTCACCTTAATCTCTGGAATGTATTTTTCATTTTTCCCATTCACGAGGATAGCTTGTCATCAATCCTTACTTACTATTTTCTTCCCTGCTTCCACTCACCCATTTCTATTTCTCTCAGGCGTCCAGTTAACTTGTAGGGAACTCGCTTCAAATCCTCGATCGTTGTACAGCCCAACATGACCATCGCATTTCTGGTATGCAAAATTAAATCTTGAACGTACTTGCTTGCATAATCCCTACCTCCGAAGAGCAGGAAGCGGAGGAGCTCACCACTAATAGCGGTCATATCGGCGCCAAGGATAATTGCCTTCACGATATCGGAGGCTGTTTTAATCCCCCCTGAAGCGATTAGGCAGACTTCTTCCGAAGCTCTTCTGACATTGAGGATAGCTTTCGCTGTAGGGATTCCCCAGGAATAAAACTCACTGTAATCAAAATCAAAAGCCCGTAAGTCTTCAATTTCCACAAAATTGGTGCCTCCGTAGCCAGAAACATCGATAGCCGCAACACCAGCTTCGACTAACTTCTTTCCCACCACTTCAGATAAACCGAAGCCAACTTCCTTTGCAATAACCTTGCCTGGAAAAGCTTGGCAGATACGGCGAATATTCTCTTCAAACCGAGAAAAGTCCTTGTCTCCTTCAGCCATAGCTAGTTCTTGCGATACATTGATATGGATACCGATAGCATCGGCTTCTATCATGGCCATAGCTTCTCTTACCATTTCCTCGTCTGCTTCTGCACCGAGATTATCGATAACGGTATGGGGTCTACCCAAAACTTCCCGGACGACATGGAAAGATTTCCTCGCCGCCTCATCTTCTAAGGCAATCTTCTGGGAACCTACGGCCATAGGCAAATTAAAGGTCCTAGCGATATAAGCCAAGTCGCTATTTATTTCTTCCGAAAGGTCGGTGCCACCAGTCATGGCATTAATATATAGAGGGAAGTCAACCTTTTGTCCAAGGAAGATGGTCGAAGTGTCGACATCTTTATCCGCTAAACCAGGCAGAGAATTTGTCTCCACGTAGACATCGCTCAGCAAATTATTTCCTTGATATTCTGTCTGTAGAAAGCGCTCAATGTGCTCATCTTTTCTCTGCTTACGCATATTGTCTTCCATTAAACCACTCTTTCTAAGGGCATTCCCTAACACTTTGAGCTACTCTTAACGGAGTAACCTACTGCAAGTCAAGCAGCACATAATTGGGGAGCAGGTCTTCAATAAGTCTTTCTGTCTTGTGAGCATCTACCTCATAATACGAGATACCATCGATATAAACACCTTCACCAGGTACTGTGTGGGTAGTCATCTCTACACCCCTGAGTTCATTCACCCGTCCTGCTAAGCCAATCATTTCATCCCAAGGAATGTTGGTCCTGACATCGCCCATCACCGTTTTAATATAGGCCGGAAGTTGCTGGATTCCTGCCCCCTTAAAAATCTGTTCGACAACCGATTTCAAGAACTGCTGTTGGGCCTCGACTCGCCCGATATCTCCTTGGACATAGCCCTTACGGTAGCGCAGGTAACCCAACGCTTGCTCCCCATCTAATTTCTGGGGTCCAGGACTTATGTAATCCACTTGCGAATCCTGCCTTTCATATTGGTAGTCCATGCCAATATCCGGCACATCGTAATGGATACCACCAATCGCGTCGACCATATTGACAACCGCTTCAAAGTCGACCTCAACAAAGTAGTCCAAATCAATATTTAACCAGTCCCTAATGCTATCCATGGTCAAGCGAATACCGCCAATGGAATGGGCATGATTAAGTTTTGTATATACGCCTTCCACCTTTACCCGTGAATCTCGAGGCAAAGAAAGTAAATCTATTGTGTTTTTTTCAAAATCTACCTTTACTAACATCATGGTATCGGTCCTAGTAAAACTGCTAGACTCGCCATCATTTTGATCTACCCCAAGTAAGAGAAAAAACAGCTCAGAATCGACGACACGACCTTCTGCGTTCTGATGGGAAAGTTTCTCGACGTCCAGCCAACCATCTTCTGTTATTAAGCTCGCTCCCGTTCCTGATGCTTCTTGTTCCTGTACATAGACTTGATTAAGGTAAGCATTCATCACGATGAAAAAAAGCAAGGCAAAACCTAAAATAGCGATAAACCGTAATATGCGGAATTTCATTCGCTCCTCCTTATTTCTATCAAACATTGTAACATAGGCACTCGTTTGCATGAAGAAAAAAAGAGGATGCCCAACCAATCTCTCGGCTAAGGCCTCCTCTTTAATAAGGGGAAAGTATTTTCCCTATTTTATTATTTGAATTTCCTCATTTGTTGTCCTAGTGACGTCCTTATCCTCGTTTAATGGTTCTTTTGCCTTCTTGGCTTTCTTGGGACGGACAATACTAGGGTCCTTGCGACTAAGGGCTTCCCAGGCGCTAGACATCATCAGCTTGACACGGTTAACTTGGTTGACTTCGCTGGCACCGGGATCATAGTCAATCGCTATAATATTTGCCTCATCATACTGATCGCGGATTGCCTTCATGACGCCCTTTCCCGTAATGTGGTTAGGCAAGCAACCAAAGGGTTGAATACAGACGATATTCGGTGCATCTTGGTGAATAAGCTCAATCATTTCTCCCGTTAATAACCAACCTTCGCCATAATGGTGGCCCAATTCAACAATTTCTTCTGCGTAAGCTTCAATCTCCTCGATATAAAGGGGTTCTTCGAAGTGCACAGAATCCTTTAAAGCCTTACGCACAGGTGTTCGGTAGCTTTCTAGGATCTTCACGGCAATATTGCAGATTAAGGCGACTCGCTTACTTGTCTTCAAGAGGTCTGCTTTATGAACAGCATTACGGAAACAATACATAAAGAAGTCTGTCATATCTGGCACAATAACTTCTGCACCTTCTTCTTCTAATAGCTCCTGGAGATAATTATTGGCTTCAGGTAAATACTTAACCAAGATCTCACCAACAATACCTGCCTTAGGAACAACAATATCTTTCCTCGGGATCCGGTCGAATTCTTCGACACATTGTCGAGTTAGCTTCTTAAATTCACGTTTCTTGGGGTGCTTTACCCACTCGGTGAATTTAGATATCCACTTTTCCTTGGTTCTCTCCGTTTGTCCTTCATTGGCCTCGTAAGGACGAGTTGCATTGGATACCCTCATAATCAGGTCTCCTGCGACAATGGAGTAGGCTCCCTTATTAAGCAAACCGAGATTAATATCTAAACCTGGTGATGTTTCAATGCCTTGAGCGGATAGGGCAATAACAGGAATCTCTGGGTAGCCCATATCTTCTAAGGCCTTGCGGATGTAGCCCACATAGTTGGAAGCACGGCAGGCTCCACCGGTTTGCGTCATTAAAAGGGCTGTTCGCTCAGGATCGTATTTGCCCGACTCCAAGGCCTCCATCATCTGACCGACGACAGTAATCGAAGGATAGCAAGAATCGTTGTTGACATATTTTAAGCCAGCATCAATCACCTTACTATCAACTTTCTCAAGGAATTCAAAGTTGTATCCTTCTGAGCTCAAGGCGCCTGCCAGAATGGTGAAGTGGTCTGGGGCCATAGCGGGAACCAAAATCGTGTAGCCCTTTTCCTTCATTTCTTTTGTATAGACCGCTCTCTTTGGTGTTTGGACTGCGCTACGGTCCGCTAGGGCAAATCCTTTATCTTCTTTCGTCGATGCTTGTACGAGGGAGCGAATGCGAATCTTAGCAGCGCCTAGGTTAGACACCTCATCGATTTTTAGGACGGTATAGATTCTTCCCTTAGCTTCCAAGATTTCCTGCACTTGATCCGTTGTAACGGCATCCAAGCCACAGCCGAAAGAATTCAATTGAACAAGCTCTAAGTTAGGCTGGTCTGCCAAAAATTCCGCTGCTCGATAGAGCCTAGAATGGTAGACCCACTGGTCAAGAACCCGAAGGTCTCTTGTCACATCATCGATGTTGAAAGCCACTGCATCTTCAGATAAAACAGCAATGCCCATACCGTTAATCAAATCAGGTATTCCATGATTAACCTCGCCGTCAATATGATAAGGACGACCAGCAAGGACGATTCCCTTCCTGCCTTCTTTGGCATTTACCCAGTCAAGGGCCCTTCTTCCTTCCCTACGAATATCATCATGGAATTCTTTTTGTTCCAGCCAAGCGACTTCGACAGCATTTTGAATATGTTTCTTGTCGATGTGGTAGTCTTTTCCACCAATAGAGAACTGATCAAAAACTTCGACTAGGCGTTTGCTTATTGTCTTTTGATCTTTAAAGGAAACAAAAGGATACATGAAAGTTACCTGATTTTTCTCCAAGGAGGAAACATTGTTGTGAATAACTTCAGGGAAGCCAATAACGACTGGACAATTGATTTGGTGGTCTGATTTCTCAAATTCTTTATGCTCATAAAAGACACTTGGATAGAAGATAAACTTAACATCCTTTTGGACTAGGTCTTCAATATGACCATGGGTAATCTTCGCTGGGTAGCAAACCGTCTCCGAGGAAATGTAACCAATGCCCTTTTCATAGATTTCTCTGTCGCTCTCGCTAGACAGGGTAACAGGGAAACCTAGTTTGTTAAAGAAGGTGTGCCAGAAGGGATAATTTTCATACATGTTCAGTACCCGGGGAATACCTACTGCAGGATATTTTGCCTTGTCCTCGTCGATATTATCGTAATGGTTGAACATGCGGTCGTATTTATACTGGAATAGGTTAGGCAAGCCGTTATCGACACGCTTAATCCCTGCACCTCTCTCACAGCGGTTCCCGGAAATGTAGCGGCCACCATCGCTGAAGATGTTGATCGTTAAGGCACAGTTGTTGGAACAGATGCCACAGCGAGCACTTCTTTGGCTGTAACTAAATTCTCGCAATTCATCCGGTGTTTTAATTCTTGATGCTCCTGTCGACCGTTCCTTAGCGATTAGGGCCATCCCCATTGCACCCATCAAGCCCGCAATAGAAGGACGGGTCGTTTTTCTGCCCGTGATACGTTCGAAGGTTCGTAAAATAGCGTCGCCATAGAAGGTGCCACCTTGAACAACAAGATTTTCGCCTAAACTTTCGGGGTCTCTAACCTTGATGACTTTTTGGATAGCATTCTTGATGACCGAATAGCAAAGTCCCGCTGCAATATCACCAACCTCAGCGCCCTCCTTTTGTGCCTGTTTAACCTTGGAGTTCATGAAGACCGTACAGCGACTTCCTAAATCAGCAGGGTTTCTTGCATATAGGGCGACTTGCTGAAACTCTTCTACTGTCATCCCAACGGAGGCAGCAAAGGTGGATAGGAAGGACCCACAACCCGAAGAACAGGCTTCATTTAACTGAATAGAATCGATAACCCCATTGGAAATGTGCATTGCCTTCATATCTTGGCCGCCAATATCTAGGATAAAGTCGACCTCTGGGTTAAAGTAGTGGGCAGCAGTATAATGGGCAATTGTCTCTACCTCACCATTATCGATATGCAAAGCCGACTTGATAAAATCCTCACCGTAGCCTGTAATACCAGAACTAGCAATGTAGGTCTCCTTGTTCATCTTTTCATAGATAAGGAGGAGATTTTCCAGAACATGCTCCAAGGGCTTGCCTTTATTATTGGAATAGTGCGTAAATAGAGTCTGATTGTCTTCGCCGATCAAGACCATCTTGGAGGTTGTTGAACCGGCATCGACGCCAAGATAAACAGGGCCCTTATATGTACTTAAGTCGCCATAAACTTCTTTATCTGTCTGATGTTCCTCGACAAAAGCTCGGTAGTCATCCTCTGAGTCGAAAAGCGGCTCTAAGCTTTTTACTTCCTCTTCTTCCTCTTCTAGGATGACCCCACTATTGATGCGGTCAATTAACTCTTGTAAGGAGAGGTTATCCGCGTTGTCTCGCGCTTCCAAAGCAGCGCCCATGGCTACATAGAGTTGGCCACTTTCTGGGGTAGTGAACGTATTTCCTTCGTCCCCTAAGGTTTCGATAAATCTCTCTCTTAAGTTCTCCAAAAAGTGGAGAGGACCGCCAAGGAAGGTGATGTTGCCTTCGATAGGGCGACCACAGGCAAGGTTGGAGATGGTCTGATTAACAACAGATTGGAAGACACTCATTGCGATGTCTTCGTTTGATGCTCCATCGTTCATTAGTGCTTGAATATCGGTCTTAGCAAACACACCACAACGAGAGGCAACTGGATAGAGTTTCTCATAAGCATAAGCGAGCTTATTCAATCCAGCGGCATCCGTATCTAATAGGTTGGCCATCTGGTCGATAAAAGCCCCTGTTCCACCTGCACATATGGAATTCATCCTCTGCTCTACATTGCCTGATAAGTAAGTAATTTTCGAGTCCTCTCCACCTAATTCAATAACTACATCGGTGTGAGGCAGGAACTCTCTGATTGCTTTCGTACCTGCGATTACTTCTTGAATAAAGGTAATGCCTAGGTTCTTCTCAACAAACATACCGCCTGAACCAGTAACATTCATACGAACAGTGGCGTTTCCGACCTGTTCGTAAAGCTCGATGAGAACCTGTTTCACGGTCAATTTTACATCGCTTTTGTGCCTGCGGTAAACGGAGAAAATTACATTTTCATTCTCGTCGAGGGCAACAACTTTAACAGTCGTTGATCCTACATCCAATCCTGCATGTATTTTCATATTGTCCCTTTCCTCATTTTATCTCTCTTTTTATCTATAGTTTTTTCTCTTGTTTTAGTTTGAACAGCTACTACTTATCTGTTCAAAGAATATTAACGTTGTAATTTTGCAATTATACATCTATAAACCGCTTGCTATCGAGCAAGCAGCTATATTATAACTCAAAAATTGACTCTAGTCAATCGGGAGTTTGACACCTAAAAATAATATGAGCTTTGATAAGTCCAGTATCGACTGGGCTTTTTTAATGAAAAATTGTCAAATTTATTGTTTCAAAGTATTGATCCACATCGGATTGTTTACCTGCATTATGTCCGTATTTATGAATCAAAGAGCAGATAATAGAATCATCATTTTTATTTAGAACCTCTCTTAAATCAGCACTACTCTTTGTTCTTCGTACTTTTTCATTTACATCAATAAACAAACTTTCAATTTGGTCATCAAGTTCATCTCGATCGGTAATGATTACCACTCGGCTATCTGCTACATTCTCAATAACCCACTTAGTAAGCCATACCATAATTAGGGATTTTCCTGAACCTTGCGTATTCCAGATTATTCCACCTTCACCCGAAAGGATTCTTTTCCTAGCAGCAATATTAGCAAAATACTGATTATGTCTTGCAATCTTTTTCACTCCAGCATCAAAAATAATAAAGTCGTGGATTAGTGAAAGAAACCTCTCTTTATGACAAAGAGAAATTACACCATCCCTTAGTTTATTTCTTTCTCTGGATTGGATACCTTTAATACTCGCAGAAAGTTCATCACTAGCTTTAATATCTTCTTTCCAATTCAGATAATACTTTTCTGGAGTTTCGATTGTTCCATACTTCAGCCCTTCTGCTTCGTTACCAGCAAAGAGAAACTGAGCAGTGCTAAAGTAGTTCTGAATATACTCTTTTTTTTGGTTTGTGAGATTCTGACGAATTCCCTCACCAATACTCACACATGAACGCTTTAACTCAAATATGCCAAAAGCGATACCGTTTATATACAGCACCACATCAGGGCGTTTTCTCTCTATTTGATTAAAGCAGAGAACACTTACTTCTTCAGCAGCATAAAAATCATTGTTCTCGACATTGTTCCAGTCGATATAATGGACTGTTTGACGATTTTTATTCTCGTCTTTAACACCTTGCTTGCCATAGCGAAGTAGGGAATAGACCTCTTTATTGATTTGGTAAAGGCTATCCACTTGATTGCTCGCTTTTGAAACAAGCTCAGTTACAGCTTTGGAAATCTGGTCTTTCGAATAACCACGTTTTTCAAGATTCTTCTTCAGCAAATCTTCTCTAATAGGTTTGTTATTCTGATCCTCTAGATTTCCGAGATACGTATAACCTAGACCTCCTTCTTCCTCTTTATCTATTAACCAGTGAAGGACCTTGTTTTGCAATTTTCTTTCTAAATCAACAGACATAGCCTTTACCTCCTCATACTTTAAGGCGCACACGGCCTGTTAAGAGGTCGTCCATTGCACCTTCTTTAATTTGTATCATTTTTTCTTTTTCTGTTTCGAGAGATTCTATTTCTTCGTCCATTGCTGTCAGAACTTCGGCAATTGCTTGTTGTTCTTTTATTTCCCTCGGAAGTCGTATATTTATATTCTTTATTAGAGTTTTATTCAATCCACCACGTCCACCGTCACCTGATGAATGTTCTCTTAAATCAAGATACATATTTTCAATTAAGTAATATAAGAACTTAGGATTTGTTTTATCTGATGGGACTAATGCAGCTAGAGATTGGTTTAATGCCATTGGATAGGCTAGAAACGCTGCTGTTCCCCTGGTCTTTCCTTGTCCTGCTAGTGCAATTAATACCGAATCTTTTGGTGCTATTTTAGCGGATGAATTATTCAAACCAATTTCTGTAATGTTTCTGGTTGCTTTGGTAATTATTTTTTGATGAACTTCTGTAGAAGCAAGCCATGGAATTGTCCCGCCCCAGTATTTGTCTATCGTGGTTGAAGGAGTACCTCCTGTAATAATTGCACTTGTTGAACTTTCAATTGTTGATTCTATCCAATCACCGTCAAACCCGTCAACTCTTGTTCTCCCACTGATCAAATCATCCAAAGCACCTTCACGAATTGCTTTTTTCTTTTCAATTAGTTCAGACAGATTGTCTATATGCTCATCAAAATCTGATAATACTGAAGCTATAGCTTGTTGTTCTTTAGAAGAAAGAAGCGGGATTTTATACTCTTCAGTAACTGGTAATGAAATTTGTGAAAAAGAACTTCTTCCATCTCCAGCATTTCTAAAATAATCGACATTATGTTTCAGATAATAAAAAAGAAATTTTACTGCATATATATCAGATGACGTATAGCCCCACATCTCATTTTTAAATGTACAAGGGACATTGCAATATATAAAGTCTATTACCCCTCTTGATTGAACAATTACTACAGGATCACTAATAATATTTGCATTAGGCAAATCCGATACATTTGCTCTAATCTCTGTTGCTCCTCCGGCAAAAACTCTTATCGCTCCAGTAGCAGATTTTATTTTACTCATTCTTTCTGCAGTTATAGGAGTTCCTCTAACACGCTTATATATTTTTTTTATTTCGTTATACTCAATTGTATCTTTAGAATGAGTTACCATGTGTATCCCATCCTTTCTAATGCAGATTTAACCTTAGCCTTCGACTGAACTGTCTTTTCTTCAATCTCTCCTAAAGTGTGCTCATAGCGTTTGGCAATTAAGACAACCTTTGAGGCGAGACTATTCATCACCTGATCAATCGCATCAGTAATATCTTTTTCAAGCCTTGCCATCCACTTTTTGTCAAAGAGTAAATGCTTTACTTCATCAATCGTTAGTTCTGCGTATTTAGAAAGGACTACATCATCCAGTTCCTTTTGAGCCTCTTTGATCGCTTTATCAGCTTCTTCTTTCTCTGTTAACTTAGCTTGATAAGAGAGAAGAGCATTATATTCTTCAACATATGTTTCTGGAATTACTGCATTGTCATTTGCTTCTTTTAATGCATTTCTTAACTTAGCCTTTCCGAATGAGCCGTTCTTATTTCTAAGCTCATATATCTTCAGCTCACTATTTGCTTTGACGATTTTCTCCATCTCCGAAGTACTGCCTGCATCAAATAATTCAATAAGCTTTGTAATGTCATCTATTACTTCAGAAGTCTTTTTACTTTCAAGTTCTTTTATTTGTTTATTCAGATTTGCTTTAGGTATACCGTCACCTTTTTCATTCAAAGCATTTATAAGCAAACCTTCGTCACCTGATTCTTCTTCTCTCATTTCATCCAGTTCAGATTCAAGCAATGCAGATTTTTCGATTAGCTCATTAAGAGCCATTAACTCAGTTTCAAAATACTCCTGTTCAATAATGTCTCTCGAAATTAAAGCACCTTCAAAAGACTTCATTTTTGAAGTATCATCGACTTTTATTTCTTCTCCATTTTCATCTTTAGCTTTCTTTTGAGCGTATACATATTCAATCTCACGTCCCGCATCATATCCGCTCGCTTTTATTACATATACATCATCTTGCATTTTCTCATTCCAATAGTTAAGCAAGAAGTCGTAAACATCGTAATTGTCTAGAAGTTTTGCCGATTCAAAATCTCTCAAAATTTCAATACCCAAGCTTCGAATTAATTCTTTTGGATTTGTATCTGTATTAATATTGAATAATGAATCTTTTACTTTATTTTTCCACGTCTCGAATAGAGAACCGTATTCAGTCTCCTTTTCAACCTTTATATTTTCATCTTCAGAAATGACTGTTTCAATTTCATTTGGTTTTATAGCAAGATTATAGATATTATGTTCTTCATCAACACAAGTGAATATCTCTTGTCTTAACTGTGGCGATATTTTCCAGAGTCTCTCTAAAGAGTTAATATCGACTTCTGGAATACCACCCTTAAGATGAGATGCAATGTTTTGAGGTAATGTGCCATCTATTTTTTGGATATAACGAGGCACATTAAGGTTTCCTTCGTTCTCTTCTAAAATCTCTTTATACGTAATAAAGCGAGAGTACCCCTCAACCTTTTCTTGGTGAATAAAGGTTTGTACAATTTTCTCAATATCCTGTTCACGTAGGCGGTTCTTATTTCCGTCTTTCTTAAACCCAGCGCTCGCATCGATCATAAAGATACCTTCACGCTTATCAGCGTTTTCTTTATCGATTATGATAATACTGGCAGGAATTCCTGTGCCATAAAATAAGTTTGTAGGCAATCCAACAATACCTTTTATATATTTCTTATCAAGTACCGCTTTTCTAATAGTCTTTTCTGCATTAGGTCTAGATAGTACACCGTGTGGCAGAATAATCCCCGCCTTGCCATTGCTTTCCAACGCTTTTAGAACATGTAGAAACCAAGCATAGTCACCATTCTTTTCTGGTGGAATGCCATAACCATCAAACCTCTTGTATTTATCTTCAGATGGTTTAATTCCATTAGTCCAGTCTTTATCAGAAAATGGTGGGTTCATGACAATAAAATCAAATTTTCTAAGTCCACCAAAATCATCAGTATATTGTGGATTTGCTAATGTATTCCCACTTTTGATTTCTCCTGTACCTTTGTTATGTAGGATGAAGTTCATCTTTGCTAAACCAGCAGTATCAGGATATTTTTCTTGTCCAAATATTGTAACTATGGAATCACCATTATCATCAGTTGGTGCTTCATCTGCTGAACGAATAAGTAATGATCCACTCCCCGCCGCAGGATCATGAAGAGTCCATTTCTTTCCTGTCTCTTGTTTAATATCGCCAATGCCAATAAGCTTAGCAATAATACGTGACACTTCACTAGGTGTATAAAACTGTCCCTTACTCTTACCAGACTCTTGAGCAAATTTCATCATAAAGTATTCATATGCATCCCCAATGATGTCATCGCCACTAGCTCTGTTGCTTTTAAAGTCGATCGCAGGATTTTGGAAAATAGCAATAAGACCAGAAACTTTATCAACTAGTTCTTTGCCAGAACCTAGTTCATCCGGATTATTAAAGCTTACATCAGGAAGCGCTCCTACTAGCTTATTATCTTCTAGAAACTTTTGAAGAATTACATCTACTCTTTCGCCAACATCCGGTTTACCTTTTGCAGCAATCAAGTCGTCAAATGAGGCACCTTCATTTACTGTAAATTCAGCAAAACGTTGCCCCTTATATCTGTCCGATACATACTTGAAGAATAACAAAACAAGCACATAATCTTTACACCTTGAAGGTTCTACTCCACCTCTTAATTTATTACAAGCCTCCCATAATAGGGAATACAATTCTGATTTTTTCACGGCCATTCATTTAACCTCTCTCATCTCTTAATTGTTTTATATTTAGTATTCAGTTATATCTATTCCTGCTTTTAATAACCTTTCGTATCTCTCGTGAGAAATAAGCACTGCTACAGGCTTTCCGTTTTTCAAAACAAAAGCAGTTTTATCTTCATCTGATAAACCTGTGATCAATTTCGAGGATTGTCCTCTAAGAAAATCTGACATATTATAAAACTCCATTGGTTGCTTTTGGGCTTTATCTTCCTTATCCATACCTAAATCCACCTTTTCTTTTTATTATAATATATAGACATTGTTATTTCAACCTTTATATACACTTAAAAAGTAATTACTTTCAACACCTTTTAAATATATAATCTCATGGACATAATAACAATCTCATCAACTCACCATTATTTTGCCAACCATCTTATCAACTCACCAAATCAATAACAGTATTGTCTTATGACTTTTTAAATTCACCAATCTTGGATAACTTCCCTCATAGTAAAAATCCGCGATTATCCTTCCGGCTTAGAACCAGACCTCAAATCACGGAAAGCCTTTATTTACTTATCTTATTACATCCTTACTTATCTACCCTTGACATCAATACTACCGTCTCCACGTGGGGCGAGTTGATGGAATTGATGTTATTTGTTTTTGCCCGTTCTCGAAAACATATCCACTACGTTTTTGGCACTATCGGTAGGTGGGAACATATCGACTCTTAACTATCACACCATTAAATACATTTAGTTAATAATTTCGCCTTTGTTTTTAGCTAAATTTTCATGCCATTCTCGTCGCTTAGTAGCTGTCGGTTTCGTCCACTCTGTTTCTTCACCAATAATTTTTAAAGGTTCTTGTGAGCGATAAGAACGCGTTAAGTTACCAGGGAACTTTTTGTCAGTAACATTTGGGTCGTTTTCAAATTCACCTGTAGGTTCTACTATATAAACGCGTTCTCTTCCTTTTCCTTTTGCTAATGCTGCTGCAAGACCTGCCCCATTGACATTAGCAGTGAAATAAATATGGTTCATTTTAAGCCCAGGTTTGTAATTTGAATTTCCACCCGCTATCAGAAAATCACCAACTTTCAAATCTGCCTTTGTCCCATGGTAAAATGGGCCTTTATCTGTTAGTGCACCATTATATGATTTGGCCAATTCATAATTTCTAGTTGCCTGTTCAGAATCACCCAACTCCTCATAACAGTTGGCAATGTTTATATACAACGTGGAGTAAGCACTCTTAACGTTATCATCATCTATATTTTGTGCACACTGTAAGGATGTTTCCATCCATTTTAATTTATCTGTAATATTTTCTTGTATACGAGCTAAATGATAAGCTGCGATAAATCTTTCATAGTCATCCGTTGCTTCGTGCCATGCTTTATGAAACATCGCAATCGCACCCTCACTGTTTCCACAGTCCTCCAATCCCATCCCACTCATGCAGATTTTAATAATAACGTTATTTGGATCAAATTTTTTATTCATCTAATCTTACCTCCAAATTAATTGAATGTTATGATGAGTATATCCAGAACTTCAACTGCTCAAGATCTTCTCCATTGGCTTGCCTTTTGCCAATTCGTCGATTAATGAAGCAGACCAAAATAATCACTATCCCAAATCCCCCAACAAATCTCACTAATATACTATCGAAGTATAGCAGTTGAAATTCAGAACGAACAGTCTATATTTGCAATTTTGTATATGTTATAATTAAATTGAGGAAGAGTATATTATCAGTGAAGTTAAGCTTTTATTGTTTCGGGGGTGCCTAGCACAACCCGAAATTAGCTACGCCAAACATTCACCAATCGTACCGTTTACGAAAAGGGCACTCTTAATAGGAGCGCCCTTTTCGTAAACATTGATGTAATTAATAGTCTTTTTTCTTTACTGGAATCCAAATTTCGCTTCTATACTTAGGATTCCCAGTGTCTGGACTCTCACTCCATAAAATTTCAGGACCTTCAACCGCCTCGTATCCTGATGATGGAAACCACTCTGAATATATCCTACCCCACACATTTTGAAGTGTTTCCGGGAATGGTCCAATCGATTCAAATACAGCCCAAGTACTAGCATCAATTTTTAATACATCAAATTCTGCTGTTTCATCACTTGAAGTTGCTACACCGATGTAATGATCTAGTTCTCCTCTTTCTTCCATTCTTCCTTCCGAGAAATTAGTGGAAGCACTAATAATACCTGTTGGTTCTACATTTGAAATTGCTTTTAATTGTTTAATAACATCCGTGGTTAAAAGTTCAGTCATTTTTGCAATCTCTGGATTGACACCTTTAAAAATAATTGGAACTCTCTTCTTAAATCCTACTAACTTAAAAGGTCCTTTCTCAACAATACGATAGTTCATTTCGCATCCTCCTTTAATTGATAATTGAAAGGTCATTCGAGGATAAGCTTTTAATTGTGTATTCTCACTCCTTGCCTCAGAAGGGAGAATACCATGCAGGGAATGAAAAGCACGGGAAAATGAATCAGCCGAATTATAGCCATATTTGACGGCTACATCAATTATTCTCAAATCCCTATCTTTCAGATCAAGTGCAGCCAACGTCAGTCTTCTTCTCCGAATATATTCTGATAAACTTATGCCTGCTAAAAAAGAAAACATCCGCTTGAAATGATACTCTGAACAATAAGCGATTTTAGATACTTCACTATAATCAATTTCCTCTGTTAAGTGCTCTTCAATATATGCCAATGCATTATTCATACTTCTTAAAGAATCCATCAAACAACCTCCTTTCATCATCAATATTATCAGAGGATGCATTTACCCATCCGACAATCTGTGCACAATGTAGTCGACTCACCTTATTCGGGAAACCCTTTAGTTTACATTTGTTTATTCATTAATTGCTCTAACCCTGCTTCGGATGTTAACATTTCAAGATTATTAAATATTTCCTCTTCGCTCCAATTCCACCATTGAAGCTTTAGCAAGAATTCAATCTTTTCGTCACTAAAGCGTTTTTTGATAAACTTAGCTGGATTCCCACCATATATTGTATATGGATCAACACTTTTCACTACTGTTGAATTAGCGGCAATAATCGCACCATCACCAATTTTAATACCCGGCATAATGGTTACATTCTGACCTATCCAGACATCGTTACCAATCACAGTATCCCCCTTAAAAGGAAGTTGTTCTATTGTAGGAGTAACCCTTTCCCATCCACAGCCAAAGATATTAAAGGGATAGGTTGTAATTCCATCCATTCTGTGGTTTGCTCCATTCATAATAAACTTAACACCCTCTGCAATTGCACAGAACTTACCTATAATGAGTTTATCAGCAAGAAATTCATAATGATGCTCAATATTATCATAAAATTTCTCAGGTGACTTTTTGTTATCACTATAATAAGTATATTCGCCAATTTCTACATTAGGGCGTTTAGGCAAATTACTTATATAGCAAACGCTCTTTATATTCTCATTCGGATAAAGCTTTTTCTTATCTGGTCCCGTCATTGAATATGGACTCCTTTCAGGTATTCAACCTCATTTACTAGTCTTTGAAGAATCTCTATTCCTTTTCTTGTACAATCTACATCAGTTGATATTAAGGAAATAACCTTATCGACCCTTTCCTTGTAATCGCTTGGCTTGATCTTAAAATCTTCAATCATCTTAACAGCCTTTTTTTCATTTATACAGTATTCTTTATTTATTGCAAACAAGACTTGATTAAGGGAAGATATGCTTCGAAAGCAATGTCCGCAAACATAGGATACATCGTCTTTATCAATATTGTTCTCAGCAAACATTAAAGAGAAACCTGCCTCAAACATAAAAAATTCAGTTAATCCCTTCTGCAAAGCGGTTGGATAACGTTCTGCCTGATTTTTTAATTCGCATAAGCTTTCATTCTTAGCATATAGTATTTTGCTAATCGCTAATTCTCCTCGATACATAGCACTTATATATCCATGGGGATGCCCCGTCTGATAATTAGCAGTAA
>Ga0116141_10001936_pt1 | contig 17857 bp, 21 predicted proteins | sample AD_UKC097_MetaG_FD_89744 | JGI IMG/M metagenome (GOLD analysis project Ga0116141, IMG submission 89744) | Active sludge microbial communities of municipal wastewater-treating anaerobic digesters from USA - AD_UKC097_MetaG | ecosystem: Engineered > Bioreactor > Anaerobic > Digestate | place: USA...
GAATTCCATCGGGGTGAAGTCGTCGTTGAGCATCACCACCTGGTACATCTTGGGCGGCTTGACCCGCTGGGTGCGCCGCTCCATCACGACCGAGCCACCCCCGTCCGACTCGCGCACGGGCGTGGTCGGCGCGGTGGGAACCACAGGTTTTTTTGTCGCCATGAAAACCATTCTATCGAGGCGCGCCGACCGACCGGAGCCCGGGGGTTTCGCGATGCGGCCGGCACGCGCCGAAGGTCCGGTTTCGTGGCCCGAAAAGAACAAGGCCCGGTGTTCCGGGCCCTGCAAACCGGCGGCCGGCAACACCCCGCTGGATGCGGCCCCCCGGTGGCGGCGCCTTACATGTGCTCGATCATCACATGGAAATCGCACCTAAGTCCGCGTCGCATAACGCTCCGGCCCCGCTGGCACCCTCCATCTCCCGTCAGAGGACCCTCCATCGGAAATCCTCCAACTTTCATAGGTGGGGCCAGATGCACGTTTGTCACTTGGCCGAACACTGAGCAGGATCGCCGCCAATGTAGCAGCAAGGACCCTGCGGTGAAACCTCTCGCGGGCAGCCATCGCAACGGTCATCGCCCACCTGGCAAGCGAAGCTCAAGCGCCGGTCTCTTGAGTGGTCGTCTGGTTTTTTATACAGTCTTGAGGCTACCAGCTTCAGATTGGACAAAGCGATGAGCAAACCTCAGGACCGCACTGTCTCTCGACGGGACGATGGCACTTGGCAGAACAAGAGGCAGGACGCGGAACGCGCCTCCTCGGTCCACACCACCCAAGCGGAGGCCCAGGAGGCGGCCCGGCGCATGCTGGGCAACCAGGGCGGTGGCGAACTGACGACGATGGGCGTCAAGGGCAAGATCGTCAGCAAGGACACGATCAAGCCCGGCAACGACCCCCATCCGCCGCGCGACACCGAACACTGATCCGTCGTCGTCGATGGCGCTTGGCGGTTCGGGCGAAAGCCCACGCTGACCTGCGCTACACGACGGCCTTTGGATTGCTGAGCGACACGAGCAGGGTCCAGACGACGCGGCGTCGTTTCGTTTGTTGCGAGTTTCGTTTGTTTCGATTAAGATCCCGGCACTGACCTTGATCCGGAACACGCCATGACCCGCGCCCAAGCCCTGGAAACCGCACTGCCTGTCGAGCGCGAAGTTGCCGCGGCCGTGGAGAGCCAGCGTGCCCTGGCCGCCTTCCTGAGCACGCAGTTCGAGACCCAGCGCATCCAGATCTTCGACGCGAAGAACCAGGCCCACCAGGTCGAGCTGCCCACATCCGCCCTCCGCTTGCTGGTCGACGTCCTGTCGGAGTTGGCCGAGGGCAATGCGGTCAAGGTCGTGCCGATCCATGCCGAGTTGACGACACAGGAGGCCGCTGACATGTTGAACGTGTCCCGCCCCCATCTCGTCAAGCTGTTGGAGAGCGGTGCTTTGGCCTTCCACAAGACCGGCAAGCATCGGCGCATCCGCTTCGCAGACCTGATGGTCTTCAAGACCGAGCAGGATCGTGCGAGTGCGCAGGCGATGGAGGCGCTCGCGAAGCAGGCACAGGAACTTCAACTGGGCTACGAGTGAGGAGTTCGCCGTTCACCGCGGTCTACGACGCCTGCGTGCTGTATCCGGCGCCGCTGCGCGATTTCCTCATGTGGCTTGCCCTGTCCGGGCGATTTCGCGCGCGCTGGAGCGCCCAGATCCACGATGAGTGGAAGCGGAACCTGATCAAGAACCGGCCGGACCTCACGGCCGAGCAACTCGACCGCACTTCTGACCTCATGGATCGGGCGATCCCTGACGGGCTGGTGACCGGGCACGAGGTCTTGATTGAAGGTCTGACCCTTCCCGACCCTGGGGACCGGCATGTCCTTGCTGCAGCCATCCGCTGCCACGCCAGCGTGATCGTGACCTTCAACGAGCGCGACTTCCCGGCCGACGTACTGGGGTCGTTCGGGCTGGAGGCCCAACACCCGGATCTGTTCGTAGAGAACCTCTTCGATCTCGACCCGGCCGCGGTCGTCGCCGCTGCACAGCGGCAGCGACAGCAGTTGAAGAACCCGCCGATCGACGTCGATCGCTACCTCGACATCCTGCTTCGGCAGGGCCTCACGCAGACGGTGAAGGGCCTCGCCGGGTTTCGGGGCGTGCTGTGATCAGCGGCTGAAGCGCCTTCACGCACGCAGATCACAGAGCCTCGCACCCCCTCAGGAGTCGTTGGCCGGGCTGTTCAGCCCCCAACGCTGCGACCAAGTCAACGTCCGCCTCGCCCACGGCTCGCAGGGCCTCGAGCAGCGCAGCGCCGCGCGAGGCCTGCAAGGCATGGATCACCAGATCGCCCGACTTGCTACGCGAGATGCTGACATGGTCAGCGTCGAGTCGGAACTCTGCAGGAATGCGCACGGCCTGGCCGTCGTCGCTGTTGAAGACTGTGGTCGTGAGCCTCTCCATGCTGCTCTCCATTCAAGTACGTCGACGTGCGCATCTTCGTTCAGGCATCGCCGGCGTGCAACGGCATCGGGCATGCTCCGCCTCTACCGCACTCGCCGCCGGTGCCACGCGTCGCACACCGGTGGCCAATGCTTGTCGTCCCATGAGGCGACCCGTCGGATCATCGAACACTGAGCCGTTCGCCTGAAGTTTCGTGGCGCCACCTACGGTGCCCGCCCACATCGATCGCGAAACCCGCAGGCACGGCAAGTTCGCTGGCTTGCGGGCCAACGAGGCTCGACCAGCCCACGCAGCAACGCATCACGTCGGCGCATCAGGTCCTCGACCTCCTCCCGGGCCATGAGGTTGACAGGCAGAGGAATCAGCGAGGTGCCCCGATGCCCCCGAGGAATCAGCACGTAGGCCTCATCGGCGACGGTGGCGTGCAGTTCGTCTTCCATCGCCATTCGCTGCGCCGACAGTTGGATGACATCCGAACGCGTCACCACTGGGCTCGCACGAGTCTTCAACTCCACGAGTACCAGGATCCCCGATGGCTTCCGATAGACCCTGTCGACGCGTGCGACGACCGGCCAGCGACCCGAGGATCTGAACTGCCTCTCGACGAAGACCAGCTCTGCATCCCGGAGACGCGCGGGTCTCTGCCGACGCTCCGCGGCCGCAGCGCGCCTGCCAGCGATGACCCATCCGACGAAGCCGATGGCGACGGCAAGAATCATGATCGCCCATACGACTTCGAACATGTTCATCGTCCGGCCTCTCGTGACCACCACCTCCACAGCCGAGCGGCCTGTCCGAGCAGCCATCGCATGCATCCGAGCAGTGCCGGAGACGCTTCAAGCACCGCGCAGATGCGGGGACCGGCGCGGTAGTAGTGGTACACGATCGACCCTCCCCAGCTTCGGCGTCGCAGCACGGCATCCCGAAAGTGGCGGAGTGTCTGTGTCTGCCATCCCTCGCCAAAGGCCAAGGTGGCGACGAAGCAACGCCCCTTCGGCCCAGGTGACGGTACATGGCCAACACTGATGGCCAGCCTCGCCTGACGTTCGAATCGCGCATGGCACACCAATCCGCGCTCCCGGGCCACTTGCAGCGGTCTGGTACGGGGGCGGCCATGCCGCTGCTCAAGGACGACCCACCGCTCGCAGAAACCCATCTCGGCCAGCCGCGAGGCGCCAAGCGCCGGTTCGGTCGGGTTCCCGCCCACGATCGACCTGTGTCCAGCCCGGCGTCGACGCTTGCCGACCTTCATTCCGGAATGGCAGGCTGGAACAGCCCGTTCGTCACCGCAGCGGCCTGCTGCACGTCAGGCTCCTTCGGGACCTCGATCGTGTCGGGCGTCTTCAGGCTGGCCATGGCAAACACGCCGTGCTGCGCCAGCAGACCGTCGTAGGCCAGCAGTCGCAGACGGTTGACCCGCTTTCGCCCCTGCCGAAACTGGCTCAGTTCATCGAACAGGCGCGGGTTCTCCTCGCGCGAGAGCTCGAACACCAGCCGGATCGGTCGAGGGGCTCCCCGTTCCTGCGCGCTCATGCACCACCCCCTGGGGCGCGATCCGATGTCGCCGGCGTCGAGAGCGACGTCATCGCATAGTTCTGCCCGGCAAGCTGGAAACCCCTCACGTTCGCGTACAGGGGCTCCTTCACCTCGTGGATCCGGTGCTTGGGGAAGGCGGCCTTCACGGCCTTCTTGAAGAGGAACGCGCCGCCGCCGACGAGGATGATGTTCTGCAGGCTCTCGGGCGTCTCGATCCACTGGCGCATCGTCGACACGGCCTGCTGTGCCACGCTCTCGGCGATGGGCAGGTGCCGCTTCATGTCGTAGGGCTTCTGGAAGATGACCGGCGCCTTGCCGGTCCGCAGGGCGAGGTCGATGGCGTCGTAGTCGCGGTAGGGTGTGCCGATGTCCTTCGAGATCTCGGCCGCCATCAGGCGAAGCACATCGGACATTCCCCTGTTGATCGAGTGCGACTGCTTCTGCACCAGCCGCATGCCGCGGCAGACCAGCCAGTCGAAGGTCCTCGATCCCGGGTCGATGACCAGGCTCTGCTCCGTGCCGATCGAGGCCATCTTCTCGTGCTCGGCCGCGTAGTGGACCAGCGCGCCCTGCGGCTGCGCCACCGCCAGTGCCTTGCGGACCGTGATGGTCCGTCCCGCCGCAATCTCGTGGCTGCCCGTCATAGCCTTCTCGAGTGCCGCCTTCTTCAGTGCCAGCAGCGCGACGGGCAGCCCGACGACGAGCAGGTCGATGTGCGGCACCTTCATCATCGACAGCGCCCCGCGCAGCAGCGCCATGTACTCCGGCGACTCGGTGTACTCGTCATGCAGCTGCTTCGCACGGAACGTGTCCGCGGCCAGGTGGATGTCCGGGCCTACCTCATAGAACAGGGAGCCGACGGGGATGCAGACCGTCTTGCGCTTCTCCGCGGCAGGCATGGCCGAGGTGTCGGCGCTCGACGGATAGGCGACCGAGGGGAAGCTGGCACATCGGATATCGGCTCCCGAGATGCCGGTAACGAATTTCGTATTGCCCGACCCGACATCCACGGCTCTGACGATGAGTTCCATGCAGTTGCTCCTTGGCGCAGTTGACTGCCTTGAAAGGCTGATCAGCGTCGCCGCACCTGGCCGCGTTCTCCACGCTCAATGGCCTCGAATCGGCGCGTCTTTCGACTTCAGTGCCAATGCAGGATCAGCGGGACTGCATTGCAGCGACAGAAGGCGCCCCGCGGCTCGCCATGAGCCGGTTCGCAGACCGCGCTTCTGTCACCACGGTCTCACCTCGCGCGGGCCTTTCAACCCCTGTCCAGTTCGGCGCGCGCAGACAGGCTGCGGACGCGCCAGCCAGACCGACAGCCGCGCGAGGTACCTGAGGCGGCAGCCTTGCCTGTCAACCCCGCGCCGTTGCTGGCGATCCGGGCCATTGCCACGCTAGATGGGCCCTGCCGCCGAATCGCACGCCATCAACTGCCTGCCCCAAGGGCCGCCCGATCAGGGGTCTTGCGGCAGGCGCTGCGCACGCGGCCTTGACCGTGGATGGCGTCGCGGTTTCCACTGTGGGCTCCCGAGGGCTCCTGGCCCGCTCCGTCCTCTCGAAGAAGACGAGCATTGCAGGCGTCGCAGTCGTTACCTGCCTCGTGCCTTCAACCGAAGTTCCCGTCCCGAACGGGTGGCGCGACCGGCCTCGACCTCCAGAAGGATCGACGCCGCGAGCGTGCCGAGTCATCCACCACAGCAGTGACCTGCCCGGTCCTTGCCAGCCGCATCCCCGCGATGTCGGCTGGGCGCTCCTGAAGCGCACCGGCGCAGCAGAACCCCGTGGCGGCACCTGATGCCGCGCACCGTTCCCGCCAGCCCTTGAGCACGCGCGCATGACGCGCATCGCGCGGCGTGATGGCCTCCATGAGGCTCCCCGCACGACCCTCGCTCATCAACTCGACACCGCCCTGGACTCTCGGTCAGGGGTGGACCCATGCGAGCGGCCGGCGCTGCACACCAGGCCTGATCCACCGAATGACCCAGGGCTCGACCCTGGCGTCGATGTCGCACCCGGCCCCGAGCGGGGTGGACATCACCCCTGTCGTCGCGTCGCAGAAATGCGCAGACGGCCTGGATCAACGTGTTCCATTTTTAAGTCTGACCGAGCTGACCAGGCCCCTCGCCGAAGACCATGAGGAGCCCGGACAGCAAAGCCATGGGTGGGTGTGGCGCTGCAGAGATCGACCGCCGCACCGACGTTGCAAACGATCTCCATCGCCGTGGGCTTGCCAGGAATCGGCCCCCGGGATGTCCAGATGGATTCTTCCAATTCCGGTCCCCCGGACCATTCATCCACCGGCGTGCTGTTCGGGCAGTCCGCCACCTTGCAGAAAGCCCACCATGTCCCGCATCCGCCGTGAAGAACCCTCGCGCCGCCGCCGGCAGGCACCCCTATCCCGCAACGACCGCCGCAACGATCAGCGCGATGGTTCCGCCCTGCCCTCCTCATCCACCCGCCCTTCCAGGACCACCGCGATGACCTCGGCCAGCCCAGGCCGACTGCACGGCCAGGACTCGCCGCGCCGCCAGAACTGGGCCGGCAAGTCGCCCCAGCAGGTGCTGGACATGTATCCGCCGGGCAGGACGCCCGTGAACCGTGTGGTGGACGTGCTGATCGAGCTGTTCAACCCGCTGCACACCGCGCTGGAGAAGACCGTGTCGCACAAGACGCGCTACGAGCGCGCCCATTTCCTGCGACGCTTCTTCCGCGAGCTGCACACCGACGCCGGCTTCAAGCTGGCGCCCGATCCGCGCAACCTGGGCCAGCGGCATGTCCAGGTGATGGTGAAGGTCTGGCAGCGCCGCAAGCTCTCGCCGGGGACGATCCAGACCTACCTGAGCTTTCTGCGTGGCCTGGCGATGTGGCTCAACAAGCCGGGCTTCATCCGCAGGCCCGAGCACTACGGCCTGACGCCTGAAGAGTACGAGCGCCACGAGAACGCCCAGCGCGACAAGAGCTGGAGCGGCAACGGCATCGACGTGGAGGCCTTGCTGGCCCAGGTCTCTGCCTACGATGCCCGCATCGGCGCGTCGATGCGCCTGATGGTGAAGGTCGGCCTGCGGCGCAAGGAGTCGGTGATGTGCCGCCCCTACGCCCATGTGCATCCGTTCGAGGAGACAGGCCTGCCCGACGAACAACGGGAGGCGGATCGGTATCTGTGGACAAAGGGCAAGGGAGGCCGTGCGCGCTGGCTTCCGCTGGCCACCGAGGAGCAGCAGTCGGCCATCGCGCATGCCCGCAGCGTGGTCAGCGGCCATGACGCACACATGGGGGCGCCGGATCGGGACCTGAAGTCCAACCTCCGTCGCCTGGACTATGCGCTGCGCAAGTTCGGCCTCACGAAGCGCGAGAGCGGCACCACCGGGCACGGGGCGCGGCACGACCACCTTCAAGGCCAGTACCAGGACACGACGGGCACGCCCGCGCCGGTGCGTGGCGGTGGGCCTGTCGATCAGGACCTCGACCGCCAGGCGCGGCTGCGTGTGGCCCGTATCGCGGGCCATGCCCGCCTGCGCTCGGCCGGGGCTTATTTAGGTTCGTCCGCGGTTATGCGCAGCAAGGGCCGCAAGCCGAGCGATCCACCTATGACGTAGGCCGTCGCGACTGCGCATAACGCCTCCAAGATCGTCCTCCCCGGTGGCCGCTGTGGCCGCCGTCAACGAGGAGACGATCATGGATTCGCTCAACTCCAAAGGGCCCGGCGCGCTGGCGCTGGAGCCGCTCTGCCAAGGCGCTGCGCAGGAACTGCTGATGCGCAGCTACACCATCCGCACCGTCAATCGCTACAAGCGGGTGTGGAAGCAGCTGGCCGACTTCGTCCGCGCCCAGGGCCTGCCTGGCGAGTACACGCGTGAACTGGCCCTGCGTTTCGAGCAGGCGTACGGCGTTCGCGACGGGGAGGTGCTCAAGCTCGGTCAACAGTGGCGGCGGCACCTGGTCTTCGGCATCAAGGTGCTCGACGACTTCGCGCGCACCGGCACCATCAGCCGCTTCGTGGTCGAGACCACCGGGCTTCGAGTGCCGGCGGGCATGCACAAGCCCCTGCGGGAGTACGAGCAGTACGCCAGGGAGCGGCGGCATCTTCGGCCCACCAGCCTGGCCGAGCGGATGCACAACATCGCGGTCTTCCTGGACTTCCTGCGCACTCGTGGCCTGGAGACCCTCGACGCCTTGCAGGCCGAACACCTCAGCGCCTTCGTTCAGACTCGTACGGACTGGAAGCCGAGGACCGTCGCGTGCGTCTCGTCCAGCGTGAGGCTGTTCCTGCAGTTTCTCTTCATGCGCGGCGCCTTGCCGCGTGACCTCTGCGCCGCCATCCCAACCGTTCGACTGGCCAGCAATGCCAATGTGCCGTCGGCGTGGGAGCCGGAACTGGTCGAGCAGCTGCTTGCCGCCGTCGATCGCAGCTCGCCGAAGGGCCGGCGTGACTACGCCATCTTGATGCTCGCCTCGCGCCTGGGTCTTCGCCTGGGCGACATCAAGCGCCTGACGCTCGATCAATTGCACTGGACCTCGTCCACCATCGAGATCGTGCAGAACAAGACGGGGGAGCCGCTGGTGCTGCCGCTGATCGAGGAGGTCGGCGCCGCACTCATCGACTACCTGCGAGCTGGGCGACCGCCGGTCGAGCACCGGCATCTGTTCACCAACCTGACGCCACCGTTCTCGCCGATCTGCCAGAACGACCGGCTCCACCGCGTCGTGGCGTACTGGCGGGAACTGGCCGGGATCAAGTTCAAGACCCCGCAGCGTCAGGGACTGCACTCGCTGCGCCATACGTTGGCCACCCGGCTGCTCGGGGCGCAGACGCCGTTTCCCGTCATCTCGGCCGTTCTGGGGCATGCCTCGCCGGCAACGACCTTCATCTACGCCAAGGCCGACGTGGAGACCCTGCGCATCGCGGCCATCGATCCGGAGGAGGTGTTCCATGGCCACGCCTCGTAAGGCCGTGACATTCACCGGCAGCAGCCCCTTGGCTCCGCTGATGGCGCAATACGTTCAGGAGAAGCGAGCCTGTGGCTATCGCTTCAACCCCGCCGCATCCAGCCTGCGCCGACTCGACGCCCACCTGTGCAGCCAAGGCTTGCAGCAAGTCGAGTTGCCCAAGGCCGCGACCGCACCCTGGCTGGCCAAGCAGCCGCACGAGACCGGCAAGACCCAGCGCGCACGGGTCAACCTGGTTCGCAACTTCGCCTTGTTCATGCGCCGACTGGACCTTCCTGCCGACGTGCCTGATCACGCCGTGGGCGCCAAGGATTCGAGGCCGTTCCTGGCGCGTGTTTTGACGCACGGGGAAGTGCGCCGCTTGCTCGAAGCCACCGACCGGATCGAGCCGATGGCGTCGACTCACCTGCGCCACATCGTGCTGCCGGAGCTGCTGCGTGTGCTGTATGGATGCGGCCTGCGTCTCGAAGAGGCTCTGCGCCTGCGCATGCGCGACGTCGACCTGGTCCAGGGGGTGCTCCACATCAACGACACCAAGTTCCGCAAGGACCGCCTGGTGCCGCCGGCCCGGCCCCTGGTCGTTCGTCTGCAGAAGTACGTGGTCGCGCTGGGGCCTCGCTCGGACGACGAGTACTTCTTCCCGTCACCGCGCGGCGGCCGTCTGGACGGCGGCGGCGTGTACCGCAATTTCAGGGAACTGCTGCACCGATGCGGCATCGGCCACGGCGGCCGCGGCGAAGGGCCTCGACTTCACGACCTGCGCCACACCTTCGCGGTTCATACCCTGCTGCGCTGGTACCACGAGGGTGCCGATCTGCAGGCCAGGATGCCGGTGCTGGCGACCTACCTCGGGCACGCCTCAATCGACGGCACCCAGGACTACCTGCAGATGACCGCCGAGCTGCATCCGGAGATCGTCTCGCGATCGGACGCGGCCTTCAGCGACGTCATTCCACTCAGGCCCTGGAGGTCGTCATGAAGCCGACCGACCTCTCCCTGCACGTGACGAACTACCTCACGCGCTACCTCGCCGGCCAGCGCAACCTGAGCCCGAACACGATCAAGGCCTACCGCGATGTGTTCACGCTGCTCCTGCGCTTTGGCCGCGACGGACGCGGCATTGCCGTCGAGCGCCTCTGCCTGGCCGACATCGACGTGACCTTCGTCGAGGCCTTCCTCGATCACCTGTCGCAGGAGCGGAAGTGTTCAATCCGCACCCAGAACCAGCGGCTGGCCGTGCTGCACGCGTTCTTCCGCTACGTACAGTCGGAGGTGCCCGAGCGGATGCTGCAGTGCCAGAAGATCATGGCGATGCCGCTGCGGCGCCATGTTCAGATGCCGGTGGCCTACATGTCCAAGGACGAGCTGACGCAGGTGCTGGCGCGTCCTGATCCGACCACGCCGGCCGGGCGGCGCGACGCGGTGATGCTCAGCGTGCTGTACGACACTGGCGCCCGAGCGCAAGAGCTGATCGACCTGAACGCCCACGATGTGCGCCTGACGACACCTGCCCAGGTCAGGCTGCTGGGCAAGGGGCGCAAGGTGCGCGTGGTGCCCCTGATGGACGCCACGGCTCGGCTGCTGCGTGACCACCTGCGTGAGAACGATCTCGATCGGCCCGAGCGAGGCCACTTGCCGCTGTTCCAGAACCGCCAGGGAGGGCGCCTGTCGAGGTCTGGCCTGCGGTACCTGCTGCACTGCCACGTGCAGGCAGCCAGGTCGGCGGTGCCTGGCTTCACGCAGAAGATCAGCCCCCACAGCATGCGGCACACCAAGGGCATGCACCTTCTGCAGAGCGGCGTGTCGCTGGACATGATCCGCGACTTCCTCGGGCACGTGGACGTGAAGACGACTCAGATCTACGCTCGGGCGAACCTGGAGATGAAGCGGCGCGCATTGGAGAAGGTGGCCGGCGAGTCTCCTTCGGCGGCGTTGCCCTCCTGGCAGCAGAGTAAGTCGCTGCTGGACTGGTTGCGCTCGCTATAGCCGCCCAGAGTAGCTTGTCAGTCGGCGGCCAGGGCATGGATGATCGGGCAACTGCCCGTGGCCGCCCCCGTATCGCATTGGCGCAGCAGCGCCAACAAGGCCTTGCGCATCGCCTTCAGGTCGGCGAGCTTCTCTTCGATGACCTGCAACTTGTGCCCGGCCAACTCGCGCGTTTCGGCACAGGCGCAGGCCTCGTCGAGCTCCAGCATGCTGGCGACTTCCTCCAGCGTGAAGCCCAGCACCTGCGCGCGCTTGATGAACCGTACACGCTTGATCGCCGCCGGGCCATAGCGGCGATGTCCGCTCGCCGGTTTGTCCGGTTCAGCCATCAAGCCGCGGCGCTGGTAGTACCGGATCGTCTCGACGTTCACGCCAGCCTCGTCGGCCAGTCGCCCTATCGTCAGCTCGCTTGTCATCTGCACCCCTTGACTCCGTACCATAGTACGGACTCTAGACTTATCGCCATCGAACAAGTTCACCCGGTGTATGGCAACGTTCAAGACAAGAGGTTCGCTGCTCGCCAGCGCGTTGGCCGCCGTCGGCGCGTCGGTGTGTTGCGTCGGTCCGCTCGTGCTGTTGACGCTGGGCATCGGCGGTGCCTGGATCTCCAACTTGACTGCGCTGGAGCCTTTGAGACCCTGGTTCATCGCTGCGACGCTGCTGTTCCTCGGCCTGGCGTTCCGGCGTCTGTACCTGCAGCCACAGGTCTGCGAGCCCGGCGCCGCCTGCGCCGAGCCGTTCGTCCTCAAGCGGCAGCGGCTGATCTTCTGGCTTGTCGCGCTGGGGCTGCTCGCGTTGTTGTCGGTGCCCTGGTTGGCGCCATTCTTTCTGTGAAGGACCTACCCATGCGCCACTTGATTGCCACAGCACTCGTCATGCTGATGCCCTTGGCTTCGCTGGCTGCGCCGCCGCAGACCGCCGTGCTCGACGTGCAGAACATGACCTGCGGGCTGTGCCCGGTCACGGTGAAGAAGTCACTGGAGAAGGTGGCCGGTGTGAGCCAGGCTCAGATCGACTTCGCGAGGAAGACGGCCACCGTCACGTTTGACGCCGACAAGACCAACGCAACGGCACTGGCGAAGGCCACGACGGATGCTGGCTTCCCCTCGACGGTGAGGAAGTGATCATGACTGACCCGGAACTGGAATCCCTGCTGACATGCCCGCAGTGCGGACACGCCAAGCCTGAGGTCATGCCGACCGACGCGTGCCAGTTCTTCTACGAGTGCGAGCACTGCAAGACGGTGCTGCGGCCCAAGGCCGGCGACTGTTGCGTGTTTTGTTCCTACGGCTCGGTCAAGTGTCCACCCGTGCAGATGCAGCGCGGGTGCTCGAGCTGTAGCGCCTGAAGGCCATGACCCTCGCGGCAGTACTTCACTCCCGGCGGCGCGCCTGCGCGCACGACATCAGCCGGCCGACGTTTCGCTGAGCCAACTCAATGCGTTCGGACTGCTCCGACAGCCGGGGCGCCTCGCGCGCCGATCAGCAGAGTTATGTTGAGTCAGGCGCGACCTCTCTCACGTCGGACGTGCGCGGAGCGGGCTTTCTGCGCATAACCGCGGACGAACCTAAATAGGCGATATGTGTAGCTGCACATATGGGCTACATCGGTGCGATCCGGCGCTCGCCTGCAGGGAGCCGCGACCCGGCCCAGGGCGAGACCGGCAAGCCTGGGCCGGGGAGCATCGGGGACGACGGTGACACGCCTGTCCCGGTCGCATGAGCCGGCCGGGCCCGGGCCGGCCCTGCGTTCAGGCGCAGGCGGGCGCCTCGGTCCGTACTGGATCGTTGGCGTCGACCTCCTCGCCACCCGTCGCCGGGGCATCGGCGTGCGGCTGCACGCGCAGGCAGTCGGGCAACCAGCCACGCCCGGCGAGCAGTTGTTCGGCCTGCGCCACCGCGGCATCCTTCTTCAGCGCCGCGAGCGGACCAGCAACCTTGGCGCCGGCCACCGCGTTCACCACCTCGACCACCCTCGCCTTGGACACGTGCTGAAGGTAGGCCTCCCCCGTCGCCGACCACCATCGCGTCATGTCCAGGCCGAGGGCGCGGGCCAGACCGTCATTGACCGGTCGGCCGGCGTCGGTGCCGGTGATGCCGTTCACGGTGGACGCGACCAGGAAGGTCAGCAGCCGCTGCACCGTCTGCGGCGGCTGCCGCAGCATCCAGTCGAACACCGCGTCGGGTTCCTTCGGCAAGTGCTCGATCCAGGCGATGCGGTCGGCTTCGATGCGCTGGGCCGCCGGGCTCGCCTCGATGTCCTCGGCCGCGCCCCGCAGTTCGTGCTGATTGCCGGTCGCGCTGATCGCCAGCAGGTTGGGCAGTCGGTAGGCGCCATGGAGCGGGTCGGCCAGCAGCTTGAGTGTCAGGTGGGTCGTCAGTGCCGCCAGCGCAACCTCGGGTCGGTCCAGCAGCTCGGCCTGGATCGCGGCGACACGGTGGGCCGTGAGGCGGCGCATGAGCTTCTCGGAGTGCACGGGCCGTGCCGTGGCGCCGGCTGCCGATGGAAGCGACTGCAGGGCCGGGAGCCCCGAGCCGCGCGCAGGATCCGCGTCGCCTTCCGAGCCGCCTCCACCGGCCGACTTCTGTTCGGCAGCCTTGGTGATGGCCTGCGCCAGATCGGCCCGATCCTCGGGACGGATGAGCCCTGCCTTGACCGCGGCACGGCCGTCCGCGCCCACATGCAGCACGCACCCGGCGAGCGCCATCCAGGCCACGGGCCATTCGGTCAGCGCTTCCAGTCTCGCCTTGCGCTCTTCCTCCAGCCCATCGGCCTCGGACTCCAGGGCGAGGAAGGCACGGTCGCGCGACGCGTCGTCCTCGTCGGCGGCGTCGTTCGCCTCGCCGCCATCGCTGACGCCCTCGCCGACATCGCCGTCGCCGTCGCGGTCCACCAGCGCGTCCATCTGCTCGTGCAGGGCAGCGATGCGCGTGTCCAACGCCTTCAGCGCCTCGGCTTCCTCGGGCGTCGGTGCGCGGCGGGGCTTGCGCAGCTCGCCGTGCTTGACGTACTCGTCGTAGGCGAAGCGCGGACGGATGTCGACCCACTTCCAGCCTTCACACAGCAGTTGCTTCGCGCGCTTGCCCAGCTTGTCGGCGGCGAGGCGCTCCAGCAGGGCCGGGTCCAGCAGGTAGGCCTTGCGGTCGTCGTCGCTGAACAGGTCGCGGCGCAGTGGTCCGCCGGCCTTCTCGTAGGCCTTGACGGTGACGAAGCGGGCCAGCGGGTCGGCGTCCGATTCGATCTCGCCCCGGGTCAGCAACTGCCGCAGATGCTCCGGGCGCTGGTTCCAGCTCGGCAGACCGGCCCAGGCCTGCTCCTGGCGCTGGTGATCGTCGACCGAGGCCAGCACCATGAGGCAGTCCAGGCCGATGCCGCCTTCGCGGTACAGGGCCATCAGCCGGGGCGAGACGGTGGCGAGCTTCATGCGCCGCTTGACGATGAGCGGCGTCACGCCGAAGGCTGCGGCCACGTCCTCGACGGACTTGCCCTGAGCGAGCAGCCTGGCGAAGGCGGCGAACTCGTCGGCCGGGTGCATCGGCACGTGGAAGCAGTTCTCGGCAAGGCTCGCGATGAGCGCCTTGTCGGCCGGCACGACGAGCACCGGCACGGGGTAGTTGTCGGCGATGTCGCCCTGCTGCACGAGCAGCGTGAGCGCGGCGAGCCGCCGCCCGCCGGCGCAGACCTCGTAGCGCCCGCGCGCCGCCTGGACGACGACAAGGTTCTGCAGCACGCCGCTGTCCTTGATCGACGCGGCCAGTTCCTGCAGCGACATCTCGGGCGTCGTGGCACTGCGGGCCTGGTGGTCCTCGGACAGCACCAGCTTGTTGAAGGGAACGAAGGTGCGAGGGGACGCCTCGATGATGGCGTCGACCTCGGCTTTGGAGAATTTCATGAGGGACTCCTGATCGGTTGCATGGCAGGCCGGCGGCCCACCATGCAGTCAGGATCCCATTGAGCCCGTGCACTTCAAGGGTGGCGAGGAGCGCTCGCCGGTGGTCCGGTCAGGACGCCGGACCGCGCGTCGGCTCGCCTACGACTGCTCGCCCGACTTCAGGGCTGCCAAGCGCTCCACCACCTCGCGCTTGCCAACCCCGCGCAAGGCAGCGATGGCCGCGAGGTTCTTGCCTCTGGGGCGTGCCTTGCCCTGCTCCCAGGCATAAACGCTCTGTCCGGATGCGCCGACGAGCAACCCGAAATCCGCAGCCGACAAGCCCAGGCGCTTGCGATTGCTGGCCATGCCGGAGGCGCGGAACCGGAACTTGTCGGCGCCGTCCGCTTCTTCGACCGCAGGTGGCGATGGCGGCCGAGCGGGGGCGGCGCGCGCGGACTGCCGCACGGACCGCTCCAGTTCGCTGACGCGGCGCTTCAACGCGGCGCTTTCCGCGCGCGCTGCCGCGAGCGCCTTTCTGATCGAATCGACCTCGCTGCGCACCTCCTTGCGAGCCAGACGAACGATCTCGGCCTTGAGCACGGATGCAATGTTGGGCATTCGCTGATTTTGCCAAGGACCCGAGGAAGGTCGGGCAACAGTGCTGTGCAGGTGGAAGCCGTCAGTAGCCGTGCGCACTTCAATCAAACGTCGCTGGTCCCGAGTTCATGGGTTGTTGTTCGTCGCGGACCCACATCACAGTGGGCGCAGTGCGCGGGCTGCCGCAGCCATCACTCCTCGGCTCAAGCCGTCGATCAGCGATGAAGCTGCCCGGGCGTGCTGCCAGTACAGCGGTACGTCGAGGGCGGCGTCCGGCACCAGTTCGACCAGTGAGCCCTTGGCCAAGTATTGGGCGACCAGGACCTCGGGCTGCAGTCCCCACCCCATCCCCGCCAGGGCGGCTGTGACGAATGCATGGGCCGATGGCACGGTATGCCGGGGGAGTTCCACGTCTCGGTGGCACAGACGCCGGACCCAGCGGGCCTGCAGGTCATCCTTGGCGTTGAAGACCAGGCTCGGTGCCCGTGCCAGGCTGCCCGCCCCTACGCCTTCGGCAAAGTGGCTCGACATGTAGGCCGGACTGGCGGTCGCGACGTAGCGCATGGCACCTAACGGCCTGCTGTTGAAGCCCGCCGGGGGCCGCGCGGTACCCGTCACGGCGGCCAGCACCGCACCGTTGCGAAGCCAGGTGGCAGTGTGATCCTGGTCGTCCACGGAGAGTTCGACAAGCACTGGGGCAGATGCCGCGAAGGCGGCCACCGCCGGGGCGAACCAGGTAGCCAGGCTGTCCGCATTGACAGCGATCGGCAACGCCACCCGCGCGAGGCCTTCAGGCGCCAGCGCCGGCATGGCGCCCTGCAGTTCCTGCTCGAGCAGCCGCACACGGTCGACGTGCTGGCACAGACGGCGGCCCGTGTCGGTCGGGCGGCAGGGCTGGCCACGCACGACCAGGGCGCAGCCCACCCGTTCCTCCAGCGAGCGAATGCGCTGCGAGACCGCCGAGGGCGTGACGAAGAGCGCCTGAGCCGCGCGTTCGAAGCTGCCTTCCCGCACGACGGCGGCCAGAGCGGACAGTGCGGCATAGTCGAGCATGATTCAGTTCTGCTTCATCACGATTAGTGAGTTTAGTTTGTCTTCACACGGAGAGGCTGGCAATCTCCACCCACCATGAACTCTTCAGCCACTGCTTCTCTCGCCTTGCCAGTGTTCGTCCAAGGTCTGGCCCTGAGCTTCGGGCTGATCGTGGCCATCGGAGCGCAGAACGCATTCGTGCTTCGCCAGGGCCTTCGCCGCGAGCACGTGGGCAGCGTGGTGCTGTTCTGCGCGGTGGCAGACGCGGTGCTCATTGCGGCGGGCGTGCTGGGGATGGCGCAGGCCCTGGGGCAGAGTCCAAACCTGGCGCGCGCCCTGGCCTTGGCTGGCGCTGCGTTCCTCGCGGTGTACGGCTGGCAGGCGCTGAAGCGCGCGCGGCGGGTCCACCGGCTGGATGCGTCGACCGCCGGTTCGTCCGTGTCGCTGGGTGCGGTGGCGGCGCAGGCAGCCGCCTTCACCTTGCTGAACCCGCATGTGTACCTGGACACCGTGCTGCTGGTCGGCAGCATTGGCGCGCAGCAGCCGGCTGCGCTCCGAGGTTGGTTCATCGCCGGGGCTGCCGGAGCCAGTCTGGTCTGGTTCTCTCTGCTGGGATTCGGTGCTCGTTGGCTGGCGCCCTGGTTTGCCCGGCCCAGGGCATGGCAGATGCTAGACGGATTGATCGGCGCCACCATGTTCGTGCTGTCGGCGCTGCTGGTCCGCCACGCGCTGATCGGGATGTGAAGGGCCTCACATGTACGTCAACCCGCAGCATCGACTGACCGATCGCGAAGCCCTGTTCGCGCTGATGGCGTCTCACCCGCTCGGGGCCTGGGTGTGCCAGGGACGCGGCGGCCTCATTGCCAACCACGTCCCCTTCTATCTGGATCGCAGCCGTGGGCCATGCGGCACGTTGATCGGGCACGTCTCGCGAGCCAACACGGTCTGGCGCGAGCTCGATCCGGCGAGCCCTTGCGTGGTGATGTTCCAGGGACCCCAGGCTTACGTCACGCCAGGCTGGTATCCAGGCAAGGCGGAGCATAGCGAGATCGTGCCGACCTGGAACTACGTGGTGGTCCACGCCCACGGCGTGCCGCGTGTGGTCGAGGACCGCGATTGGATCTTCGCCATGCTGAAACGCCTCACCGAGGCGCATGAGGCCCCTCGGGCGGCACCGTGGTCGGTAACCGATGCCCCAGCTCCGTTCATGGAAAGGATGATGCGCGCCATCGTGGGCATCGAGATCCCCATCGATCGCCTCGAGGGCAAGCTCAAGGCAAGCCAAGACGAAGCCATGCCCGACCGCCAAGGGACCGTCCGCGGGTTGCGTGAACAGGCCTGCGACGTGGCTCGCGCGATGGCGGCGCTTGTGCAGGACGCGATTGACGCAGACGCAGCCAACGGCCCCTGACTGCATCTTGTCGGCAAGCGATTGGCGTTCGAGCGA
>Ga0116141_10001937_pt1 | contig 17855 bp, 21 predicted proteins | sample AD_UKC097_MetaG_FD_89744 | JGI IMG/M metagenome (GOLD analysis project Ga0116141, IMG submission 89744) | Active sludge microbial communities of municipal wastewater-treating anaerobic digesters from USA - AD_UKC097_MetaG | ecosystem: Engineered > Bioreactor > Anaerobic > Digestate | place: USA...
CGTCGGGCAGTTCGCGGTGCGCACCCGCCCCGGGTCGGGCTGGGAAGTGACGCTTCGAGAAAAGGCGATGCACCTGACCGGCGCGGACCTCGGCCCCGTCACGCACCCCAACGACAATCACTCCTTCGATGTCTGGCGCGATCGCCTGTCGCTACAAGCCAATTGGCAATCCGATGCAGTGAGCGTTCGCGCGCAGCCCTTCTTCAACATCGGCCGCCACGAGCTCTACGACGGATTCCTCTCCGTCGACACGACCAGCGGGGCCATCCTGGAGAGCGACTTCAGGCTCCACGATCGGGTGAGGCTGCTCGTCGGCTCGGCCGTCGATCGTGCCGACGGTTCGGCGGAGAATCGCGTGACGGGCGAGCAAATGCCAGTGCGCGCGCAGCAGTCGGCGTCGTGGTACGAGCAGCTCACCGTGGAGCCCCTCAAAGGTCTCCAGCTCATCGGCGGTACACGCGAGGTCGCCAGCGCCAACTACGGATTCGTGTTCTTGTACAAGGGCGGCGTGCGCTGGTCGCTCGGCAAGGGTTGGTACGTTCGCGGACGAGCAGCGAAGAACTTCCGCCAACCAACGCTCAGCGAATTGTACCTCCCGTTTCCAACGGCAAATCCAAACCTGAAGCCCGAACGCTCCTTCTGCACCGACGCAGGATTCGGCTATGGGAGCCGCCACTTCGAATTCTCAGGCAGCTGGTATCGCAACGACGTCGACAACCTGATCAAGTACTTCGGCGTCTGGCCTGCGGCCGAGGTCGTGAACATCGATCACACGACGATCGTGGGCGTAGAAGCGATGATCGCAGCGCGGGACCTTGGACCGGTGACGCTGCGGGCCGGCGGCAACTGGCAAGACGTCGGGCGCTACACGAAGCAGAATCCGTCGGCGAGGGGAGTCTTCGCCATCGAGGTCGCGCACCCGGCCGGCTCCTGGCAGCTGCGGAGCTCACTCGAAGGCGAGTGGGTTCACGGACTGTACATGAACAACTACAGCCAGGACCGGATCGATGACGTGTTCGTGCTCAACTTGGCTCTGCGCGCTCGCCACGAGATGCCCGAGCGCGGGGTGGTGATGGAACCTTACATCGCGCTACGCAACCTGCTCGACAGCCGCTACGCCTACGTGAAGGACTACACGATGCCGGGGTTCAACGCCCTGGCTGGATTGAGGCTCGTGCTGTGATAGCGACTCCCAGGGCATTTTCCCCATGAAGACCAACCGATCCCTCGCTCCCCTCGTCGGCATCCTCGTCGTCACGACCGCCTACGCGGTCCTGCGTTACAACGTCTTCAAGGGAATCGCCTGGGATCACGTGCCTCTGTACGTACTGAACAAGGCCGTGGCCTGGACAGCCACCACTCTAATCCTCGCGGCGCCGGTGCAGGCGCTCCGTTCGCGCAAGGATCTGCTTTCGAACGAGTACCTCGTGCAGGCGATCGCCATGGGCGGGATCCACGTGTTGATGTCGCTCAGCCTTGCTGAGCGCGTCACGCTACCCCGACTTGTACGACGCTTCACAGGAGCTGTCTTTGACTGGGGAGCTGGCCTTGTTCGGAGGCGTTCTGGCAGCCGCATGCAGCTCATGGGCGCGTCGTCATGCCACTGCGGCAGCAGCGCTCCCGATCGCGATCGGTCTGCACTGCGCCGCGCTCGGCGCGCGCAACTGGCTGCTGCCTTCGAAGTGGCCCGGGCATATGGTGCCGATCACGTTGATCTGCGCAGCGACCGCGATCGCCGCTGCGATCGCGACCATTGGTTGGGCGCGCCGTCCATCCATGCCGACTCCATCCACGAGCGAAGAGCTACCAACGAAATGAACCGGATCACCTCGCGCGACCTTGCCTATTGCGGGCTCTTCGGAGCAGCCGCGCTGCTGCTGCCGTTCCTGTTCCACCTGGTCCACCTCGGCCACGTGTTCATGCCCATGTATCTGCCGCTGGTCGCCCTCGGCTTCTTCGCGCGGCCAGCCCCGGCCGCCGTGACCGCGCTCATCACGCCTCTGCTCTCCGGCGCGGTCCTGGGCATGCCGCCGTTCTTCCCACCGATCGCACCGTCGATGGCGTTCGAACTAGCTGCCATGGTCGGGCTCATCGCGCTCATCAAACAGCGCTGGCCTCGCGCCAACGAGTGGGCCGTGCTGGTCCCTGTCCTGCTGCTGGGGAGAGTCATCTACGTCGCGCTGGTGTACGGCACGTCGGTATTCATCAAGCTGCCGCCTGCCTTCATGGCTGGAGTCTCTCTGATCAGCGGCTGGCCCGGGCTGATTCTGATGGCGGTCGCGGTGCCGCCAGTGGCAAGGGTGGGGCGCAGCATCATTCGCCCGGTCGCGGGCGCAGAAAGGAACACGCCATGAGCAACCCGAAGGTCGGCTTCTTCGACGGGATCGCTGACAAGTGGGACGGCTGGGACGACCTCGATGCGCTGGCGCAAAGGTTCGCGGCCGGGCTGGCGGAGATGGGCGTTGGCCCCGAGGAGGCGATCCTGGATGTCGGATGCGGCACCGGGAACCTCACCAAGGCACTGCTCGAGCGCCTGGGACCCAAGGGGCGCGTGGTCGCGGTCGACATCTCCCCTCGCATGATCGAAGTCGCGAAGGGCAAAGTGCGCGACCAGCGAGTCGCCTGGCATGTTGCCGATGCGAGACGGCTTCCGCTCGACCCTGCCTCGTTCGACCGCGTCGTGTGCTACTCGGTCTGGCCTCACTTCGACGATGCAGCAGCTGCGGGCGCCGAGCTCTCACGCGTGCTTCGCCCGTCGGGGAGCCTGCATGTCTGGCACCTGATCAGCCGTGCCAAGGTCAACGAGATCCACGCTTCGGCGTCCCCTGCTGTTCACAAGGATATCCTGCAACCTGCCGAAGATGTGGCGTGGCTATTGTCGGGCCTCGGATTCAAGGTGATCAACGCGGTGGACTGCGACACGCACTACCTCGTGTCGGCGACGAAGGCGGAGCAGTAGCCGCCAATGCGCGTTGCGCTGCACGAGGTGTGGGGATGCGCGCACGGGCCGGTTTCGCGACTGGCCCCGCAGACCCGCATCGTAGTGGGCGCGGCCCTTTTTGCAGCGTGCATGGTTGCTCCCGTTCCATCGCGCTCTGGCCTCGCCCTGCTCGCAGCGGCGGCGCTTGGGTGGCTGGCTGCATGCCGAACCCCGCTTCGCATCATCGGGGGCGCGGCTGTATTGGGGCTCGCCTTGTTCTTGCCCTATTTCCTGCTCGTTCCCTTGCTCGTTGGCGACACTCCCTCGGGCACCTGGGCAGAGGCTGTCCGTGTGCCATCAGCGGTCGTGGCGCGCGGGATGGCGAGCATGCTCGTGTCGATCGCCACCGTGACTGCTCTAACAGCGAGCGACCTGCGCGAAGGGCTCCTTCGCCTTCCCATTCCCACCATGGCCTCAGCCATCCTGCTGCAGATTGTTCATCAAACGGCGGCGTTGGGCTACGAGACTCGCCGCATCGCCTCGGCGATGGCGGTGCGCGGGGCTTCGGGGAAGGGAGTCGCCGCGTTTCGTGTGCTCGCCTCTCTGCCGCGGGTCTGGTTGCCCCGCGTGCTCATTCGAGCGGAGCGCGTAGCCTGCGCGATGGATGTCAGGGGGTACTGCGAGCAGGACATGCCTTCGTTTGGAGCGGATGGGCTCGGAAGCCGCGACGCGATCGCCTTGGCTGCCGGGCTCGCCGCGCTCGCGCTTTCGATCGTCGCTCGTGTGCGAGGCTTGCCATGAGCCAGCCAGTACTCGAGTACGACGGCGTGACGGTGCGCTACGAGCATCACGGCACGCCTACTGTGGAAGGAGTGTCCTTGTCCGTCGGCGCCGGCGAGCGCGTCGCACTTGTCGGTCTCAACGGCTCGGGCAAGACCACCCTGCTAATGGCCGCGGTCGGTCTTGTGGAGCACGAAGGCGCGATCCTCGTTGGGGGCAAAGCCGTGAACTCTCGAAGCCTTCAGGCCGTTCGCGCGAGCATCGGGTTCCTGTTCAACGTGCCCGAAGACCAGCTCCTGTTCCCCAAGGTCGTCGACGATACGGCTTTCGCCCTGGTGCGCAAGGGCATGAAGCCCAAGGAAGCCGGGGCACGGGCGAGGGAAGTGCTCGAGCAACTCGGCGTGGGGGCCGTGGCAGACTCGCCGCTACACCACCTCTCTCACGGCCAGAAGCAGCGCGTGGCGCTTGCTGGCGCACTTGTGACAAGCCCTCCGCTATTGCTCCTCGACGAGCCATCCGCCGCCCTGGATCCGCCCGGGAAGCGCAACCTCGCTCAGCTACTCGCGTCGCGGGATGCCGCGATGGTCATCGCCACCCACGACCCCGAGTTCGCGGCGGCGCTATGCACGAGGTATGTCCTGCTCGAAGGCGGGCGAATCGCCTACGACGGCGCTGATGCCAGCGAGGTGGCGCAGCGATTGTGAGCCCGCTGGTCAGCTGCCGTGCGAGTGGTCGTGCGGCTCCTGCTCGTGGCCGGCGTGTGCATGCGTGTGATCCGGCAACACCTGCTCGACGTGGCCGTGGTCGTGCCCCTCGGCATCACCGTGCTGGTGATCGTGCGCATGCTGGTGCTCATGCTCATGGGCGTGCTGGTGAGCGTGAGCGTGGGAATGGACCTGATCGCCATGCCGATGCTTGTGGGCATGTTCGTGATGGTGCTGGTGGCCGTGCTGGTGCATGTGATCGTGGGAGCCTTGCATTGGGATGACCTCCGGGCGGCGACACATATTCATGGTGCCGCTGGGCAGGCGCTGCAAGGAGCGGGGAACCTGTAAGCGGCGCTGATGAGTTGCCGACGCTGCGCGCATGAATCGCCGCTTTGGCTGAGATCCGGCTATACCTGCCCGAGTGTTTTCGGGCACTTGCAGAGCAGCACTCAACACGCCGCCGCGCTTGCCCACCCGCGCTGCCCGCTGCCAGGATGCGCCCCATGGGCGTGACCCGCGAGAAGCTCTACGAGGAGGTCTGGGCCGAGCCGATGACCACGGTGGCGGCGCGCTACGGTGTGTCCTCCAACTTCCTCGCGCGCGTGTGCGAACGCGGCTCCGCGCACGTGGCGCCGTGCGCGATGCGGCGGTAGACTGACGCTCGGCTCCGCCATGCTCTCCACGATCCGAATCGCGCTCGTCGGAACCGCATTACTGGTCGGTTGTGGCGGCAGTGTGGACTATGGGCAGGCACGCGAGGAGGCTGATGCGTCCGACACAGATGGTGACGCGCAGCACGATGCCGACGTGTCCATCGAGGACGCCTCGGACGTTGGTCTGCCGGATGGAAAGGATGCTGGTACCGATGAAGCGGATGCAGCACCCTTCGACACGCCTCCCGACGTTTTCGAGGTCGAGCCCGCGCCCGAGGCATCCACTGATGCTCTCGACGAAAAGGACGCCGCGGTGAGCTGCGCGCTGCCGCTCGCTGACTGCGACGGGCTCTCGGCCAATGGCTGCGAGTCCAACCTCAGCATCGACCCCGAGAACTGCGGCTCCTGCGGTACGCTGTGCCCGGGCTCAGGAGGCTGCGTATGCAACGCGGGCAAGTGTATGCTTAGCTGCCCTGCGGGGATGACCGCGTGCCCGGGCGGGGCTTGCGGAACCTGCGTGAACCTCGCCACGGATCCGGACAACTGCGGCGCATGCGGGTCGGTCTGCATCTCAGCCAATGGCACGCCGACCTGCATGAACGGCCTGTGCTTTGGATGCGACGGGATGCCGGGAACGGCAGACTGCGACAACGATTGCTCCAACGGGTTCGAGACGAATCTCAACACGGACCCGGCCAATTGCGGCTCTTGCGGCCACGCGTGCGCTGTTGCGCATGGCACGCCAGCCTGCAGCACGGGGATGTGCGTGATCGCGAGCTGCGACTCTGCGTGGGACGATTGCGACAAGAGCTACGCGAACGGATGCGAGACCGATCTTGCGAACGATCCGCTTCACTGCGGCGCGTGCAATTCCCAGTGTGCGGGCGCGTCGTGCGGCAACAAGTTCATCAGCGGTCTGTGCCCACTTTCGACCTGCGTGGCGCCTTTCGCGGATTGCGACGGAAACCCCGAGACATGTTGCGAGGTGGATACGAGCACGGACGCGGGCAACTGCGGGGAGTGCGGGCACGCGTGTGGCGCAGGGCAGAGCTGCGGCGCAGGTCAATGCGTGTGAATGTGGTCGGCGGTCGGTGCCGACACTCAGCCCAGCCAGCAATCAACGAGAAGCCCGCTGCCGATATCGCTGCAGCTGCATTGGTAATATGGCGCCAAGCAGGCGCATGAAGGGGCGGGGCCGCACCCCGCGGGAAGGTCAAGGCTGGCGGTATCGCCGCCATCGAACGCCGAACACACCTGAGCATCCGGAGACGGAAGGCCACGGAAATGCATGTCAACCGTGTAGCAGAAGTGAGTCGCGCCGTCGCAAGCGCAGCCCCCGCAGTCGAAGAGTCCTGCATCTGCCAGAACAACGTCGGACACCGGGCCACCGCTCGTGTCCGTGATCAGCGCGAGAGAATCGCTTTCGCTTGCCACATCGACCACACTGGCGACTTCTGAATACGCGTCAACTCGCCCAGCTTCCACTTGCTCCTCATCCGTCGCGCCCTCGCCGCCGCATGCGGCGACCGCGCCCCCCAACGTGACGAGACACATCCACATCCATCCCCTTTCGGAAGACCGCCTACGCAATCGCCCAGCGACACCGACCACCGCGAGCAAGAACGCTCCCAGGTGCGGTGGTGACGCAGCGCGATTGACGGTGGTTCTGCATGCGCATCCTCCCGAAGAATTGGTTGTTCCCACGCTCATTTCCCCGCTCAGCACGTCGAAGGACGACCCGTCATCGGTCGGCTGGGTGTCCGCCATCGCATCAATCCACGTCGGGCCACCGTCGTCCGCATTGGCGTGGCCGGAGTCGACTCCAATTGACCCGCATTTGCCAGCGTCGCAAGTCTGCCCGTCGGGGCACGATACCCCGACGCACGAGTCGCTCACGCACCGCCCGGCGTAGGAACCGTAGTCTGTGCAGACCCCTCCGTTCGGGCAGGCGACCATCGAGCATGGAGCCCCGCACGACGCGCCGAAATGCGGGCTGGCCCGACACCCGCATGATGGAAGGGATCCTCCCCCGTCGCTGTTCTGCGGAGCGCATTCTCCCGCGATGCTTGTCACGTCGCACCCTGAACATTCGCCAAAGCAGTAGCACTTGCCGACCTGAGCTGTCGTGCCACTGACGACGAGTTCCGCCCCGCCCAGCGACTGGCCCGCCGGACAAGGGAACTGACCCCCCGTAACGCCGCATGGGGCGGCGCACTCACACAACCCGCCGTCGCGAGTGAGGCAGAGTTGAGGGTATGCACCAAGCTGCGGGCAAAGGGTTGGATTCGACGGCGCGCCGGGATCGTTGTCTACAACCCCGTCGCAGTCATCGTCGATGCAGTTGCACACCTCGGGCTGTGGTACGACACCCGGCGGGCAGTCAGCGTGCGCGCTCGCGGCCGGGAACAGCGTTGCCGCCGCCGCGCCCGCGATGATCGCCCTCCACCGCGCCATGGCTTCAGTCTACACGGGGCGGTGACCGGGCGCATAGGGCTCCCAACGGAACGTAGGCCCGTGCGGCTTTTCGCGTTCCATGCCTTTCCGTGCGTTGACGACGGAATGAACCCGCGCTTGAACGCGCGCCCCGTGTTGTCCCTCGCCTTCCGCACCTTCGAGTTCCTATTCTACCACGTGCTGCTGTCGTTCGTGGATCGCGTCGCGCACCTTCCACGCACCACGATGCTGCCCGAAGCAGCGCGCCTCTACCGGCAGAACATCGCGCTCAAGGCACAGCTCGACGCGCTCGAGGATCACCTCGCGCGCATCGAGAACAAGCGCAGGGCGAAGCCTCTGTCGGTGCGCGCCGCGCAGGTGTTCGCGCTCTTGCTCACACGCGGCGACGAGCAGTTCCTTCGGTACTTCTTGTCGTCACCTCGGGCCACGATCGAACGATGGCTCGCGCGCTTCAGATCGCTCCGGGGACGATCACTCGGCGGGCGGCCACGCACCGACGTCGACGTCGAGGATTTCGTCGTGACGTTGAAGCGAGAAAATCCGAGCTGGGGGCAGCGCCGCATCCGCGAAGAGCTACGGCGCATGGGCATTCGCGTGAGCGAGCCGACCATCATGCGCATCCTGCGCGAGCACGGGTTCACGCCGCACCCGCTGCGCAAGCTGTCGTTCGAGCGTGTGCAGTCGTCGGTCAAGGACGCGCTCTGGGCCCTCGACTTCTTCGCGGTGAAGACGGCGACCGGCGCGTGGTTGCAGGTGCTGATCGTGATCGACGTGCACACGCGCGAGGTGCTCGGGCTCCGAGCGTACGACGGCTGGGACGTCGATTCGTACTGGACCATCCGCGCGTTCAACGCGATCGCCAGCGCGGTGAAGCGCCTGCCGACGAAGGTCGTGCATGATCACGGACCGACGTTCCACGGCCAGTTCGCGCGCCAGCTACGCGTGCTCGGCGTCGAGCGCGAGCTCACTCCCGCACGGATGCCGTACATGAATTGCTACGTGGAGCGATGGATCGGCTCCGTACGCCGGGAGCTGCTTCGCCACGTGCGCGTGCACGACGTCACCGAGCTTCAGGACTGGCTCAACGAGTACCGCGACTACGCCAACCTCGAGCGCGCCCACCAGGGGCTCGACGGCCGCACGCCCGCGGAGGTAGCGCGCGGGCAGCCCGAAGCCGTGGTGCTGGACCTCGCGCAGCTGCGGAGCCGCAAGCTGGTGCGGCGCATGTACGCGAACGGCCTTCTCCAGGGGTACTCGCTGGTCGAACGCGACGACGGCGTTGCCCCCGACCGCGCGGCGGCGTAGCGTCCCCGTTCGGCGCAGGTGGGCCCACGACGGCGCCCGGCTCGAAGCGCGAGCCGAAGGGCGAGGTGCGCGTCCCGCGCGCGCCACGGCGCCACGTCGACGGAGCTCGGTCCGCCAGCCGCGCTCCGGGGCGATCGCCAAGTGCTCGAAGGAGGTTTGATTCAGGAAGGTGATGCTGTCGAGGCACGATACATGAGCGGTTCGTCCGGTTGCCGGAGGCGCCAAGGCTCGGCCCCAGGGTTATTTGGGATCGGGTTGGCGCCCGTCGAGGGCGGGCGTGTGGGACTCGAACCCGCGGCCAGGTGCATCGCGCGCTTGGTACCCCACTCTCGAGCTCTGGCCACGGGTACCTCGGTTTTCTTTGTCTGGAAGCGGTTTGCGGCCTCTTAAGAATGCCTTCCCGGACGTTTGCGCAGGGCTACGACTGCCGAGCCATTTTTCTCTCGTCGCCAACCGACGGCGAGGGTCGGTAAACAGAAGCCCCCAAGGAGCGATCCGAGGGGGCTTCGCCGTTTCTACCCAGAACTCCGAGCGTTTCGCGTGCTGCGCGTGCCTCAGCGGCGCTCTCGCGCCTGCTCGCAGAGAGCGCCGAGCGAGCTCGGTGAGCGCCCCGTGGGACAGCTCTCCCGCTCTCTCTCCTGTCCCGTGGGGAGAGAGAAGCCGAGAGGCGTTTAACTGCGTACCCGGCGATCAACAGTCGGCCCCGTTGATCAACAGCTTCGGCGCCTGCGACGGGGCCGAGGCTGTTGATCATCGGGGCGAAGGCTCGCCAGGAGCGACGAACGATGCCTGCCGACGCAGGTGGCGAACCGACCGACGAGCGTCAGGCGACGGCCTGGGCGCGGGCGGCGAAGGGCCTGTTGAGCGCTGGGGCGCTGTCCCAGCGGGTGCAAGTGAATCCAAGGCCCGGGCCTTCGACACATCAAGCGCAGCAGCCGTCCGGGAGGCGCCCATCCGGCCGCGGCTCGCACGACACCACGCGACCGCGAACGTCGAGCGCGATGTGGCAGCAGTCCTCGAGCGCCTTTCGGAGCTGCACGCGCCCGCGCTGGACGCGGGACTTCATGCCCGAGACCGAGATGCCGAGCATCTCGGCTGCCTGCTTCTGCGTCAGGCCTTCGAGCTCGACCAGCGTGAGCGCCTCGCGGTACGGCGACGAGAGCATCGCAACGAAGGGGGCAAGGTAGCCCGCCAGCTCCTCTTCGACGGCGCGGTCGTCGTCGTCGACATCGAGCGGTTGTTCCTCGCTTCCATCGGCGTCGACCACTCGGTGCTTCGCGGCGAAGCGCTGGTGGTCGACGATGGCGCTCCGAGCAACCTGGTAGACCCAGGGCCCGAAGCGTTCCTCGTCGCGGAGCCCGGCGAGCCCGCGCTGCATGCGGAGGAAGACGTCCTGCACGATGTCGTCGACATCGACGTCCGAGCGCACGCGGCGCGCGACGAACGGCCGCAGCTTCGCTTCGAGGTCCCGCCATGCACCACGCGCCGCCGGATCGATCATGCCGAGGTCTCCGGTGCGCAGCAGGAGGGGCCGCAGCACGACTTCGCGCCAACCGGCTTCACGGCTTCGATGGTGGCCGAGGCGACGTAGTTCTCGACGCCCGAGCCGGGCAGCCATTCGCGGATGAACTCGCGGCTCTGCTCCTTCACATCGACGCGGATGTTCTCGAAGCCAACCACGCGGAGCAGCGCGCGAATGGTCTCAACGCTCGCCGCACCCGAGACGCAGCCCGTGAGCGCCGCGACGTCGTTCTCGAGTGACCCCGGGAGCGCCTGCGTCTTCACGACGTCGGAGATGGCGAGGCGACCTCCGGGCTTCAGCACGCGAAAAGCCTCCTGGAAGACGGCGCCCTTGTCCGGGCTCAGGTTGATCACGCAGTTCGACAGAATCACGTCGACCGTGCCGTCGGCGATCGGGAGGTGCTCGATCTCGCCGAGCCGAAAGTCGACGTTCTTCGCCTCGAGCTTCTGCGCGTTCGCTCGCGCCTTGGTGACCATGTCCGGCGTCATGTCCACGCCGATGACGCGCCCGCTGGAGCCCACCTGCTTGGCCGCGAGGAAGCAGTCGAAGCCTCCTCCCGCGCCGAGGTCGAGCACCGTCTCGCCACTCTTCAGCGCTGCGATGGCCTGCGGGTTCCCGCAGCCGAGGCCCATGTTGGCGCCCTCGGGAACCGCGCCGAGGTCCTCGGAGGAATAGCCGAGCGCCAAGCTCGCGTTCGCCCCGGGCCCGCAGCTCCCTGGCGCGCAGCAGCTCGCCCCTGTCGTAGAGCGGGCGATGTTCCCGTACTGCTCGCGTACCGTCGCGCGAACCTCGTCTTTGGTCTGTTCGTTCATCTTCGTAGCCTCCTAACCATCAAGACGAGAACCTCGCCGTAAGGACGCAACGGCGCCGCTCACCCGATGCGTTCCTCCGCGGCGAACCGCTCGAGCATGCCGCGGATGGTGTCGCGTGCCGTCCGGAACCGCGTGAGCATCTCCTCGCGCGGGATCGACGGGTCCTTGCTTGCCGGGTCGTGGATCGGCCAGTGCAGTCGCCGGGCCTTGCCGAGGAACACCGGGCAGACCTCCTCGGCGCAGAGCGTGATGACGGTGCCGACCGTCGTGGGATCGATCGTCTGAACGGACTTCGAACTGTGCGCCGTGAGGTCGACGCCCAGCTCGCGCATGACCTCGATGGCGTACGGGTTCACCTTCGACGGCTCGCTGCCGGCGCTCATTACCGGGACGCGGTCGCCGAAGATCATTCGGCCGAGCCCCTCGGCCATTTGGCTGCGTGCGGAGTTGGCGACGCAGAGGAACAGGATGCTCGTGGTTTCGTTGCTCATAGATCAGGCTTTCGATGCGGTCGGTGAATCGGTGGCGCACGCAGGAGCCGCGACCTGTAGCTCTGTGTTGGGAAAGAAGCGGCGCTGCGCCCAGAGCGCGACGTTCACGAGGCCGATGAGCACCGGCACCTCGACGAGTGGGCCGATGACCGCCGCGAATGCGGCGCCGCTGTGGATGCCGAAGCTCGCGATGGCGACGGCGATGGCGAGCTCGAAGTTGTTGGAAGCGGCGGTGAACGAGAGCGTCGCGGTCTGCTTGTAGTCCGCGCCCACGCGCTTGCTCATGAAGAACGACACAGCGAACATCACGACGAAGTAGATGAGGAGCGGCACCGCGATGCGGAGCACGTCGAGCGGCAACTGCACGATGGTCTCGCCCTTGAGCGAGAACATCACGACGATCGTAAAGAGCAACGACACGAGGGTGATCGGGCTGATGCGCGGCACAAAGATCTTCTCGTACCAGTCGCGTCCATTCGCGCTCACGAGGACTCGCCTCGTGAGAAAGCCGGCGGCAAACGGGAGGCCGAGGTAGATGGCGACGCTCTTCGCGATCTCGCCGATGGTGATATTCACGACCGCGCCCTCGAGCCCGAGCCAGGTCGGCAGCAGCGTCGCGAAGAAGTACGCGTAGACGGAGAAGAACAGAACCTGGAAGATCGAGTTGAACGCGACCAGTCCCGCGCAGTACTCGGTGTCGCCCTTGGCGAGGTCGTTCCACACGATGACCATCGCGATGCAACGCGCGAGGCCGATGAGGATCAGGCCGAGCATGTACTCGGGCTTGTCGCGCAGGAAGATGACCGAGAGCCCGAACATCAGGAGCGGGCCGATGATCCAGTTCTGCACCAGCGAGAGCGTGAGCACGCGCTTGTTGCGGAAGACCTTGCCGAGCTCCTCGTAGCGAACCTTCGCGAGCGGCGGATACATCATCAGGACGAGGCCGATCGCGATGGGGATCGACGTCGTCCCGACGCTCATGCTGTTGAGCGCGGTCGTGAATCCGGGTGCGAGGAAGCCGAGGGCGATGCCGAGGCCCATCGCGGCGAAGATCCACAGCGTCAGATAGCGATCGAGAAACGAGAGCTTGCCGAGCAGCCCGGCGTTGGCGTTGGTCATGGGGAGTCGGTCCTTGTCGTCGATGAACGCGCCGCGTCGGGAAGCGACCTGAGCCAGGCATCGAGGCGCGTGCGGATCGCCTCGCGCACCTCGATCACCCCCGTCAGCCTCTCGTCGTGCGTGCCCTCGAACGACGCGGGGTCTGGAAAGCTCCAGTACAGGCGCTGCGTTACGCCCGGGAACAACGGGCATTTCTGCCCGTGCTCCTCGTCGCACACACCGATGACGTAGTGGAAGTGACGGCCTGCCTTGAACAGGTCGAACACAGACGGCTGCGGCGCTGTCGAGGGCAGGCTGAGGCCAATCTGCGCCAGCGCCTCCACGACAAGGGGGTTGACCTCGCGCGGCTCGAAGCCCGCGCTCGTCACCTCGAACCGCGGTCCGCCAAGCTCTCGGAGCAGCGCCTCGGCCATGCGGCTTCGTGCCGCGTTGTGCACGCAGACGAAGAGGACCTTCACGTCGGCCGTCACGTCGCACCTCCCGAGGAGACCGCTTCGATCTCTCCGGTCAGCTCGCACGCGGCTGCGAGAGTGTTCGTGATCGTCCCGAACTTCTGGATGTTCTTGTGCAGCAGCTCGATGCGCGCCGCGGGCTCATCGGTCACGACCCGCAGCCGGTAGTGCATGCGAATGATGCGCGGTGGCGGCTCCTCGCGGTCGGCGGTCACCTCGATCGAGGCCGACTCGTAGCGGAACGGGAGCATGTGCGAGAAGCGCTCAACGTTCTTCAAGATGCACGCCGACAGCGCGGCGCACAGCAGGTCGGCCGGACCGGGGAGCGCGTTGCCGGATTGCGCGGAACCATCGAACGCGATGTCGCTCGTTCGCGCTTGAACGGAGCCTGTGCCACCGGCGCGCGTGCTCGCGGAGACGGCGTACGTCATCGTCGAGGTCGGCGTCGTCACGGCACCGCCTCCGCGCGTGGCGATTCGGTTGTCGCGAAGAAGTCGAGGCGCGTCTGTGCCTTGGCCGGCGCGGACCAAGGGACCACGGCGACCCGAGGCGCGAGCGCGGCCACTTCGGCGTGGAACCGGGCCTCGCTCTCCCGGCGCCGCACGAGTACCGGATCCGTGACCTTGAGTGGCTTCAGGCTTTGGTTGATCACCCAGCCAAACGGGCGGATGTCGGCGCGCTCCAGGTCACGCTGGAGCGCCGCCGCCTCGTGCACGGGCGTCGCCTCGGGCAGCGTGACGAGAAGGATCTTGGTGAAGGCCGGGTCACGCAGGCGCGGCAGCAGGCGTCGGACCTCCTCGGGTGCCGAGCCCGAGGTCCGAAGCACCTCCCGGTGGTACGACTCGGCCGCGTCGAGCAGGAGCAGCGTGTGCCCCGTGGGCGCGGTGTCGATGACGACGAACCCGTGCTCGCCCTCGTCGACGATGCGCGCGAACGCCCGAAAGACGGCGATCTCCTCGGTGCAAGGGCTGCGGAGGTCTTCTTCGAGCAGCGCGCGACCCGCGGAATCCAGGCTCGCGCCCGCAGTCCGCAGCACCTCCTCGGAGTAGGCGCGCGTCTCGGCCGCGGGATCGATGCGGCTCACGCGGATGCCGTCGACCGCTCCTCCGAGGGTCTCTTGGACGTGGGCGGCGGGGTCCGTCGTAGTCAGATGCACCTTGTGCCCGCGGCGCGCGAGCTCGACGGCGACGTTGACGGCGACGGACGTCTTGCCGACGCCTCCCTTACCCATCGTCATGATCACGCCGCGACCGGAGGACTCGAGCGCTGGCACGAGCGCAGCGAGCGAAGATGCGGGTGGCGCAGCGGTCGCTTCGAGTGGGGCAGCCGTCACCGGCGCAGCGGACGAGGGATCCTTACCGAAGAGCTGCCGCAGCGCTGCGATACCGACGAGCCCGAACGGCAAGAGCGGGAGCTCGGTGCGCGCGAGCGCGCGCAGCCCTACGGGCATGGTGGCCATCGCATCGGCGCCTCGCCGCTCCATGGCAACCGCGACTGCGTCAGCCACATATTGTGCGCGGAAGAGCCCGTTGATCACGAGCTCCTGTCGCTCGATCCCAAGCGCGGCGAGCTCGCCGCGAGTCCGCTCGGCTTCGCGGAGCGCCGCGACGTCGGCCCTCGACACGAGGACGAGCGCGGTGCGGGAGCCGTCGATGAGGGCGGCACGTGAACCGTCGTAGAGCGCCTGCTGCGCCTTCAGACCGGCGAGCGGTCCAAGGCACGACGTGCCGCCTACGTTCGTCTCGAGGAAGCCTGTCCACGCTGCCGGCAGCTCGAGCAGGCGCAGCGTGTGCCCGGTCGGAGCCGTGTCAAAGACGACGTGAGCGAAGTCTGCGGTCGCGCGCGCGTCACCGAGGAGCTTCGAGAACTCGTCGAACGCGGCGATCTCGACAGTGCAGGCGCCCGAGAGCTGCTCCTCGATGCTGCGCACCGCGGCGTCAGGCAGCACGCCTCGGTACGGACCGACCATCTTCTCGCGGTAGGCATGCGCCGCGGCCTCGGGATCGACGTTGAGGGCGAAAAGGCCCGTCACGCCGGTCACCGCACGCGGCTCACCGGCGAGCGGCGTTTCGAGCACCTCGTCGAGGTTGGATGCCGGGTCGGTACTGACGAGGAGGACCCGTCGTCCGCGCTCCGCGAGCGCGATCGCCGTCGCACAGGCCACGCTCGTCTTGCCGACGCCGCCCTTTCCCGTGAAGAAGAGGTTTCGCGGAGCGCGTTCGAGGAAGTCCATGACGCGCTCCCTCAGCAACAACTGGCCTTCGACTTCGCTCCGGTGCTCGGACCGCAGCACCCGGTCGAAGCGGCGGGCGCGACGTCGAGCTTCTTCACGACCACGCCTGCGAGAGCGGCGAGGGTCTCGCGCGAGGGGTAGGCCCCTTCGACCGCGACGCGGTCGCCCACGAGGACAAGCGGCAGCACCTCCGTGCCACGCCCGAGTGCCTCCTTCACGGCCGGGGTCTCGGCGAACGCAGCGGGCTGCTGAGACAGGTTGAAGCGCTCGACAGTTACGCCCTGCTTCTGGAGCCAGTCGACGTCGGCTGCGAAGCGGGCGAGCTCGGGGTCGACGCTCGGACCGCAGACGCCGGTGGAGCAACACATTGCGGGGTCGAACACGCGGATGGTCACGGACATGGGAACTTCCTTTCGATTATCGGCGATGAACGATGTCGAGAGCGTAGAAGGGCCGGCATCAGAGCCCCCCAACGAGCGCTCGCAGCCGACGGAGCGCGTGCGGCTCGATGCAGTAGCAGACCCGCGGCCCGTCAACGTCACCGCGGATGAGGCCGGCGTCCTTGAGCACCTTGAGATGCTGGGAGACCGTCGACTGAGCGAGCGGTAGCTCGCCAACGATGTCGCCGCAGATGCAAGCGTTCTTGCGGATCAGGATGCGGACGATCTTCACGCGCGCCGGGTGCCCGAGGGCCTTCGACAGTGTAGCCAGTTCCTCGTCGGCCTCGTCGCCCTCGACGGGACGAAGGTCGGCCTGCTCCTTCGCGGGCGGGCAACAGGGGTCGGATGCCTGGGTGGTCGCATTCATCGTCGATATACGATAGGCGACAGCACGGCCTCCGTCAATCCGGGACGTCGCTGGGTGGGCGGACTACCCCACCAGCTTCGTGATGAGCGCCATCCCGCGCGCGGCCTCGGCGGGCGTCGCGTCGGCGAGCTCGAGGTAGACGCGCCCGCTCTCGTTGAAGTCTTCGGTGTTCACGCACCAGCGCTCGCTCGCGGGCGTGGCCAGCTCGATCTCGGCGGCGAGCTTGTGCAGCGCGGCCTTCACGACGCGGTAGCTGGTGCCCTTGGGGAAGCGGAGCGCGATCTGCGGCTCGGGCGTTCCGTAACGGCTCTCGCCCTGGCTCACCGTCTTCGTCGCCTGCGTGTTCTTCGTCGTCGTGCTCATGGGCGTCCTCCGTGGCGCGTCGTGCGAAGTGCCCGTCGCGTGAGGACATACAGGCTTCCGTTTCGACCCGTAGCAAGGCCGAGGGAGGTCGATTCTCGATGTTCTTTCAGGCACTTGGAGGCCGATTGCCTACACGACGATGGGCCGCGCCTACGTGGCGCTCGGGCGCGCGCGTAGCCCTTCGCGCGGGGGGACAACGCTGGGCTGCGTGACACGGCCACGTGGGCCAACGTCGGCGCCCGTGGCGCGCGTCAGAGCGCGACCACCGCGTAGCGCGAGCCGGGGTTCATCGCCTCAAGCCGGGCGCGGCGCTTCTCCGCGTCCTCGGCGGTTGCGAAGGCGTCGTACCTCCAGGCGTTCCTGGTGGGCGCCATGCGGCTGATCGAGCCGTCCTTGTTCACCGACTTCACCATGAAGCGCGCCGTCGCAGCGGCCTGCTCGATGGAGCGCTTGGCGCGCGCGTCGGCGTAGGCACGGAAGGCGGTGGTGCTCTTGATCCTCATCGTCGTCGTCCTCGCTTTCGCGTCGAGCTCCGTGCCCGTCGCGTGAGGACATACAGGCTTCCGTTGGCGCACGTAGCAAGGCGAAGAAGCGAGGATTCGACCTCGCGCGAGAACACGCGACGTTCCGCACGCCTCGGGCGTGGAGGCCCTCTGCCTACCCCTTCGCGGTGAGTCCGGTGCGGAGCATCTCGGCGACGAGCGACGCGGCCAGCTCCTCGTCGGTCTCGCCCTTCACGTCGAGCTCGACCTCCTCGAACTTGCGCGCGTTGGCGACCACCCACTCGATGTACTTCGGCACGGTGAAGTCCTCGACGCCGAACGCGATGTCCTGCATGGCCTTCACGATCTGCAGGGCCGTGCCTTGGAACACGCGCCCGTCTCTCATCACGATCTTCATGCTGCGGTCTCCTTTCGGCGCGAGCGCCAGTTGCCCGAGGCGATGACGGGGCGGCCTTCGACCTGCTCGGGCGCGAGGAGGTAGGTCTCGACGGCGGCGCCGTCCTCGAGCGCGATGCGCGTGCGACGGTAGAAGCGCGGATGCCCTTCGAGCCGGTCAAGCGTGGCGAGCGTCGCCTCGTCGACCTCATACACCTCGCCGGCCACCGCGTGCGCGCCGCCACTCACGAGACCCGGAAACGGTCCGAGGTCCCTCAGCTCGAATGCGGGCTGCGTGCGCGCGTTCGCGACGAGCCGCGCGCCAGCCAGGACGCGGTGGTTCGGCTCACCGGCGAGGA
>Ga0116141_10001939_pt1 | contig 17846 bp, 16 predicted proteins | sample AD_UKC097_MetaG_FD_89744 | JGI IMG/M metagenome (GOLD analysis project Ga0116141, IMG submission 89744) | Active sludge microbial communities of municipal wastewater-treating anaerobic digesters from USA - AD_UKC097_MetaG | ecosystem: Engineered > Bioreactor > Anaerobic > Digestate | place: USA...
TATTGCTTTGCTGTTGGTTTTCATAGGACAAAACCTGGAAAGCGTAAAAGTTAAGTTTCTCTTTTTCGGATTTGAACTGCCTCTGTTCATTCTTATTTTAATAGTATTCTTTATTGGATACTATACGGCAAAAACATTCCGGAAAAAATCGAATGATACGGCTGTATAAGGAATTGAGGAAAAGACAGGTATATTGAACCGGGGGGCTGACGGACCGGTATCTTCATGGATTACAGTGTTTACTCCAGGTACGGCGGCAGCTTCCCGGTTTTTATCTCATTGGTATATTGGCCATATCCTGAAACAAGAACCTATAACCAGAGGTTAGTTATCTTAGGACCTGGCTTATATATATCTGAATATTTCATCCATTATTTCAAGACCGACATTCCTTCCCGTATCTTCATAAAGCAGCTTTCCCGATTCGTCGGATAATTGCAGATGGACTTCTGAATCAATACTCTCTTTTATCCCTCTCGACATCTCTCCTGAAACAGGCGCCTGAAGGTCACAAAAGGAGTTTTTACTCACCCTTATCCTGAGCTTACTGGTTTTGTTCTGAAGAGTTATCTGAAGCATGTCTGCATTATTGCTTACATCTGAAAAGACAGCCTTGTTATAAGTACTGTAGAGATAAAACCTGTCATCGAGATGCAGAAATGAAATGAGTCCTACAAAGTACTTTCCCATCCATGGTATTTTGGCTATTGAAAGCATGAAGGAAGTACCGTGCCTGGAGAAATTGTTGCTTTGCACCCAGATCCAGGCTTCAGGGAAAGAGGTGCCCCAGTCCTTTTCTATGTAACCTTTGCCTCCGTCAAAGTTTATGATCCTGTTGTTGAATGATAGGCTGCCATTCAGATCATGGTTAACCGAGACCACTCCATGATTGCATTCCATAAACGGTACAAACGAATACCATCCCATGATACCCGGAGAGAAAATACTCCGGGGATATTGGATAATATTACTGAAGTCCAGCCTGCCCCTTACGGTCACTTTTTCAGTATCTATATCAAGTGAAATGGCCTCTCTGGTAAAAACAGACGAACCCACCCTTACATAGAGGTCCGAAGTCCTCCAGCTGAACTGATCGGCCGGGTATCTGATATAATCTGTTCTTCCTGTGGCTCCATCCATTATCTGGATAAAAGAGTGAGTATCCTTTTCAACCAGTGAGATCCCAGGTATGAATGAAAAAGTGTGAAGGGAATCCGGAGTAACCTGTTTGAAATACCAGCCTTCGAAGTAATTTTTCCTTCCACGACTACCCTGAAATACCCAGGGTTTATATAAGCGGATGCACATGCAAACAATATAAGGATTTATTTAACATGCTCATAAACGGAGTGTTAAAAAAATAACATTCCATAATCAGATAAGTTTTCATGGCAGCGGGATTTTTTTATTAATATCTTTTTCAGATAGCTGATTTATTTGTTCTATTTTTGAGGGATTGTCTGTTGCCGGCTTATTCCGGTAAGCAGAAGACGGACAACCGGTTGGTGACTAATTAAACAAGATATAGATTTTTCAGAGAGTTTTTTCCCGGTCATAATCAAACGACAAAAATGGACGAAGACCCTTATCATAGTAATATTGACCATTAACATCCTGTAAGGAAAATCTTCGGGTTTCCTTACAAACAAAAAAGTAGGGAGACATTATCATGTTTGAAAAAATAGATGAAATCCGCGAGCTTATTGAGGAAAAAAGATGGAAGGAACTAAGAAGTCAGTTATCAGGGCTTGATAGTCTTAATGTCGCTGAGATAATTGAAGAATTAGATCCCGGAGAGGATATTTTGGTCTTCCGTTTACTGTCGAGCACTCAGGGCAAGGAATCGTTTCAGCTAATTTCACACGACAAGCAGGAGGAAATAATCGAGGGTATCGCCAGGTATACGAACAAATTATCCTCATTACTTAACGATCTGGATCCTGATGACAGGACAGCCTTCTTCGAGGAGTTACCCGGACAGGTCTCTCAGCGTCTTATACAGTTGCTTTCTCCTGAAGAACGGAGTATAGCACTTAAGCTTCTGGGCTATCCCGAAGAAAGTATCGGAAGGCTTATGACACCGGAATTCGTTGCAGTTAAGGTACATTTTACGGTAGCCCAGACCCTCGATCACATAAGAAAATTCGGCCGTAATTCTGAAACTTTAAATGTGATTTACATTGTTGACGACAACTGGAAGCTGATTGATGATATTAAAATACGGGAAATTATTCTTGCTGATCCTGACCAACCGCTTTCAGAGATGCTGGACCAGCGTTTTGTTTCTCTTAACGCCTATGATGATCAGGAGACTGCCATTCGTGTTTTTAAAGACCACGACAGGGTTGCTCTTCCTGTAACAGATTCGGATGGCGTGCTTCTCGGAATTGTAACATTTGATGATATCATGGACATTGAGGAAGAAGAGGCCACCGAGGACTTTCACAAATTCGGTGCCTTTCAGAATGCCATCATCAATCCGCTTAAGGCGAAAGCTACTTTCTTGTATCAGAAGCGAATACTCTGGCTGACCATTCTTGTCTTCATGAATATTTTCGCGGGAGCTGCAATATCCAATTTTGAGCATGTCATACAATCAATGGTGTCACTCATGTTCTTCCTTCCTCTTCTTATAGGCAGCGGCGGTAATGCAGGTTCCCAGTCGGCAACTCTGATGATCCGTTCCCTCGCTGTTGGTGATGTGGAAGTAAGCGATTGGCTGAAACTTATCGGGAAAGAATTTCTTGTGTCTTTTCTTCTGGGTATACCCATGGCGGCGGGCGTATCAATGATAGCAAGCTTCAAATCGCCTGAGATCATTTTTGTGGTTGCTTCCACGATGGTCATCACAGTTATGGCGGGAAGCCTCATCGGACTGACAATACCCTTCATTTTCACGAAACTGAAGATAGATCCCGCCACTGCCAGTGCACCGCTTATTACCTCTCTGGCTGACATTACGGGAGTATGGATCTATTTTTCAATCGCGTCACGGTTTTTCGGACTTACCTGATAGAATATCAGGCGATATTCGTCCTGGATAAGGCAATTAACAACGCCCTGAATAAAAATGGGATTTTCAGAATTTAATAACCGGATCACATGAGAATTCTGCTTACAGGATCAACAGGCTATATAGGGCAGAGACTTATCCCTGCTTTGCTCGATGAAGGTCATGAAGTAGTATGCTGCGTACGCGACAAGGCAAGGTTTAATGTAAAAAAAACCGGTGGTCTTTTGTCGGTCATTGAAGTGGATTTTCTTAAACCTGAAACTTTGGATAACATCCCTGCCGACATTGATGCAGCTTATTATCTTATACATTCAATGTCAACTTCGCAGGGAGATTTCCAAAAGATGGAAGAGGCATCTGCGGCAAACTTCAGGGATCGGATCAGCCAGACAAAAGTAAGGCAGGTTATTTATCTCAGCGGAATAGTAAATGAAGAGAGCCTGTCAAAACATCTCTCCAGCAGGAAGAATGTTGAAAACATCCTTGCGACCGGTTCTTACCCGCTGACAACCCTCAGAGCCGGGATTATAATCGGTTCAGGCAGTGCTTCATTTGAGATAATACGCGACCTGGTGGAGAAGCTGCCCGTGATGATAGCTCCAAAGTGGCTCAATACACGTTCACAACCCATAGCAATAAGAAATGTAATTGAATTCCTTTCAGGCGTCCTTCTCAACGGAAATACCTTTAACGCCAGCTATGATATTGGAGGTCCCGATATACTTACATACAGGCAGATGCTTCTGGGATTTGCAAAAGCAAGGGGTCTCAGGCGCCGGATAATGACTGTTCCCGTAATGACTCCCAAACTATCATCATACTGGCTCTATTTTATTACTTCTACATCCTATTCACTTGCACAGAACCTTGTCGACAGCATGAAGGTAGAGGTAATCTGCAGGGAAAACAACCTGAAGGAAATGCTTTCTATTGAACCCATGAGTTATGAAGAGGCCATAAGGGAGGCTTTCAGCAAGATCGAATTAAACCAGGTTGCGTCAAGCTGGAAAGATGCCTTTGCATCGGGCATTCTGAATGCTGATATTTCAAAGTTTGCTGAAGTGCCGGTCCATGGATGCTTTTCTGATCGCAGGGAACTTGCTGTCGCCGACATTGATAAGGCACTTGACAGGATCTGGTCCCTGGGCGGAACAAATGGCTGGTATTATGGGAACTGGTTATGGGGACTGAGGGGATTCATTGACAAGCTCTGGGGCGGAGTCGGATTAAGAAGAGGAAGGAAAAATCAAAATGATCTATCTCCGGGCGATGCACTTGATTTCTGGCGGGTACTAATTGCAAGCAGGGAAGAAAGAAGGCTGCTTCTTTTTGCTGAAATGAAGCTTCCCGGTGAAGCATGGCTTGAATTCAGGATTGACGAAAGAGGTATCCTCCGCCAGACAGCCACATTCAGACCTCTGGGACTGTGGGGAAGATTATACTGGTTCAGCGTTCTTCCCTTTCATGCCCTTATTTTCAGGGGGCTCATCAGGAGACTTTCCGGGTATAATGGGTGACAACCAGGAATACATTAATCAGATTGTAATCAGCGCTGTAATGACCCGTCTTGCTTTCAATGAATCAGGCGAAGCAGGATCAGGGGCATATGTAATAGAATTGTTCCCTGACCTGCCTGCAGTGTCTTTCCTGCAGGCAGTGATTCAGGGGGTGATACGACATTAATCCGGGCCTCGTTCAGATCTTCTTTCCGATATAGAAAACGTAACCGTAAAAACTCTTGTATTTTGCATACAGCCTTGCTTCATGCCTTTCGCTTTCAACGAAATCGAATGCTGCCGGATTGCCCTCATGCTTTTTCAGGAAGGCTTCCTGTACTTCAGCCTGCAGGACATAGAAATTTTCAGTCCAGCAGTATTCCGGAAGGATGAAATGGGCTACAGGAACATATCCTGCTTTCTGCATCTGTGCAATTTTAGCTGGAATGGTGTCTATTTCGGGATATGCATCCATCCAGAATTTTTCTATCTCTTGCGGTCTTTCTCCGGTAAACCACGAAGCTTCGGTAACTGCAATGAAGCCACCAGGCTTCAGGAATTTCTTCCAGTAAATCAGCCCTCTCTCAAAGCCGATATTATAAATGGCGCCTTCGGACCAGATCAGGTCGAGTTCCTCTTCCTGAAAAGACAGATTATCCATGGAGCCGATAACACCTTTTACCCTGCTGCCAAGGTTGAGTTTGCCGGCATTGGCGTTGAACAGGTCGATAAAAGCCGGAAAAAGGTCTATTCCTGTCATGTCTCCCGGGGCATTCTGTGCCAGAACCATTGTCTGGCCTCCTGTACCGCATCCGAGATCAGCTATCTTAGAATCGAGGGTGAGGTTATCGACGAAGCTCAACGCCCTGATTGTCGAATCAGGGCTTCCTGGGCCCTGTCTTTCAAGACCGATGAAATATTCGCAGATAAGGTTTACATCAAAATCGTGTATTGTTATGTTCTCGTCACTCATGATTTCTGTTTTTATTTATTGTTGGTGGCACGGCATATGGATCCGTTAAATCCTTCTCCATGCCTCTGAATAATAATATATTATATAATTGAGAAACATCCAGGCAGGATTCTGTCTGAATGCATAAAGGGATAACCCTGGCTGACTGCCAAAGGTTATTTACTGCACCCGATCCGAATTACTTACTAACATCCAAAGTTTTAAGCAGAAGCAAATGTATGATTTTTTTAACCTTGATTAACAGAAAGGAATAAAAAATTATGTTCTGAGGGTTTCTAATGAAATGCGTAATCGAGCTTTATCATAATGCTGTTGCCGGGGAAGACCCTGAAGACATCCGAGATCTGGCTTCCTATTGATTGTTCGTATAATGACTCACCCCAGGGGGCAAGCGGGTTAAGTTCATCATCCTTACTCCTTGAATGCGTCCAGACAAAATAGATGGCTGATCCGGGCCTGTATTCCCATCTTGTTACAAAATTTGAATGAAGGTTTTTGTAATTGAAATCCCTCCTTTTTGGGTATTCGCTGAAGGCAACCATATTATCGGGATCGGCCAGGATGCTGAAATTGTCGTACCTCCCTTTTGCTACGAATAACTGCGAATAGAGCTGCATCGAAAGCTTACTTGACAATGTAAGGGAACCTCTTACTGTAAAATCAAGCGATCTCGTGTCGCGTGTACCGAACACCGGCACATAATACATCCCGGGCTGATATTCCTTCACGTCAGCAAGAATGTTTTCGAGCGATCCATTGTCGTTGAAAGCCGTGAAATCCATCTGGCCGAGGTTATCAGGAGACGTTGACGAATTTCCGATCTTCCACCCGGTTTCATCCGTCATGAATGTTTCATTAGAAGCCCATCCGGTTCTGTCACTCTCCCATGTGCCTTTGATGTTCGCGCTCAAAGCTACCTTGGTTCCGGTGTTTATTGTACCCAGAAAGTCGATAAGGTATTCGGATCCTTTGTTGTCATATTTCCTGACCGAAGCTTTTGGAGTAACCTTCCAGCTCTTACGGTCGTCGGTGGAAAATTCGAGTGACAGTTCAGCGGCTTTTGGCTTTGCCCATACCCCCAGGCCTCTGGTTTCCCAAAGATCATAGCCTCCGAGAGGATCAGCAAGCTCAGTTCCGATTTTTATCTGCCTGAAATTCTTTGTAATAAGAGTCGCCCCCAGGTTTATTTCGCTCCCCATGTCGTACTGTTCAAGAAAGGAAAGTCTCCTGGCATAATCGAAGCTGAGATCTCCCCGCTGGAAGCTGCCGAACGGTTTTCCTCCATTGAGTTTATATTTCAGGTTGGCCCATAACTGGTACCAGTTCTGTTCAAAGCTTGTCCACCCGATATCGTTTGGATTGTACTCGTCAGTAAACATAAGAAAGGCGACGTGCCCGTCGAGGAGACCCTGTCTCTTTCTGAGGGCCAGGCTGCTCATCAGACCTGTCTGGTCCGCCGTTTCATCTGTCAGTGAATTTCTGTCTGAAAAGGCAAGGATACCTTCCAAACCGTACTTGTTGTCATTAAATCTCAGATCCCAGTCAACACCGCCAGTCATACTTTGCCATCCGGTTCCTTTTTCTGAGGGACTGTAATAGTAAGTAAGGATCCCTCCTGCCGAGGAATATTCATTTATGCTTTGGCTCGCGCGAAATACCGCGTAACTGTTTGACGGATCAAAATTTTTTCCTGAAGTAGTTCCCAGAAGGCCGAATGAAAGACCTTTTTCGCTGCGGCCCGACAGTTTTAAGGCTGCAATTATGGGTTCACCGGCTCCAAACCGCCTCGAATAATACAACCTGCTGCGCCCGATCCCGAATTTATAAATGTCGGCTCCTTCAAGAAAGAAAGGACGCTTTTCAGGATATAAGGTATTGAAAGCGGTAAGGTTAAGAACAGCCGGGTCAGCTTCCACCTGCCCGAAATCAGGCAAGATTGTCGCATCAAGGATAACATTGGGCCCGATACCGATCTTTAAATCTCCTCCTGCATTGCTTTTCCACTTGTGAGCAGCTTTACCCGGATTATTTACATCCTCGTATATGTCGAGGCCGCCAAGGACAAAAGGCCGGATCTGGATATTGCGTCTGGGGTCGATGCCCCGGATCTCTTTTACGGGAGCATATCCCGATACGAGGTTGGTCCTTATGTTACGGGGGATATAGGGCCATTCAGAGACCTCACCCGCTTTTGGGATCCTCCTTGAGTAATATATTCCCCAGGTCTGCACTTCCTTTTTCGAGTACCTGAGCATATTGTAGGGTATTCTCATTTCGACCACCCAGCCTTCTTCAGTGATGCTTACCTCTGAGAACCATATCGCATCCCATGAGATATCCAGTCCCGCCGGTAGCAGGGGATTGCCTTGCCCTGAACTTACCCTTCTGTTGTCATCCTGCTGTCCGTCGAGCTGCACACCCGCAGCGTTGACGGCAAAAGTGAAGGCAGTCTTGCCGCTATTGTACGAATCGATGGATACCAGGAACCAGTCAGCCCTGTTATACTCGTCTCTCCGTCCCAAATTGTTTTCAATATTCTCCTCCGGACTAAAAAGCATAGCGCCAAAATACAGGTCATCCTTTCCAAAAAGCATCCGGACCTCAGTCCTGAATTCCGACTTTGCGCCTTCAACAGGTTCATTCTGAATAAAATCAGACACCACCTGCGCGCTCTGCCAGGGCGTATCATTTAAATTTCCATCTATCCTGATCTCTGATTCCGTGAAGGAAGATAAAACAGATCCCGCATCCTGAGAGAAAAGCTCAAAAGAAGATATCAGAATGCTGACGGCAAGGGAGGTAATTATGGTCTTAATCATATTGTTCAGTCAAACCCCGACAATATACTAAAAGTAGTTACTGCCTGCTGACATTTATGTTTTTTTAACATGTAAGAAGGCAGATTAAGTTTGGAGTAACTGGATTTAGCAAATAACATTAATTTCGATGAAACTCTCAGCCTTAAACGGGATGCTTAACAAAAAAAACTAAATTTACAATCACATGCTGGTCCCACACTGACAATAGCAAGGGATCACAATCAAATCAGTAATACGCTATGATAAGAAGATCCATTTTCAGCTTTTTCCTCCTGGCAGGGATAGTTTTTTTAAACGGGTGCAAGGCAGGGATTAATCCCCCCAGCCAGAAAGATGCAGAGGTTAAAAATGAGTATTATGTGGCAGCCTATATCTGGCCTTCATGTCATGATGACCCCATGGCAAGGGAGAAGCTGTGGCCGGAAGGAACAGGGGAATGGGAAGTGATAAAAAAAGGCAATCCCCGTTTCGAGGGACACTATCAGCCACGCCAGCCTCTCTGGGGTTATGAACTGGATAATGACCCTGAAGTTGTTGAAAAATGGATAGATGTCGCCACCGACCATGGTGTAAATGTGTTTGTTTACGACTGGTACTGGTATGAGGAGGGCCCCTTCCTGGAAAGTGCCCTCAACGATGGTTTCCTCAAGGCAAGGAACAACGAAAAGATGCAGTTTTATATCATGTGGGCCAACCACGATGTGAAGTATAACTACTGGAACGTTCACCGTTACAAGGACAATACTGACATTCTCTGGAATGCCAGAGTGGACCGTAAAAATTACGAGATAATCGTCGACAGGGTCATCAACAGCTATTTCAAGCGACCTAACTATTTTAAGATCAACGGTGAGCCGGTATTTTCCATTTTCAGTGTGGGCAAGCTGCTGGAAAGCTTTGACAATAATATTGAAGAGACACGCAAGGCCCTGGATTATTTCCGTGAGGAAGTTAAGAAGGCCGGCTTCCCGGGATTGCATATCCAGTGGAACCAGGGCGGCGGTTCGGTCATGTCGGAAGAAGCTGCCGCGAAGTTTGCCGGAACTGTGGAGGCTCTGGGATTCAACAGTGTTGCCATGTATAATATGGGAGGGACCAATGAGGACTACATAGTATATGGCACAAACTCTGTCAGGATCCGTGAACAGATGGATTCTCTTCTGAGCATTCCGGTATTTCCCTGCGTTTCAATAGGCTGGGACGACACACCCCGTTTCCCCTCAAAAGGAAAAAATGATGTGGTGCATTACCATAATACCCCTGAAAGTTTTGCAGCATTGCTTTCCAGAGCAAAGAAATATGCTGACAGACACCCCGAACATCCGCGGCTTATTACGATAAATGCCTGGAATGAGTGGGTGGAAGGAAGTTACCTTCTTCCAGACATGCTTAACGGTTTTGGCTATCTTGAAGCTGTAAGGGATGTGATCATTGAGGGTAAATATGACAGGTATTGATCAGGGGAAGTATCCCGTTCAGCTGTTAAATAATTCACAATTCAGTAATTGTATGCATCCCTGAGTGCCTTTATATCGATTTTCATCATTTTAAGCATTTCAGTAGTCACCCTGGCTAGTTGTTCCATATTAGTGGTCTTCATCATCTCATCCATCTCGTAAGGTACGATCTGCCACGACAGCCCGAACCTGTCCCTGACCCATCCGCAAGGCTGCTCCTCTCCTCCTTCAGTGAGCCTTTTCCAGTAATAATCTATCTCCTCCTGGTTGTTGCAATATATCATGAATGATATGGCCTCGTTGAAATCATAATCATGATTAATGGTACTGCTCATCGAGTTAAACATGTATCCCGAAAGGATGAACTGTGCAAACAAAAGAGAACCTTCGGGCATCCCGGCCGATTTGTCGTAGGGAGCTTCCATAACGATCCGTGAGTCCGGAAAAACGGAGTTATAGAAAGTGATTGCTTCCTTTAGCCTGGCCGATTTCTGGTTTACGAATAATACCGAAGGCACTATTTTCTGCTGTGATTTGATATCTTCAATATCAAGCTGCCAGCTGACTCCGAACCTATCCTGTACCCAGGCATAACGGGGCGACCAATCATATTTATCCAGTGGAAAAAGAACAAATCCTCCTACCGAAAGCTTCTCATAAAGCCGGTTTATCTCATTTTCTGATCCGCAGTAAACAAAAAAAGAAACGGAAGGATTGACTTTGAACAATGGTCCGGCGTTGATAGCCATAAACTCCTGTCCTCTCAGTTCAAAGGTCAGAATATCCACATTTCCCGAAGGAGTTCCCCCCATAACAGTCTCTGAGGTAATACGCGAGTCCGGAAAAAGCGAAGTGTAAAAGTCAACGGCCTCCCTGGCTTCCCTGTCAAACCAGATATTCGGAACGATTTTATTGTTTGAAGGTGTCATGGAATAATTATAATAGCTGGTATAAATAAATGTCTTATTAAAAAGAATCAGAAGATACTTTGTAAAAGATTAAACAACATAAAAATTATTTTTGTTCAGATGAATAGAAAAAGGATTCTTTGTATCTCACCTGCTTCCTTGCCAGATCTTTCGTAATAGCAACGGGTTGGAAACTGAGTAAGAAATGAAGGGTGCTTTTCCTGTTTTTAAAAGGATCCTGCCATGATTACCGGAAGTGATGCGAATAGAAAGAAACAGTCAGCGACACCCGGTTTAGTGCATGCAATATGTCAGCCTCTCAGATATCCGGCTGCCGGCCTGTGCCATTTTCAAAGCTTTGATTAATTTTACCTGAGGCAGCGGTTTTTTACTCAATCATTGCATTAATGCCGGGATAACGTATAAAGGCCTGAAGTGAACGTAAAGGAAAAAATGTGATTGTTATAACTGAACAGCGGATTATGAAGGCAAGAAAGGAAGACAAAAACATGGAAATAATTCGAAAAGACAACGATCCACCTATTGCCATAGCAGAATGGGGATGGCGGTACCATCATCTTGGAATTCCTGTGGAATTTAAGAACAAGGATGAAGAATATCTTCCACGGTTTAAGTTCTATGTTTCTGGATTTGATTCCAGTCCTTTCGGAATAGAATGGATGAGGTTTGAGAGCGGCAGCCCGGTAAATGATTTAATAAAGAGAGTACCTCATATTGCCTTTGAGGTTGACGATCTTGATCTTGAGCTCAAACGGCATAATTTTGAGATACTTACCCCTCCGAATTCCCCCGGTGAAGGGACCAGGGTTGCCATGATAGTACACAACGGAGCCCCTGTTGAACTTATAGAATTTGAGAAAAAAATCCAAAAAACAAGCGCTGATCACGATCCCCTTGTCTGAGAAAAGCCGGGATGTTATGTGACAGATCCTCAGGGGAAAAAAAAGACAACAAGGGATCGGTCCGGGAAAGAATGCAACAAAAGAAACAGAATACTAATCATACTTAATTATTTAAAAAATGAAATTCATTTGTTCGTTAATTACCGTGTCTGATGTAGCACGCTCGCGCGACTTTTATGAAAATATGCTGAACCAGGATGTCATATCTGACTATGGAACTAATGTGACATACAAGGGTGATTTCTCCATCCATCTTGCTTCGGGTTTCAGTAAGCTTATCGACGGCAGGGAGATAAAGCATGGCGGGAATGATTTCGAGCTTTATTTCGAGTATGACTATGTTGAAAAGATAGCCGCCGCTTTGAAGGAGAAGGGAGTCTTATTTGTTCATGATGTAAGGGAGCAGCCCTGGAAGCAGAGAGTGCTGAGGATATATGACCCGGACAGGCATATTATAGAAATAGGCGAATCTATGGAATACATGATAAAAAGGCTGTACGCTGAAGGACTTGCCCCGGAACAGATCTCAGCGGCCACAAAACTACCCCGTGAATTCGTTAATAATGTTATCGGTAAGCTCAAATCCTGAAACCGTAAAACAAAGCGGTCAGTTAAAAGAAAATATTGCAGTTTTGGTGATTTGCTCCAGGTGAGGTAAGTCAATAAATCAATAACATAAGATCATTATGCAAAGGCAGTTTTTATTTTTCCTCATGTTTTTAACCCTCTTGTCGTGTACCGGGAAGAAGTACAGGAATCTTATTGAAATAGAAGCCGGTCCGGATAAAGGATTCAATTTTCCTTATCTTCTCTTTCTCCCCGACAGCATCTCAGATCAAAAAGAGCTATTCCTTATTGTTGAACCAAACAATTCAGGATTTGTAAATGACAGGCTCGGAGAACATCTTGAGAAGGCCAGGCGAACTGCATCCATCGATTACTATATCGGTAATTACATTTCACGAAAACTTGGGTATCCCCTTTTGGTCCCGGTCTTTCCCAGGCCTGAATCGGACTGGAAGATCTATACTCATGCTCTCGACAGAGACGCCATCCTGCAGAAGGACAATCCGCTTGAAAGGCTTGATATTCAGCTTGTCAGAATGATAGAGGATGCCAGGGACACGCTTCTCAGGCTGGGATATCCGATAAAGAGCCGGGTACTGATGACAGGATTTTCGGCTTCAGGAACATTTACGAACAGGTTTTCACTGATTCATCCTGACAGGATTTATGCCCTTGCAGCCGGAGGACTAAACGGTCTTTTGATGCTTCCTGTAAGTAAGATTGACGGAAACGGGCTTAATTATCCGCTGGGAACAAATGATTTCAGTCAGTTATTCAAAGAACCGTTCGATTCATCAGCCTTCAGGAGTCTTCCGCAGTACCTTTTTATGGGAGGGCTTGATGAGAATGACGCCGTTCTTTTCGACGACGGATATGATCCTGAAGAAAGAGCAGCCGTATTCAAAGCAATTGGAGAAAAGATGCAGCCGGACCGCTGGAACACCTGCAGGGAAATTTACATGAATGCAGGTATTAATGCTACGATCATAACATACGACAGTCTGGGGCACAAACATCCTCCGGAAGTCATGGAGAATATTCTTTCCTTTTTCATTTCTGCCATTGAGGAGGGGGATTCGACGGCGACTGAAAACAACTATTGATAGAATTAAGATTATTTTATCATCTATTCTCTGTTCCCGTGGAGGCACTTCATAAAAAATAGGCAACATTCAGAAACTCCCACTCCGCTGAAACAGCCTATAAAAATCTTAGTTATATTTAAACTTCTGTTCCCGTCGTATGCCTGATGACAATTTCTTCCGGCAATGAATAAGCCAGAATGACGCTCTCCGGCTTATCAGATAACGGTTTCACAGGGTAAGGTATTAAGACCGGGAAGAACGGATTTTTTTAAGATTATCTGTGTAAACTGATCGTCCACAAAGGTGATAACATTCCTTATTTCTATTTCGGTGCTTATCCTGGGTTATCTTTTCTATTCCAGGTTTATTGAGAGGATAGAACATATTGATCCCTCACGCAAAACTCCTGCCTACAAGCTTAACGACGGTGTGGATTATGTTCCGATGCCCTGGTGGAGGGTTTTCCTTATACAGTTTCTCAACATTGCCGGACTGGGTCCGATCTTCGGAGCCATTGCAGGAGCAATGTGGGGGCCGGTGGCTTTCCTCTGGATAGTTCTGGGATCAGTGTTTGCAGGAGCGGTTCACGATTACTTTTCAGGGATGCTTTCCATCAGGCATAACGGTTTGAGCATCACTGAGATCGTCGGAATATACCTCGGGAATGGTGTAAAGCAGTTCATGAGAGTATTCACAGTGGTTCTCATGGTCCTGGTAGGAGCCGTTTTTATCATGGGACCAGCAAAGATTCTTGCTGGACTTACTCCCGAATCCCTCACAATGACTTTCTGGGTTTGGGTTGTTTTCATCTACTACATGCTTGCAACGATGCTTCCCATCGACAAGATAATCGGAAGGCTTTATCCTCTTTTTGGATTTGCGCTTCTTTTTATGGCCGTTGGACTAATCAGCGCTCTTTTCTTAAAAGGCTACAATATCCCGGAACTGAGCTTTGCCAATTTCAGGAATTTTCATGTCGACAGTGAGAAATTCCCTGTCTTTCCGATGATGTTCATAACAATAGCCTGCGGAGCCATTTCGGGTTTCCATTCGACTCAGTCGCCGCTTATGGCCCGCTGCATAACGAGTGAAAAACTGGGACGAAGGGTGTTTTACGGAGCAATGATTACTGAAGGTGTTGTTGCAATGATATGGGCAGCAATAGGCATGTCATTCTATGGAGGGATTAACCAGCTGAACACGGTAATGACTGAACATCAGGGCAATGCGGCATACCTTGTCAATGAGATTTCCAATTCACTTCTGGGAAGGTTCGGAGCCGTCCTGGCTCTTCTCGGTGTTGTTGCCGCTCCCATCACTTCGGGCGATACGGCATTCAGGAGTGCCCGCCTCATCGTTGCCGACTTCATGAAATTCAAACAGGGCCCTGTTAAAAACAGACTTTTGATAAGTATACCCCTTTTTACAGTTGGTTTTCTTCTGACCCGTATTAACTTCGATATAATCTGGCGCTATTTTGCATGGTCGAACCAGACACTTGCAACGGTTGTGCTCTGGGCTATTACCATATATCTTGCCCAAAACCGGAAACTATTCTGGGTCACTCTCATTCCGGCAGTCTTTATGACAGCAGTCACCAGCACATACCTGCTGTTTGCCCCTGAAGGATTCTCGCTGCCTGCTGCTGTGTCATACAGTGCAGGATTATTTACTGCCCTTTCGGCTCTCACAGGATTTTTGATCTGGAAAAAGAAGACCGGGGATCTTTATTAGTTTAAAGACTTTGGTCTTTTATCAGGTTTCTTCTTATTTCCTGTATAAATTACATGTCGCCCTGACACCTTCTTCGTAAGGCGTGGCAGAGATGCCGAATCGTCTGGTGAATTTTGAAGAATCGAAAAAGTAATCCCGATCGTATTGATACATCATCTCGGGCATCTCGCGCATAACAGGGACAAAAACACCCAGCAGATAAAGCATCCATTTATCCACTAGCGTGAACTTAGGTTCGACCCTGAATTCCGAAGCTATCCAGGTAATCATGTCCTTCCCGGTGATTTTCCTGTTGTCAGTCGGCAGATGCCATATCTGACCATAGGCATCAGGGGTATTGCCCAGCAGTGCTGTGGCCTTTGCCGCATCGCGCGTATAGGTAAAGGAGTGTTTCAGGTCGGTGCTTACAAACCACATTGCTTTTTTCCCTTTACTGTAATTGTTAAGGACCATCTGCGTAATGAAATTATTATGGTTGTCAGGTCCGTAGAAATCAGCAGACCGGGCAATTAGGGCCTTCAGGTTCCTTTCCCTTACCGCAGCAAAAAGCATATCATTTATCAGCTCCCTTACGGCTCCTTTGCGACTCGGAGGTTTCACAGGAGTCTCTTCCGTCATTCCGCCAATGAAGTCCTTGTCGTACATGTAAACATTATCGAAAAATACAAGCTTTGCATTATGCTTTACACAAGCATCTATTGCATCTTTCATGAGCTCGGGCCATTCCTCCTCCCATACTTTTAACTTATACTGAAGTCCAACAACGAGATAAACGATATCGGAACCTTCTACGGCCTTGTCGACAGCCCCAGGTTCAAAAAGATCAGCAGGAAGTAGTTGACACTTGTCGTTTATTTTTACAGGTTTGCGGCATACGAGCCTTATCCTGTCGGTGTAGAAATACAGTTCTTCTGCCAGGAGTTTTCCAATTGTTCCGCTGGCGCCAAGGATTGTTTGCATGATTTCCGATTTTTAATGGGACTAATTTAATTTAAAACAAAGAGGGAGAAATAATGTTTGCGGTAAAATGCAGCTTTCGGCCGGTGAAGAAGGAATTTTAAGCTGACGGTTTAAAGACGCAGGACGCAGGACCTACGGCTATCGATACTAAAGACACATGACGCAGGACGCAAGACGCAAGGAAGAATAACCTGCCGGTTAAACCGGTATAACAGTTGTGTCGATTATGCCAGTTCGCGAGATATGTAAAATGCTTAACGCCAACCTTTTCTTATCCGTGTCAAAGGGGCATCGTACATTGAACTGTCCGGCTTATTTGTCTCTTCTTGCAGCGTTGCGGAAATGATACCTCGACCTGGCTTCTTCGGCGTCAGCATCAAGGGCGATATAGATTTTTGTTCTGTGATCAATTATCACTTCCTTCATCTTCGAAAGATCAGGTGATTTATGAACGGCTGGTTTTGTTGTAAACATATTATTTGAATTTTAACAAAAAGTCCCGCCGTTGGCGGGACCAATAACTTTAAATGATTATAGCGGGTAAACTAAGCAAGTTTAACATTTACTGCATTTAATCCTTTTTTCCCTGTTTCCAGATCAAAAGTCACTTCATCATTTTCCCTGATGTTGTCCTTTAATCCGGATGAATGCACGAAATATTCTTTCTGTGTTTTCTCGTCCTTAATAAATCCGAATCCTTTTGATTCATTGAAAAACTTAACTGTTCCTTTACTCATAATTTGATTTTATAAAATTCGGGACAAGATAGTCTTTAATATCGATATATTAAGTTTATTTTCAATAAATTAATAAATATTGTCATTTAACCAATCATCTTTAACAAACAATTGAACCATGGTATGGTATTTTGCAACTCCGGTTATTGTCGCTCATCCGCTCCGGATTTCAGGCTCCGGAAGCTATTTATTTCCTTTCTGCGCGGAAAGTAAATAAGGGCCATTTGATTCAACCACCATCTAACCAATCACTAATAATTTTATTATCAGGATATTTTGATTATCTTTGCCCCCTGAATAACAAGGTGATTCCCCGACAGCGCTTTCACACATTTTCTACAGTCTGCTTTTAGGTTCGCTACAGCCGGAACATTAAATCAACAGGCCCCGGAACCTCACCCTACATATTTCAACTTACGAATTTGAAAAAAATGAAAGCTCTCAGAATAGGAAATCTTTGTATTCCTGTCCCTGTGATACAGGGGGGAATGGGTGTAGGAATTTCACTCTCAGGTCTTGCAGCAGCCGTGGCTAACGAAGGCGGAATCGGAGTGATATCAAGTGCCGGACTCGGACTACTTTACAAAAGTCCTGCAGAGAATTATCTTGAAGCCAGCATCCGTGGCCTCAGGGAGGAGATCCGGAAAGCAAGGGAAAAAACATTTGGCGTGATTGGGATTAATGTAATGGTCGCAATGTCGAATTTCGCTGATATGATAAAGACCGCCATATCCGAGAAGATTGACATCATAATTGCAGGTGCCGGACTTCCGCTCGATCTTCCCTCCTATCTTGAAAAAGGCAGTCTGACAAAACTGATCCCAATTGTTTCATCAGCCAGGGCTGCAAGGATAATTTGTGAAAAATGGAAATCCGGCTACGACTACCTTCCTGATGCGGTAATAGTTGAAGGACCAAAGGCAGGAGGCCATCTGGGATTCAGGGAGGACCAGATTACCGACAATAATTACTCGCTCGAAAAGCTTGTCCCGGAGATTAAAAACGAGCTCAGGACTTTCGAAGAATTGTATAACAAGCCCATACCCCTTTTCGCAGCAGGAGGCATATATACCGGCGGAGATATCAGGGAAATCATGAAGCTCGGGGCATCTGGTGTTCAGATTGGAACCAGATTTGTCACAACGACTGAATGTGATGCTTCGGAAGGCTTCAA
>Ga0116141_10001941_pt1 | contig 17835 bp, 15 predicted proteins | sample AD_UKC097_MetaG_FD_89744 | JGI IMG/M metagenome (GOLD analysis project Ga0116141, IMG submission 89744) | Active sludge microbial communities of municipal wastewater-treating anaerobic digesters from USA - AD_UKC097_MetaG | ecosystem: Engineered > Bioreactor > Anaerobic > Digestate | place: USA...
ACTCAATCGGGACGAATTGTATAAGGTCTCCGTATTTGAGGCGCCCCATCCCTGGGGTTCTTCCTACAGGCGCACCAGTTGTACGTCCAAAATCCTTGTCCCTTGATTTAGTCATGCTTGTCCTGCCTCTCTATTATTATTTGTCGAATCGACCGTCGCCGTGCCATCCATGCCCACAATCAGCGCATCAACTGAATCATAGCTACGGTATTCGGGATGGCCGGTTTCGGCGTACAAAAGCCTCCCTGAATTCATGGTTCCGTTCCACGAAGCCACCACGGCACGGTTTCTTGAAATACCCTGCAGCAGGCGCAATGGGTCCTGCTTGAGGTCCTTGTCGAAAAGGATCTCGAGATTATCCAGTACCACGGGCGATTGAGCTTGATTAGCGATCTGGTCGAGGATGCCCGGCAACCGAAGTGATCGCTGCTTTGCTGTCAGCTCGAGCAGTTCGCCAGAAAGCGCCAGATTAACGTTGATGACGGATGCCCCAAATTCCTCAGCAACATCCCGAAGAACGTCTGTCTTGCCGGAACCGGTCTCACCCACGAGCAGCACCAGGCGGTGATACAGGCCCTCGGCTGCCTTGATGGATCGCTTTATTTTATCGTGTAATGGTTCGGCCATGATCTCTTCTTGCTACTCCGTGTCTGGCTTACCGGTTTTATCAGCCGCACCGCCAGAGCGGACCCACTTGTCTACCTCATCTTGTTTAAACATCCAACGACGGCCGACGCGATGACCGGGCATACCCCTTTGTTCGATCCACTTGTAGATCGTCTCGTTGCTTACATTCAGATATTTGCAGATGTCATCGACTGTCAGCCATCTCTCGTTCATAGCCTTCGTCCTTCGTTCATTCTGTTTTCGGTAAAAGCCCGAAAGTTTCCGGAAAACCGGAAATTCGGACACAGTGATGAAAAATAGTATATACAAACTACATTGACGGATTGCCAAAATCAAGCGTTTTGTGCCGATTAGTGTCGACTTTTCCAAAACAGCATGATTGTCTTTCGTGACCCGGACGCCGGTGAAAAATTTTCTTCTCTACAAAATTCAACTGGGATATTTATCCGGTATGAAAATTAATTATCAAACATTTTTACACAGAAAAATGGCCTATCAATTTCTATATGATTTATCTGAATAGGTCAAAATAACTATTCGAATACACAGAAGAAAAAGATGATGACCTATTAAACCTATTTTTTTTCAAATTCAGAGAAAATAATATCTTCCTCTTTTTTTGTGTCCCTTATCCGTTTAGTATAAAAATATTCCCCGGATAGCAAATATCCTGTTTGAATAGGGTGAATAGGGATATATTAATTATTTCATAATATTACACCGTCTCAATCATTCACATAAACAGGACAATAAGTCTTATTTAAAAATCGTCCCAAGGTATATCAAACTTCATTAATGTGCAAAAGTGCTTACGGCACTGGTCCAAAGACGGCATTATATAATGATAACCACGTTCATCATCATCAGTAATTCTCTGACGTTTAATATTCGGACACAGTTTTCTGAATTCACGACCAAGCAAAGTATTTGAGTACTTATTTTTGAAGTTCATTGTATCTAAGAAAACATTTAAACTTGTTAACAAATCACTGATTAAAATTTGAGATGGCCAATAAACCGATACATCATATCCGAAATTATCACTTCTCGTCGTTCCAAATTTCAAACACTCAAACCACCATTGCTGTACGGGGGTCATGCTCATTAACTGTTGATCAAAAAGTGCATTGCTACGAGGGAAATCCCTCAAATCAATACCTGAAATATTCAACGCGAGAAGATCATGGAACATGGCTTCGGTCCCGCCATTGTCCATTTGATGACAGAGTTGCCTAAAATATTCGGAATCTTGTATATGACTTTCCGAAACATCGATAACACAAAAGCGTCTTTCGGCTTCACCTGCCGGGACAATATACGATGCATTGCCAGCGGCTATCACGTTGATGTGATTATCTATGCGATATGGATCAATACCTTTAGGTTCACACATAATATAAGGCTCTGTGATCATGCCCTTCAAGAGTCCTGCGGCTTCTTTATTGTCTGACATGAATGCTTCATCGGCGAACAAAAGCACACAGTTTTTCAGGTGCGCATTAAACTTACCCGCAAACTGATGCGGACTGAACACATGAACAAAATGTTTCATGAGCGGTTTCCCGGCATATCTGGCAAAGATGCCCTTTCCTGTACCGGGCTTTCCGCGAAGAACTATTGCAACACCGGGTCTTTCTCCGCCAGGGTATTGATAAATACGCGCGAGCCATGCATAAAGATAACGGTAAAGCTTCGCCTTTCCCCCACAGATATTATTTTCAATATGATCCTGCATGAATGACCAGTCACCTTTTTTTGCATTCATTGTAAAACCCCTCCACAGATTATATTTTGGCGCTATATTCTTGCCGGGCTTGAATTCAATCCGGCCATACTGACGGCGTCCTTCCCACTGCAGCCATTGATCAACAACGACGTAAATCTTTTCTTTACCATCTGCTAATGGAATCTTGATTTTTAAATTCTGGTAAAATTGTTTGAAGTCATTCGGCCTTAAAAATTCAACTTCATCTTCGGTCTCATCAATAATTACAAAACGGCTGCCCAACAAAGAAACAGCGTACTTCTTATTAAAGTCTAGAAGGCGCGACAGCAAATCATCCCGACGCACAGGAGCGTAGACATTGTCACAACCATTCATTGCTGTCTCGATGGAAATATCCAGGTATGTTGCTCCGTCCGAGCGATGTTTTTCATCGCATTTATCGCGGAATAAACCTGACTGCCGGAAGATGGACTCCATCAGACCTGCATTTCTGCCGGTATAAAATGCAAGAATTCCCAACAATGCCAGATCAGCTTCGCTCTGGCTCGCATATTTATTCCCAGATACCGTTGTGATTTCCTGCCAGTCGCCGTTCATCAGTTGATTAAAACGATCACCGCTTTTTGAATTTCTAATAGTGTTAATTATTTTCTCAACATCGTCCGATGCCATTTCCTGATCAGACAGCGTATTATCGGTGGCTTTCGGTTCTTCGGTCGGATCAGCTTTACTTTCAAGAGGCTTTCCGAAAACATCATTATAGAAGGACTCAAGCTCTTGTTGACGTGGTTCTATAGTCTGCGGCAATCCATCAACAACGCGACCGGTTACGGTTGCATACCGGCCTGTTTGATAAATTTCATAGATTCCTTTTTTTCTTCCACCTCCAGATAGACGACCCTTTAGAAAAACATGCAATCCTTTTCCTGAAGGGCTTACTTCGGTATAGCTATTCAGTTTCCTCACGTGATCGGCAACTTCAGGCAGCACCATATTCAATCCGCCGGAAATTTCTTTATCGAGATTGTCAAATGCGGGGCATCGGCATTTATCAAAATCCGAAAAAACAATATCATCATCGTCTGTCAGAACAAAGCCGATGCCCTCACAATAAGGCGCTGCCTCCTTTACTGCATCAAAGGTACTCCATGTCGTTGAATCATCACTCTTGGCATACATACCATTTATCTGAAATGGCGGTTTCGTTTTTCTACCGTCACGCTCAATAAATTTCCAGTTAACCCATTGCGCGACATTTTTAATTTCACCAGGTATATTCTCATAAATTGGTTGCGACATTTTTTTCTCTCCCATATTCACTGCTGATTTAAATTTTCATCAAAACTGATTCTGCACGAAGTCATGTACGAAAGAATGTCTTGCGTTTGATAACGAATGTCCCTTGCGCCAACTTTAAGATAAGGAATGCCGCGCCTTAAATGGCGATCATTCCTTAAGGTTGAAAGCGCCTTTCCCGTTAGTTCCGATGTCTCTTTTTCATTTAAGAAAGGTTTTTTTAAGAGCTCATATAAATCTGGCAATTCTGCACCTCCGTTTTAAATGTACGGGAATAAAAAAACCCGTAAGTCTCACGACTCACGGGTAAAATATTACATTACAGAAATATGTCAATTAATACTTAGATAAATCAAATACTTACGTTAAAACGAACTTTGTTTTAACGAGCAAAATCGTTTTAACAAATATAATTTATTTTAAACTTATCACTCGCCGGATTGCGATATACATCTTTCATCCTTTTCGTTCTGTATTTATTAAAATGTATTTTTTTACAATTGTTTGGTTCATTGCAAAATTGTCGGCGGGTATCAGCTGCAATAAAAAATCTATCACATTGTCTGCATATTTTTAGGTATTTAATATTAGTTTGATCTCTTAAATATTCTACAAGGCAATAAGAAATCGGCCAATCATAAACTTGCGATGTATATTCATATACAGATCGATTTTTGCGATCGAGGAAGAAAGCCTCACTGAAATGCAAGTTATCTCGAATCGCTCCGGTGTTAGACATAATTACTTTTGTCTTGGGTATCTTGTTGTATATAAGTAATATGTTCTTAAGATTTTTATTATCAGAAAGAGAATTACCCTGAATAATGTCATTTAATAATTTTTTTAGAAGTTTCTGAGTATTTTCTATTTTCCAGTGCTCTATATTCAAATTTCTATAATATTCTTCATATTCCAATATTTCGTAATATCGTATTTTTGATATGCCTTTGAGCGCAAGAATTTTCTCACTCATTTTTTCGAGTATAGGCAAATTATTTAATGCATCTGTCTTTTTTAATTTATAACCTGAATCGGCACGACCTTTTTCTATCATTTCTTTTAATTTCTTAACCGAAATAATCTTTTCTTTATGCTCTGTTTTTCCAATACACAAACCATCCCTGGAATGAGGAGTAACCGATTCTTCAATGCGAATTTTTTTTGAGTAGATATCATAATATAAAAAGTCTCCATGAATGGCTGCCAGAATGTCTAATTCAATATTTATTTTTTTCAGTATTAATTCAAAACATTGTTTTTCAACATCGTTCATCAAATTATTAAAATTATCGAATGTAGGAAACTGAACTTTTGCCTTATCAATAAATCCGGATGTGAAACCAAAAACTTGCTGAATATTTCGAAAATATTTCAAGCCCACTTCATCCGTTGTTGCCAGATTTACAAAATCAACTACCAGCCGCCCATAACCACGATCCTGTTTTGAGATGGTCATCATTTATCCTTTTTAGTATATTTACCTTATTGAACCTCATTGGCATTATTTTTCGAATTGCTTTGTTCTGCCAAATTTTCAATAATATTTCCAGCAAGATTAGATGCATTTCTTAGTGCCTCGTCACGAAGATGTGCATAGCGTTGTGTCATTACCGGAGATTTATGCGTCAAAAGCTTTTGCAATGTATATAAATCAACCTTGCCGCTGGAAGCCAGCATAGAAGCGTAGGTGTGCCTTAATCCGTGCAGTGGCCGGAAGTCCGTCGGTAGTTCCGCTGCTTCTTTTATTGGATTGATACGCCGCCGAATATCTGTGAAGGGTTCGCCGTCCGGCCTGAGAAAAACATATTCAGAAATTTCCTTTTTATTGTTTCTTGTGACTTCAGTTTTGGGGTGATTCTCTAAGACGTGCCGTGCCTGTTCATTCAAAGGGATTTTCTGACTGACACCACCTTTGGGATTTCTGATAGAAATAAAGCCGCGCTGGAAGTCAATGTCATTCCATTTTAGTTTGAACATTTCACCCCGGCGCATACCAGTAAATAGGGCAAGCCTCATGATATTGGCCGCTTCCGTGTCCGTTGAATTGTTTATGGCTTTTAATAGATTCTTCAACTGTTCCGGGTTTAAATCTTCCGTTCTCTGGTTGTCCACCTTGACGGGTTCAACCTCAAAGTTCAGGTTCTGGCATAATTGCCGCGCAACCCCAAAATGAACAATGCGCTTAAGAAGACCTAAGATATGTTTGACTGTCTGTGGTTTTAGTTTCTTTGACAAATTCACACGCAAACGGTCAACGTCAAGTCTTATAATCTCATGGGGTTCTTTAGTTCCGAATGACGGTGACAAGTATTTTTCGAAGCGCCCCTTGTCCGTATTGATTGACTTAGAATCCGGCCTATTTGCCTCATATTCTTCCCATAACTTGTCAAGTGTGCATTTCCCGGCCTTTGCTAGTTGTGCGGCCTTGTCTTGTTCACGCCGGGCAATATTGGAAAGTTCTTGTCCCTTCGACCGATTCTCTCGCATTGCAGAAGCCTTAGAGGGCGTCATATCATTAGCGTGTTGAAAACCAGCCTTTTCTTCATATAATTTCCCTTGATACCTATATCGAATATAATAAATACGTTCACGCTTTCCTTTCTCATATGTGTCAACATAATAAACTCCTGCATATTTCGTTTTGATTCTATCTTGTTTTGGCATTTTTCATTTCCCCCTTTCGTAAGCCTGAAATATTGTCCCCCACACTATCCCCCACAGCTGAAAAGTAAATACACTTTTACGCCAAAGTAAGTCAAGGTAAATATACAACCCTTGATAATATTGATTTTACGAGGTTTTATGTTATTTATGGTATGTAAAAGTACAATATAAGAAAAGGATAGAAAAGGTTAAAATTCGGCCTCTCACGCCGGAAACCGGGGTTCAACTCCCCGTGGGACTACCAGAATGAAATCAAATATTTACAAAAAATTTCAAGCAATTTTGAATTAAATATATTTTATATATCCCACAATATCCCCAACAATCAAGATGAAACGAGATGTTTTTCTATAGTTAAAATAAACTTCTTTTCGGCATAATGATGAGGACTTACATATGTCCTTTGATATAGATAAATATGCCGGCATATGCTATTCATGCTATCGACAAACTGAACACAATCTCTATGTCATTTAATTGGTACGATTCTCATCCGGAATGTGGGATAAAAAAAGACGATGAAAAAAATTTTAAGCGTTTGTTGTGGCATGGTCTTATTATGGATGTGCGCGGTGCTTCCCGGTTGTTCTAATTCGTCCGGCTCGGATTCATCCCGTTCTGATTCATCGCCCAAGATTTCAATCTCCTCATTGCCGGTTTGCGTAATTGGTGAGGCCTACAGCCAGCAGATCAGTGTTACCGGCGGCAGCGGCACGAAAACGTTCTCCATCACTCAGGGTTCATTACCGTCGGGCATTAAGCTTTCCTTTGCCGGCAGCATTTCCGGCACAACACGGGTGTCTCCGGGAGTATTTCAGTTTACCGTCAGGGTCCAGGATGATGATGGCTCGGACACGCAGGATTTATCTCTGACGGTTGTCGCGGGAACGGTTGCCATAACGCAACCGTATGAAACGATCAAAAACAATCCGTCGTACTATTATGTTTCGCAGGAATCCGGTTTGTGTGGCGCGACCAGTTTTTACATGGCCATGAAATACTATGGTGATCACCTGAAAAAAATAAAAACCGGCATTGTGGATGACGATTGTCCGGCGGAAATTACGGATAAAATTGATTATCCGACCGAACTTTCCGCGACTTCTCAAATCGCAACCTATATTCAATACATAGATGATACGTTGAATAGTCTGGCCGGCATCCACATGACCTCATTGGGTCATGCCGCAAAAGACCTTCTGGATGAGTCGGGCACCAAAGCGCTATATAGTGAGGTGGTGGTAGATAATTACGGTGATGACCTTACCGGAACGGAGAATAACATTGCCGAACAAAAAAGAAATATTTTCCTCAATCGGATTGTTCCGTTTTTGAATTCCGGCTCTCCCGTGCTGCTGCACCTGTGGAGATCGCCGGTGTTGGGGATTCCTTCTTCCGGCCATTATGTACTGGTGATTGGATATAATGCTTCCGAGAATGCCGTGTACTTTATGGACCCGAATGATCTGAATCATCAGGGGAACCAGTGTGATTGTGTAGCGACCGACAGCAGTAATCCCGATATATGTTTTATTCAAAAGGTTTATTTCGACTTCTTTATAGAAGATTACTGGTATAAATCCGACGATCCCTATGTCCTCAATGCACGATGGGATGGAAACTGGGTAGGGTTCCGTCATTAATGCCGCGGCAGCATGATAGGTGAATGTTCTTTATCTAGTGGTATTAATTACCGGCGCGAGAATCAGTAATGATTAATTGAATGGTTTTCTGCATCATCGGGCCGTGCTCCTGATGGTTGTTATATTGGAACGGGTGAGCGTAGATGGGATTGTCCATCTTAAGACCAGCAATCCTGCATTCAAATGACAGTAAAAACTATCGATAACGGGATTATATTCTCCATAACCCCACATGATCGCTAAGATTTCATTGACATCCCCAAACATTCTTCTTAATATTATCAAAAGATAAAAAATTCTAATCAAAGTATTTAACTTATCAGAGTCGATAACAGGTATGATAAACAGTGAAGCTAAAATAAAATATTTGGAAGACAATTATGGCAAAAATATCCTGCCATTGTCAGCGGTTGAAAATGACTGTTATCCGGGAAAAATCCCGTCGGAAGTATTGATATTTTACAGAAAAGGAACTTCACTGGAAATGCTTGAAGAGCATTTTTTCAAAACCGTTGAACAGTATAATCTTTTTTCAAGCCGTCTCATCATGATCGATACTGATAAATTTGCTCTGCAATACTGTACAGACGGAGTTATCAAAAATATTTTACCACCGATGAATGTTGCTTTTGAGGATATTCATATCGATGATATAAAAAAAATGATGGTTCATGTTAAAACCCTTCCCGGTGAGCCTCTTCTTGCTGTAACGGGAATACCGATAAAAGATGGAATATTGGGCGCGGTCAGTTGCTCTCATGCGATAGGTGATGGAATTTCATTAATGCTTTTTTTGTACGCGTGGAATTGCAGGATAGAAGGCAATGCGGTTTTGCCACCGTCAAGCCAAAGATTATTCAAAGGAAATCCGATAAACTTTGATCAAATTGACGAAGCATTCATCCCTCCACTTTCTGAACTAAACGATGATATTCGGGATCGAGTCAAGACAGGAGACAACATAGAAACATATACGACAAGAGAATACTTTTCGGATGAATTTCTTGGTGAGATGAAAAATAGCGCGAAATCAGAATATCCTGAACAAGCGATATCCAATAATCAAATTATGACGGCATTTTTGTTAAAGCGATATCATCATGACATGTTGCCGAAGACCGACAGAGTTGTCGTCAGGAATCCGATCAATCTCAGATATATGCATCCTGATATTGATCCCATGTATATCGGTAATGCCTATTTTAACAGCATAGCCGAATTTACCAAAGACGAAATCAATAACATGTCTATATGTCAGATTGCCTGTCGATTGAATCAATCCATTACCAAGATGAGAAATGAGCGCTTTATGAGAGACATAGTATATTTATCTGAATATGGGATAGAACTCAACGCTGACATGTTTAGTCATTACCCTTCTTTTGATACTGATCGCGATATAGTTTCCAGCAACTTGACTCATTTAAATGATCTTGAATCTATGTTCCTCGGTTCCAATGTGGGAAGCATTTTATATATTGACGCTTCAGTGCAAACAGGTTTTACCATGTTGAAGGAAAAAAATGGTAGAATTTTTGCGCAAATTACAAGCAGATATCCCTTAAAATAGACCTCTGGGATAAATTTTAATTACAACCTAACAGATTTGCATGTATTGTTTCATTTACAGAAATATAAGACAAAAAGAAACACCGCACCATTGAACAGGCACGGGGCGTTTATTGTTTGAACTTTACTGATTTTAATTTTAGATATAGAAATAATTATTTCAATGGACTGCCAGCCAATCCCATCATGTCCCTCCTTTATTTATGAGTTTCATTAAATAAAAAAATCTACCTACCAAAACAAAGATCTTACTCTGTCTTCATTAAGTAAATTTTTATTACTCTCAATATCCAAAATTTTACTTTAAGGGACCACCGCAAGAACCGCCCATAACTTTCTCCTTTCATGAATAAACTTAAATTTATTTTTTTCAAATAATAAAATATTCTGTAATTTTGTCAATAGAAATAATTCATTAATGATTTTCATGAATGGACCGATGAAATAAGACCTTAATGTCGTTCTATCTTTTCATTAGGCATAACTTGTGTTCGATTATTGATACAAAGATATCAGCCTGCCCCGGGATGGTAAATTTACATTGCGCCCTTTAAGCTGATACATAATTATTTCATGCCACATCGGCGGCCACTTCTTCATCGGATTAAGGCGCATGTACACCTCCCGGAAATGGTTTCTCGAAAACGGCGCAAGCCGGGATTTTATCCAGATTTCTCTTTCACGCGGCGGAACTTTGGAAAAAACATCTTCCTCGTAAAAGTTAAGCACGTTTTCCCGTGTCCATTCTTTTGTTTCAAAAAAATTTTCCCCGCTTTCCTGATATAAGATAGATCCCGGATGACGAGCCAAAGGCATCAACATGAAGGTATCCGGTCGATTACGCTTTAGCCAATCCAGTTTACTTTCCAAATCCGTCAATGATTCTCCCGCTGTTTGAGTCAAGACATAGGCATGCACGCTGATGCCCGCTTCCCGGCAAAACCGCAGAGCATTCTCATTCGTGCCGACAGTAGTATCTTTTCTTAAATAATCTAAATCTTTCTGTGCCGTAGCCTCCACACCAATCTCTATTTTGATGCATCCTGCCTGTCGCATCAATCTCAATAAATCCGGTTGTAATCTATCGGCCCGTGCCTGTATGGCCCAAGAAAACTTCTTTGCAAGTCCGGTTTTGATGAATTGATGGCAAATGTGTTCGACTCTCGCCCGGTCGAACATGAAATCATTATCGTGAAAATAAATGGCTTCGACTCGTGGAAATTGCTTCAGAGTGCGGCCAACCATTTCTGTTAAATAATCAACGCTATGAAAACGTACGCCGCCTCCGTAAACCAGCGATTCGGTGCAAAAAGAGCAGCGATAACTGCATCCCCTGGAGCCGAGCATTGTTAAAGTTGACAGGTAGAACCCACGAATAATAGCAGAGGTGCGACGCGTGTAAAATGATATATCAAGCAACGAATAATCAGGGAAAGGCAGTGTATCAAGATTTTTGATTCGGCCAAAACCTGGTTTTAAGCCCTCTCCTGTTTTTTTTTCTTCGCTGTTGATAGACTTATTACGCCAAAGTATCTCTTTGATCTGGTCTTTGTTTGTTCCTTCAGCCAAAGCCAGCAGAGCTTCTTCTCCTTCTCCAATACAGACACCATCGAGCTCCGGAATTTTTTCGAGTGTCAGTTGCGGTAAAGCGGTTGCGTGATGTCCGCCCGCGAGCATAATACCCTGAAACGAATCACGGAGAATTTTTGCGCAATGCACTGTTTGATAAACCAGGGGCGAAATGGTCGTCATGCCGATGACGTCTGGAGAAAAGGTCTTCATGGTTGTCAGCATTGCCTGATCGATTTTTTTCCAATCAGGACCCAACCGGGCCATCGCTGCGTGACAGTCAAAAATTTGCACGACATGCCCCTGTTTTTTTAGCAGAGCTCCAATATAAGCGAAGCCCAGGGGGACCCAATGCGGTCCCGGACGTTTCAATGATTCCACGCCATGCGTGATAAACAAAAATCGCATAAACTTGTTCGTCCTTCTCCTGTTTTGCTCTATCTCCCAATCAGATTTTTCTTTAAAAAGGAAATCAGGATATTTGAATATAAATGCTCTTCAATTTACAATCAAGCTTGACGTTAAAACATTTTAGTCTAAATGAAATTGCTGGCCCATGACACTTCCAATAAACACCCCGTAAATTTCTCAATACTTATAATACAATTATCACTTCCCACGGAACGGCCAGCTTCAGTTCAAATTAAATATTGATATAAATGAGGCGTTTTATAAAAAATATACAATCTTTCAATTGATATAGGGGGTTGAACATTTCCCTCTTTAAAAAAAAATCAATCATGCTATTATAATATTCAACTTATTTTCATTAGCATTTTGGGACATTGAAGATTAATACAGACAATATAAAAGCTTTCGAAGGAAGTCCGGTCATTCCTTCTTTCAGGAGCTTGTTGAAGGATTAAAAATGAAAAGGCTTTAATTTTGTCTTTAATCTAATGATGATTACGATTAAATCAATGGAGGGCAAGTATGGGAGATTTCAAGTTAAGGATGATGGCGTTGGGCAGTATGGTAAGTGGTGCAATCATAATCGCTCTTTTTGTCACTATTGTTGTGGGTATTCCGTATTTAATAATTAAGACAATTTTTTAGAGGAATGTTCATAACGAGCGGGATATGATCAGATAAAGAAGATTGTGGAAGGAGACTCCTGTAAATGAAGCCTGGCAGTTCCGGCATGATCAATGCGTTTTGTCATCGTTGCTCGCCGGTTTTTTTGGCCGAAGAATGTTAATTTTTTTAAGAATTTGAAACAGAAAAGCATTGACATATATATTTAATTTCCCTATATTCCCGCTGCCGGAAATTAATCTTCATGCGCGAAAATTCCAGATAAAGAAAATTAATTCTATCCAGTAAAAGCGCACGTACAAGAACTTTAATTTATAACTTAATCATTCAAAAACAATTTAATCCACCTTTGGATCAGGTAATTCTATGACAAAGGTCAAGAAAAAAGAACCGACAGCGCTGGAAACGCTCAAAGACTTAATCTACCGCAATCGCGAGTTTGATATCATTGAGTTGTTTTCTGATATGCATCCGGCCGATATTGCTGATTTAATTGATGAACTCGAAGAAGAGGACCGGCTGCACCTCTTCTCTCTGCTTGATGTTGATAAGGCATCGGACGTTATCCTGGAATTATCCGATACATCACGCGAACAGCTCATCGAAGACCTTTCCAATGAAAAACTCACGGACATCATCGAAGAAATGGAATCGGATGATAAGGCTGATATTATCGCCGAACTTTCCGATGATCAGGCCAAAGCTGTCCTGGAAGCCATCGAGCCTGAAGAATCCGAGGAAGTCCAGGAGCTGCTCAAGTACGCGGATGACACCGCCGGTGGTATCATGCAGTCCGAGCTGGTTTCCGTAAAAAAGGAGGCGACGATCAACGACGCTTTTCAGGCTGTCGCGGAAGCCAAAGACGAAATTGAAAATATTCACAATATTTTTGTCGTTGATGACGATAATAAACTCATCGGCACAGTTCCCCTGCAACGCATTATCACCATGAAACGATTTGCGCCCATTGTGGACGTTATTGATGAGGATATTCCCAGCGTTCCCTATGATATGGACCAGGAAGAAGTCGCCCGTCTTTTCAAAAAATACGACCTCGTTTCTATCGGTGTCGTCGATAAATTGCAGCATCTGCTGGGACGAATAACCATTGACGACGTCGTTGATGCCATTCAGGAAGAATCATCCGAAGATATTTATCGCATTGCGGGACTGGGTCAGGATGATACGATTTTTCATAATACTTCTGATTCGGTCAAAAAGAGGCTCCCCTGGCTCTTTCTGAATCTACTCACGGCGATGACATCGGTTCTGGTCATCGGTTTTTTCGAAGATACTATTAAAATGATGGTGGCCTTGGTTTTCTTCATGCCGGTTGTTGCCGGTCTGGGCGGCAATTCCGGAGGGCAGACCCTGGCGCTCATTATCCGTGGTATGGCGCTCGGTGAAATAACGTTTGAAAATGCGAAACGTGCTTTATTGCGTCAGATTACGGTGGGTATTGCCAACGGCGTTGCCGTGGGAGTTGTTATTGCCATTATTGCTTATTTCTGGAAAGGCATTCCCATTCTTGGGTTGATTCTGGGGATGGCGATGATTTTCAGTATTTTTGCCGGAACCATGGCCGGTGTGCTGATTCCGCTGGCGTTGAAGAAACTGGACTTGGATCCCGCGCTCGGATCCAATATCTTATTAACCGCATTTACCGACGCATTCGGTTTCTTTTCGTATCTCACACTGGCGACAATTTTTCTTAAAATATTTGTGTAAAGCCGGCAAGCAGCACGTCTTCGTTCAAATCAGGTTTGTTTTCAAGACGAACTAAATAATGCCGGCGTACTTGGTCCAGCTGGAGTTGTTCCATTGCGGGTCGATATCATCGTTGGTATCCATCGCCGGATTCAAACCGCATTTCAGGGCGAAGTAGCGATGGAACGCAAGGTTGCCGGTTAATTCGGGATGAAAAACCGTGACCAGAATTTTTTCGTTTTCCGCCGCTGCAATGTAATCATCAATTTTTAACAACACCCTGACATCGTTACTTGCATCTAAAATCTTGGGCGCGCGGATGAACGTCAAGGGTATGGGTTTGCGGGAAACTTCAGGAATTATCGCTTCACTGACAAAGCTATCCAGTTGGCTGCCAAAGCTGTTTCGTTCAATATTTATATCGATTAACCCCAGACACGGAGTTTCGCCGACCACTTTTTTGGCCAGCAGAATCGCACCGGCGCAAGTGCCCCAGATTTTCATTCCTTTATGATATGCCTGAAGCAACACATCCTTGATTTCAAAAATATTCAGTAATCTGGAAAGACAGGAACTTTCACCGCCGGGGATAATCAATCCGGCCAGGTCGGCAAAGTCCGCGGACTGCTTTACTTTTTTGTAGGCGATGTCCAGACTTTCCAGGTGTTCCAGATGCTCGTGCACTCCGCCTTGTAAATCCAGAACGCCAATCAACAAAGGCTTGCTGCCGACTAAACGCAAAGACATGGGAAATTACCACCCGCGTTTGGCCAGGATCTGTTCGGGAGGAATCTGCGATATTTCCAGACCGGGCATGGCTTCACCCAGATCCATGGATGCTTCCAGAACTTTTTGCGGATCGTTGAAATAAGCGGTCGCCTTGACAATCGCCCGCGCCCGTCTCGCCGGATCGGCCGATTTGAAAATTCCGGAACCGACAAAAATGCCATCGCAACCCAGTTGCATCATTAAAGCTGCATCCGCCGGAGTGGCAATACCGCCTGCCGCAAAATTCACTACCGGCAGACGTCCTAATTCCTTTACCTTCAAGGCCAGTTCATATGGCAGGCCGTTTGCTTTGGCAAATCCGGTGACTTCTTCCACAGGCATCTGAACAAGCTGACGAATTTCCCGGTTCATTGTTCTCATGTGACGTACTGCTTCCACAACGTTTCCGGTACCTGCCTCTCCCTTCGTGCGGATCATGGCCGCGCCTTCGGCAATTCGACGCAGGGCTTCACCAAGATTGCGTGCGCCGCACACAAAAGGTATTGAGAATTTTGTCTTGTCAATATGGCATTCTTCATCAGCCGGGGTCAAAACTTCGCTTTCATCTATATAATCAATGCGTAATGCTTCCAGAATCTGGGCTTCCACAAAATGGCCGATACGCGCTTTGGCCATCACGGGTATGGATACGGCTTTTTTGATTGCGGCAATCATCGAAGGATCGGACATCCTCGCCACGCCGCCGTCTTTACGGATATCGGCAGGCACCCGCTCCAGAGCCATGACGGATACGGCTCCCGCTTCTTCCGCTATTTTCGCCTGTTCTACGTTGGTTACATCCATAATGACGCCGCCCTTGAGCATTTGCGCCAGCTGGACATTTAATTCATATCTCTTTTTATCCACTTTACATCGCCTCCTGTGGGAAAACTTTTTATATTATAATACTTCGTTAAATGGTTTCCTAGTGAAAAAAAACAAAAATTACCAGAACAATCTTGTCTTGATTCCCTTTTCTTTCAAATATTGCTTAATTTCTGTCATCGTATAGGTCCGGTAGTGTACCATCGAAGCAATTAACGCCGCATCGGCTTTTCCTTTTGTCAAAACATCCGCCAGATGTTCAGGTTTCCCTGCCCCGCCTGAGGCGATAACAGGGATTTTCACGTTTTCAGAAATCATTCTGGTTAAATTCAGTTCATAACCAGTTTGTACCCCGTCGGCGTCAATGGAATTCAGACAGATTTCACCGGCGCCGAGGTTTTCCGCTTCCTTTGCCCACCACAAAGCATCAATTCCCGTATAAATCCTGCCGCCGTGAATAACCATTTCATAGCCGGATGGAATTTTATCGGACACATTCACTTTTTTAACATCCATTCCCAAAACAACGCACTGGCTGCCGAAAGCTTTTGCCCCCTGCGTGATGATTTGCGGATTTTCCACAGCGGCGGAATTCACGCTCACTTTTTCCGCTCCCGCATGGATCACTTTGCGCATGTCTTCCAGATTGCGGATGCCGCCGCCCACGGAAAAAGGAATAAAAATCGTTTCGGCCACCCGCCGTACTACATCGATCATAATATCGCGTTTGTCCGATGATGCCGTAATATCGTAGAAAACAATTTCATCGGCGCCCTGCTCATAGTATTCGCGCGCCGCTTCCACCGGATCGCCGATATCCACGTTTCCTTTGAATTTGATCCCCTTGGTGAGCTTACCGTCGCGCACATCGAGACAGGGTATGATTCTTTTGCTGATCATGACGGCCTCCACGTGCAAAAGTTTTTCAATATCTGCAAGCCGGGACGTCCGCTTTTTTCCGGATGAAATTGCATTGCCACGAGATTGTTTTTTGCCAGAACCGAACAGAAGTTTATGCCGTAATCCGTTGTTCCGAGGACGACCTCACGGTCTGTCGGCGACGGATAATAGGAATGGACGAAATAGAATTCGGCTTCCGATGGAATGTTTTCAAATACCGGGTGGCTGCGGAGCATTTTGACGCTGTTCCAGCCCATCTGGGGAATTTTCAAACGAACATGGGACATCAATGTTTCGGGGAAACGCCTTGTCGAGCCGGCAATCAAGCCGATACAAGGCGTGTTGTTTTCTTCGGAGTAATCCAGAATGATCTGCGTGCCCAGACAAATGCCCATCAACGGTCTGCCGGTTTTCAAATAATCCTTCAACCAGATATCGAGTTTCTTATTACGCAGATAAGCCATGGCCTCACCCGCCGCGCCGACACCGGGGAAAATCACATGAGATGCCGCATCGAGCTTTACCGTGTCATCGGTCACCATAAAATCCTGCCCGATGTTTTGCAGCGCACGCGCCACGCTCGTGATATTCCCGGCATTATAGTCAATTATTGCTATCATTTGTTATCTCTAATCAAGATTTACGGAATATGCCTTTAGCAATTTTTATGCTCAAATTCCAGTCAATGCTTATCCTTTAATATAATGCTTGCCCTGGTACGAATCTCGACGCTCCAATTCCTTATTGATGGTGTTTAAAACGTCTAATTTATTCATTGCCCAGTCCGGCGCAAGGAAAATATCGCGGTAACCGTCAGCGGTCAGGCGCTGAATAACCATTTCCGGCGGCAAAACCTCCAGAATATCAGCCACCAGAGATATATATTTTTCTCTGGAGATCATCTGAACATCTCCTTTTTTGTACATATCTCCCAAAGTTGTTCCTTCTAATGCCAGCAGCGAATGAATTTTGATGCCATTGACCGGCAGGGCGGCAAGGGTTTTTGCCGTGGTTAGTACATCTTTGTCACTTTCGCCCGGCAAACCGATGATGATGTGCACACAAATGTTCAGATCTTTTCCGGCCAAAGCATTCATCGCATCCAGAAACTGCTGAAAATTGTGTCCTCGATTAATGAATTGCAAAGTCTTATCATGAACCGATTGCAGACCAAGTTCCACCCAGACGTGATACTTTTTCGCGTAACAGCTCAACAACTCGACAACATCAGGCCCGAGGCAATCCGGCCTGGTTCCAATGGAAAGACCGATGACATCATCCTGCGCCAGTGCCTCATCGTAAAGCGCTCGCAGTTTTTCCACCGGCGCGTAAGTATTGGTAAATGTTTGAAAATAAGCGATGAATTTTGCCGCTTGTTTTGTATAATATTTTTTGCCTTGGACAATTTGTTCGGTCACCGAAGGCAATTCACCCTGCTGGCGCAGCTTTGAGCCTCTGCCGTCGCAATAGATACATCCGCCCACGGCCACATGACCATCGCGGTTC
>Ga0116141_10001944_pt1 | contig 17818 bp, 8 predicted proteins | sample AD_UKC097_MetaG_FD_89744 | JGI IMG/M metagenome (GOLD analysis project Ga0116141, IMG submission 89744) | Active sludge microbial communities of municipal wastewater-treating anaerobic digesters from USA - AD_UKC097_MetaG | ecosystem: Engineered > Bioreactor > Anaerobic > Digestate | place: USA...
AGAACCGGGCGATAGGAACACAGGGCTCGAATATCGCGCAGTTGCGCCCGGGTTGACTCGCCGCCGAGGGCAATGGCGGATGAGTCGATCCGGGCCCGCCTCGTTTTCCCAGACGAGTCCCGGACAATCCGCCTTGAGGGGTTCACAATCGATTCCTTGACCGTCCTCGTGCGTTCGTCTACAGTGAACCCCCGTGTGGGGTCTACCGGCCCGGAGAATCGATGTCACGGCCCTGTCAGGTAGATGAGGCCGATGTGTTGTGGCCGATCCCCAATCACGGTGGCAAAGGCGCGGATTTAGGGGTGAATCACCGATGAAGGCGAATCCATTGAGACCCACGATTTGCATCCTGCTTCTTCTGCTTTGCGCGTGCGCATTGGCCGGGACGAGCCACAGTGACACCGACTGGTTCCGCGATGCGGGATATGGGGTCTTCATGCATTTCCTGCCTGGAGACGCGACGGCCCTGGCGCGAGTTCGCGAGTTCGACGTCGATGCTCTGGCCGGGCAATTGGAGTCCGTCGGAGCGGGGTACTTCGTGCTGACGCTGGGGCAGAATTCGGGCTTCTTCAACTCGCCGAATGCAGTCTACGACCGATACACGGGCTACGAGCCCGGCGAACGGTGCTCGACTCGTGATCTTCCGCTTGATCTGTATCGAGCGTTGAAGCCCAAGGGCATCCGGCTGATGCTCTATCTGCCTTGTCAGACCCCGAATGCGGACGCCCGTGCCCAGAGGGCCTTCGGATTGGCCCAGGGTCAGCGGGATCAGCGGGTCGACGTGGGGTTCGCCCGCAAGTGGGCTCAGGTGATCCAGGAATGGTCCGAGCGCTATGGGGACAAGGTGGCCGGCTGGTGGTTCGATGGGGGCTACAAGTGGATTGATTTCAACGAGGAGATTGCTCGGATCTATGCCACGGCGATCAAGCATGGCAATCCAAACGCCATCGTGACTTTCAATCCCGGCGTCCGTCTGATCCGCCATACGCAGGCAGAGGACTACACGGCGGGCGAGCTGAACGAGCCGTTCGATGTCCTGCCCACATCGCGATGGGTGGACGGGTCACAGTGGCACGCCCTGACCTACATCGGCTCGCACTGGTCCGCACGGGACACGCGATACCCGGCCCAGCAATGGGCCAAGTGGGTCAGTGCCGCCGCGTCCAAGGGAGGCGTCGTCACGCTTGACATGGGTCCGAACTGGGACCCGCAAGCCGGACCGATTGGCTCGCTCGCCGACGTGCAGATGGAGCAGCTTCGGGCCATCCAAGCTGCGGTGAAGGCGACCCTCGTTCTGCCCGATTCCCAGGATCGCGCGAATCCATCCCGTCCGGCGGTCGAACTGCGTGCCCGCAGCGGTCTGGCGAACTTCTTTGCCAAGGCGAAAGCCGGGGGCAAAGTGACCGCGGCTTACTTCGGCGGCAGCATTACGGCCGCCAACGGCTGGCGGCCCCAGACGACCGCGTGGCTCCAGCAGGAGTATCCGAAGGCCCAGTTTGTCGAGGTCAATGCGGCCATCGGCGGCACTGGTTCGGACCTTGGCGTCTATCGGCTCGGGCACGACGTGCTCGCGCATCGGCCGGATCTGGTGTTCATCGAGTTCGCCGTCAACGACGGCGGGGCGCCGCCGGAGCAGATCTATCGTTGCATGGAGGGCATCGTCCGGCAGATTCGTCGCGCCGACCCGACGACGGATGTCTGTTTTGTCTATACAATGCACGAGGGGATGCTGGGCGATCTGGCGGCGGGTCGGTTGCCTCGTTCCGCATCGGCCATGGAACTGATCGCAGATCACTATGGGATCCCATCGATCCTGCTCGCCCATGAGGCGGCCCGCCGGATCAACGCCGGCGAATGGGTCTTCACCTCGCCGAAGCCGGAGGCGCCCGCCGATCCCAACAAGGGACTCTCCGCACGTCCCGCATTCGCGCCGGACAGTTGCCACCCGTTTGCCGAGACCGGCCATCGGCTCTATACGGAGGCCATTGCCCGGTCCTTCGAGGCAATGGCGAGCTTGGGGACTCCCGGACCTCGCTATCTGGCGACACCGTTCACGCCGGACAACCACGAAGCCGCGAAACTCATTCCGCTCACCGCCGCGATGCTGGGCGAGGGGTGGCAGGAGCTGGATCCGCAGACGGACCGCATCGCCCGCAGTTTCTGCCAGCGATTGCCTGTCTTGTGGCGTGCGGACAAGCCCGGTGTGACGCTGAGTTTCGCTTTTTCCGGTCGTGCGGCGGCCGTCTACGATCTGCTCGGCCCCGACGGTGGCGAACTGGAAGTGCTCGTGGACGACCAGCCCGCCCGCCCCGTGCGGCGATTCGATGCCTACTGCACATACCACCGGCTGGGCACGACTACTGTGCTGTCTCAGACGCACGCGGGCGACCATGCCGTGACCGCACGCCTGACCGGCAACACCTTCGATAAGGCCGAAATCCTCAGCCACAACAAGAACGCGATGGACGATCCTGCCCGGTATGCCCCGTTACGATGGTACGCCGGCGCGCTGCTCATCGACGGAGAATTGAAAGCGACCGGCAGCGAGGATCGAAGCACCGGTCATCCGAAACGCCTCGCGCGGGCCGAGAGTTTCCTCGGCATCCACTACGATTTCCATGCCGGGCCCGACTGTAATGAGATCGGCAAGAACACAACGCGTGCGATGATCGAAAATGTCATCAACCAGATTCGCCCCGACTACATTCAGACCGACTGCAAGGGTCATCCAGGGCTTTCGAGCTATCCGACGAATGTGGGCAATCGGGCGCCGGGTTTCGTCGGAGATCCGTTGCGTCTGTGGCGACAGGTGACAGCCGAGCACGGCGTCGCACTCTACATGCACTACTCGGGCGTGTGGGACTCGCAAGCCATCCGCTTGCATCCCGACTGGGGCGTTGTCAATGCGGACGGCAAGACGAATGGCAACGCCACGTCGCGTTTCGGTCCCTACGCGGATCGTCTGCTGATTCCCCAACTCCGCGAGTTGGCGGGCGACTACGGCGTGGACGGCATCTGGGCCGACGGCGAATGCTGGGCGTCCGTGCCGGACTACAGCGACGCTGCGTTGAAGGCGTTCCGCGAAGCGACCGGGATCGCGGATGTCCCGCGCAGGCCGGACGACCCGCATTGGTTCGAGTTCCTCCAGTTCCATCGGGAGGCGTTCCGCCAGTATCTGCGTTACTACATTGCAGAGGTGAAGAAAACGCATCCGGACTTTCAGGTGTGCAGCAACTGGGCCTTCACCGATCACATGCCCGAGCCGGTCAGCGCGCCGGTGAACTTCCTCTCGGGGGACTACTCACCCGAAGACAGCGTCAACTCGGCCCGGCTGTCGGGACGGTACCTGGCGCACCAGGGTACGCCCTGGGACTTGATGGCGTGGAGCTTCTCTCGCACGCCGGGCAAGGACGGCCACAATCAAAAGAGTGTCGTTCAGTTGCAGCGGGAGGCCGCCGTCGTGCTGGCGTTGGGCGGTGGCTTCCAGGCGTATTTCACGCAGAAACGGGATGGGTCCATCCGAGAGGAGACCGTTCCCGTGATGGCGGAGGTAGCGAAGTTCTGCCGTGCCCGGCAAGCCCTCTGCCATCGGGCGACACAGGTTCCCCAGGTGGCATTGCTCTACTCCACGGCTGCTCACTATCGCAGGAACAATGGGCTGTTTCACCGGGACCTCGCCCGGATGAGCGGGGCACTGCAAGCCTTGCTCGAGGACCAGCAAGTCGTGGACCTCGTGGGTGAGCATCACCTGACGGGCCACATGGCCGACTACCCGCTCATCATCGTGCCCGAATGGGATTACCTGTCGCTGCAATTCAAAGACGAGCTGGTCGAGTACGTCAAAGGGGGCGGAAGTCTGTTGCTCATCGGCCCCGGTGCGGCGGCCCTGTTCCAGGGCGAACTGGATGTCGCGATGGAAGGCCGGCCTCGGCCTGCGAAGGACTGCCGTCTTGCATACGACGGCCAAACGGCTCCGATCTATGGCCAGACCCAATCAGCGAAGTTGGGACCGAAGTGCACGGCGGTCGGCCGGGTTCAGATGGCCGATTCATCTTCGCAGCCTGCCGCTTCCGTCTGCGAGTTCGGGCAAGGCAAGATTGCTGCGGTCTACTTCACATTCGGCCAGGGCTATGTCGACGCGAGGACCGATCTGGCGAGGCGATTCCTCAACGATCTGGCACGGGAGCTGTTCCCCGACCCCATGGTCGTCGTGAAGGGATCGAGAGACGTGGACGTCGTGGTCAATCGGCTGAACGGCAAGCTCATGGTGAATCTCGTGAACACCGCTGGGCCCCATCGGACCGAGCCGATTCTGGATACCATCCCGCCTGTCGGCCCGCTCACTGTGACGATTCGCCACGCCACAAACCCGACGAAGGTCACGCTGGAGCCCGCCGGCTTCTCGCTGCCCTTCGAGCACCATGACGGCCGAATCCGTTGCACCGTGCCTCACGTGGAGATTCACGAGATCATCGTGGTCGAGGCCCCCTGAACGGGCCGATGCTCTCAGTTGTCCTGTCGGCCGAAACAGAAGAGGTGCTTGAAGCCTCGCAGGAAGACCTGCCCATCGCTGATCGCAGGCGAGGCGTAGCACTGCTCGCCCAGCTCGTACTGCGCAACTCGCTCGAACCGCCGGCCGGGTTTGATGACGTTGATCTGGCCGTCGTCGTTGATGAGATAGACCAGGCCCTCCACCAGGACGGGAGAGGCGTGGTGCTTGCCGAGTTTCTCCTGCCAGAGCACCTTGCCCGTGGCGGCCTCGTAGCAGAACGCGACGCCGCTGTTGTTGACGGTGAGGAGGAAATCCCCCGCGACGATCATGGAGGGAACGTATGGGGCGCCTTTCGTGTCCTGCCAGGCGACGTGACTCTCGGTAACGTTGCCCTGGCCGTCGGGCCGGATCGCGAAAATGATCTGTTTGGGCCAACTACTGCTGATGAACAGCAAGCCGGCTTTGTCGCTGTAGACCGGCGTGGCGACGGACTCCTGGGAAGGCCCGTCCACGGTCCAGATCTCCTCGCCTGTGTCGGGATCGAAACTGGTCACCCGGCGGTCTCCGCACTGGATCAACTGGGTACGGCCGGCCAGTTCGCGAATCAGCGGAGCGCTGTAGCTGATCCCCTTGTTCGTGCGCCGGATTCGCCAGCACGTGCTTCCATCGTCGCGGTTCAGGGCCACGAGGAACGAATCGCCTTTGCTGTCGCCGTCCACGATGACTTTGTCCTTGTAGAGGACGGGCTCGTTGCTGAATCCCCACTCGCCCACGCGGGTGCCGGGCCGGACCAGCCAACGCTGTTCGCCGTCGCTGAGGTTGTGGGCCGCCACGACGATGTCGTCGCCGACGCGGAACGCAACGTAGACCCGTTCGCCGTCGGTGGCGGGTGTGCCGGAGGCGTAGCTGTTCTCTTTGTGGAGCTTCTCCAGCGGTCCCTGAACCACGGTCTTCTGCCAGAGAATCGTTCCGCTGTTGCGATCCAGGCACAGGAGCATGCGCTGCTGGGTCTCGGGCAGGGCGGTCGCGGTGCAGACGTGGTCACCCCAGACGATGGCCGAGGCATGCCCATAGCCGGGCATCTCCGTCTTCCACCGCGCCCCGGCGGGGTCCCAATTGGTTGGGATGTTCTGTTCGATGCACGTGCCGTCGCCTCGCGGACCCCGCCAGCAGGGCCAGAATTCGGCGTTGGAGGTCGCTGCCAGGCCGGCGATTGCCAAAGCCGGCACGAGGATTCTGAGAGTCCTGTGTGATGCTTTTCTGGCCGAGGACAAGAGCATTGAATTCATCCGATCGGTTTCCTTCTTCATTGCGCGGGAGTGATCTTGACAGTGACGGTCGCCTGCCGAACGAGAGAATCGAGGCGGATCCCGAGCCGGACGGGGAGCGTCTTTGTGTGAATGTGTTCATCGATCTCGGCGGGGATGATGCTGAAAGCCAGGCCGCCAGTATCGATCTGCACGTCGATTGCCTTGCCCTCATCTCCAATCCGCAGCGTCTTGGGGGTGATTTGCCTCCACGGACTGAGGGTAATCAGGGCCGTCTCGAAGTCCGAGGGTTCCGAGAAAGCGATCTCGTCGGTCACGGTCATACTGCCGGTATACTTCCGTGAGAACACGTAGGTTCGCGTCAGTCTCTCCAACTGGGGCACAGAGTACGCGGAGCGGATATCGAACACGAGCGTGTCCTGCGAGTCGGTGAAGTCCGTCCTCAGCACGACGGCCTTGACCTGTGCTCCCTCGTCCTGCATCTTGCCCGCCGCGAGTGGCACGGAGTGCCCAAATGAGTTGAGTACGTTGCTCTTTTAGCGGCGGGGGCTGAAGGTTTGCGCCGTGTAGGCTTCGGCGCCGGGGTCCTCGATCAGGGTCTGGTCGTCCAGCACCACGATGTACGAGCCGACGTCGTTGTGGTCGTGTGCGACGCCAACCCAGGTTCTCTCCTCACACAGTGAACGGATGGTCTTCTCCAGTTCGGGGATGAACCGCCCGGAGTTCTCCAGGAGTTCGGCCTTGGTGAGCGTGCCGATGCGGCCGCGCCGCAGTCCGCCGACGCGGTCGCCCTCCGTGCGACTGCCCGTGCGGGAGAAGGTCAGGAAAATGTCGTCCGTCATCTCCGGCATGGGGGTGCTGAGCAGCGCCTCCGCTGCTCTGATGGCAGCCTTGCCCTCTTCGGTGGCAGCCAGCGTCTCCCATGCCGCCCGGTCGGTGATCGGCCGGCCGAAGCAGGTGGGCTTGTCGGCCAGCATGACAGCCACCTCCGCAATCCTCGCCGGATTGAGGGTGAGCACAGGCTTCATTGGCTCGCTCTGCTGGCTGTTGACTGCAAGCGGTGGCACAAGGGCCGTCAAGATGACTGTGACCTGAGACACCTTCATCATCGGTGCTTTCCTCCCGTCAGGGAACTGGAGCACCTGGTTCGACCCTACCCGAGAACACGCGTCCTTGGCATAGACGTACGGGGCCAGCCTCATCGACCCCGCCATTCGCCCAGCATGCGCTTGAGCCGATGGAAGATACCGTCGCGGGCCAGGTCGGGCGGGACCACGGCGGAGGCGCGCAGCTTCTCCAGAGACGCGGCGTTCTCTGCGGCGCGGGCCGCGGCCAGGTCCGAGAGCACATGGGGGATCTCCTCCCGGATGGACAGCAGGTGCGCGAAGGCAGTACGGTCGAATTCGAGCAGCTCGCAATCGGTGAGAGCCGTCATGGTCGCGCTGCGGGGCAGCCCGGTCAGCAGGCTCATTTCGCCGAACAAGGCCCCCGGCTGCAACTGGAACTCGATGGGGCGAGCCGCATCGGAATTCGCGATCTCTCCCCGCACGGTCCCTCGGACCAGAACATAGAACGATTCTCCCTCCTCGTTCTGTTGCATCAGGACCTCGCCATGGGTGAAGCGGGTCCGCTTGACGCTCTTGGCCACCGCCCGGAGTTCATCGCGACTGAGCATGCAGATGCCTTCGGCATCCGCCATGAGCTTGCGTCCGAAGTCGCTGCGGACCAGGTCGGTGACGACCCGTTCGATCTCCGAAGCCGACGGGGATTCGAGTCTCGCGGCGTGCACGGCCTCCATGAAGTTGTCCATCATGCGGCCGCTCATCGGGAACGGGATCTCGATCCCCCGGCGCTGGAACTTGTACCAGATCAGCCGCTGCACGCCGCCTTCGATCGTCGTGCGCCGCTGATACTGGGTCGACCAGAATCGAAGAACGTACTCGACGCAGAAGTCCTTGAAACCGACGACGCGTGCGGACGGGGGCGGGTCCTTCTCGACCAGAGGTGCTTCGCGCGCGGCCTCCTCCAGCGCGGCGATCACATCGCCCGGCGCATCGCCGTAGCTGGCGCTCACAATCACCTGGTGTCGGCGCAGGGGCGTGGGGGAGGAGAAATTGCGGATGGTTGTGTCGGCGAGCTTGCCGTTGGGGACGATCACGATATGCCCGCTGCGGGTGCGCAGCCGGGTCTCACGCCAGTTGACGAGGATGACCTGGCCGATGGTCCCGTCCACCTCGATCCAGTCGCCCACGGTCATGGTCCGGCAGGCGTGCAGGGACATGCCCGCCAGCAGGTTGCCCAGGACGCCCTGCATGGCGAAGCCGATGACGCCGGTGATGATGGCCGTCGAGGTCAGCAGGACGCCGATGTGGTGATCCAGTTGGTAGCGGATCAGCATGAAGGCGATCCCCATCATGACCGCCAGGCGCAGCAGGCCGCGACTGAGCCGGCTGAGCGGGCAGGCTCGGCCGATCTGGACGAAGCCCTCGACCAGCAGCCCCTCGACGAGTCTCATGACGGCGTAGAGACTCCAGAACAGCAGCCATGCTTCATCGTACGGCCGCTCGACCGACGTCCCTTCGACCGAGTAGAACCACGGGTGATAGAACCAGTGGAGGGCCGGCAGGGAGAGCAGCAGGACCGCCAGGGAGAACGCCAGATAGCTCAGCAGCACGGCCAGGAACTGGCGGCCGGAGCGGTGGGTCGGCTCGACCCCGTCACAGGAGGCGTAGCGACGACGCAGGGGTATCGTCATCAGGTACGCAACGAGGAGGATTCCGAGGGCCAGGGCAACGTTCTGAATGTGAGGCAGTATCGCCTTGAGTTGTTCTTGCATGGTCATTCCTCAGCCACCGATCGTCAACCATTGTCCGGCCCGCGCCAGCATGCCGGCGGGCGAGCGTTTCTTCACCTGTTGTTCCAGGGCGAGCAGCGCCTCGTCGTCCGCGTCCGGGGCGTGGTGCCCGAGGAGCACCTGCCCGATACCCGCCGATTCCGCGATGTCGATGCAGTCCTGCCAACTGCTGTGCCCCCATCCGGCGAAGGCCTTCCCGTTCTCCCGGGCGAAGTGGGCGTCGATGATGAGCAGGTCCGCCGGGGCGGGTTCACGGCACAGGGTCATGAACGCCGTCTCATCCGCACTTGTTCGTTTCTGCCATTCGAGATCGGTGGCGAAGACGACCGAGGCGCTGCCGGCGACATCATCCATGCGATAAGCCAAGCACCCGCCGGGATGTGGCACCGGGCAGGCTCGAACCCGTACCTGTCCGACCGTGAGTCCCTCGGCCGGGAACTCGGCGAATTCCAGCCGGGCGCCCATCTGCTTCCAGGATATCGGCCAATGCGGCGGGGCGAGCAGTCTTGTCACCGCATCGTGGACCCCGCCCTCAGCGAACGTCGGGCCGACGAGTCGAAACGACCAGCTTGGCTCGTAGAACAGCGGGTTCATCGTCAGCCCGGCGACGTGGTCCAGGTGGTAATGCGAGAACAGCACGGTCACCTCGCCCGGCTCTGTCTGGGCCAACTGCTTTGCGACGCCGCGCATGCCGGTGCCGGCGTCGAGCACGAGACGTTCGCCCCGCGACGCGACCAGTAGCAGCGAGGTCGTGTCGCCGCCGAATTCAGCGAATTCCGCCCCTGCGGAGCACTGGCTGCCGCGCATGCCGCCGATGAAAAGTCGCATGGTCATTTCTCCGTCAGCCCCCACACCCCGTCCCACGAGGTCGGAGGATGGGCGGACAGGTTCGCACATCGCTGGGCATAGCTTCTCGCGGCCGGATCGTCGGGCAGTTGCCCGAAGAGGGCTTTCGCCCCGACGAAATCGCCCTCGCGGAAGCGGGCGAGCCCGGCGGCGAATACATCCCAGCCGGCCGGTACGGGGTCCGCCGCGAATCCCGTCAATTCGAATACCTCCACGGCCGTCTTGCGGCCCACCACACGGAGGTCGGCCAACTTGCGGGCCCGGAATCCGTCCGACGCCTGCCGCCAAGTGCTCGCGGAGACCATCGTCTCGGTGCCAAATGCCTTGTTGGCGCCTTCCAGGCGGGAGGCCAGATTGGCCGCGTCGCCGAGGATGGTGTAATTGAATCGCTTGCGAGAGCCCATATTGCCCACGACGACGTCGCCTGTGTTGAGGCCCACTCTCATCCGCAGGGTCGCCCCGGTTCGTTGGAGGAAGGTGTCTCGCAGTTCGGCGAGCCGGCGCTGACAGCGCATCGCGGCGCGACACGCCCGGATCGCGTGGTCCGACTGGGCCAGCGGGGCGTTCCAGAATGCGATGATCGCGTCGCCCTCGTACTTGTCGAGCGTGCCGCCCTCGTCCATGATGATGTCCGTCATCTCGGTGAGATAGTCGTTGAGCAGGGCGGTCAACTCGACCGGGCCCAGTTTCTCGGAGAACGTCGAGAAGCCCGCGAGGTCCGTGAACATGATCGTCAACTCGCGCTTCTCGCCGCCAAGCTGGAGATGTTTCGGGTCGAGGATGATCTTCTCGATCACATCGCCGCTGAGATAGTGTCGGAAGGCCTGCTTGATGAAGGCCTTCTGGCGTCCTTCGGCTAGGTAGTTCGCGGCCAGCGCGCCGACCATGCCCAACGCCGATCCGCCGGCCTGAGCGACAACCGGCCACCAGAGCCCCCTGGCGTAGGCGGCAAACCCGACGATCAGCGGCGCCCCGAGCCAGACGACGGCCAGCGGTCCCGCCTGCCACCATTTGCCGCCATATGTGAGGGAAATCGCAGCGGCAAGGGCTGTGACCAGTACGCCGGGGACCACCATCGACGCCGGTGCTTCCGCGATGAAGGAGTCGGTGAGCAGATTGTCCACAAACGTCGTGTGCATCGCGACGCCGGGGGACTTTGGATTGACCGGAGTCGGACGCAGGTCCAGCAGACCCGGCGCGCTGCAGCCGAAAAACACATAGCAGTCCTTGAAGCTCTCCGGCGGGACAGTGGGCTCGCTGCCTTCCTGTACCCTGAGTTCGGACTGGATGATGGCGGCGGCGGAGAAGGCTTCCGGCATGCCGTTGTGACTGCGAAATCGCAGGATCACGTTGCCGTTGCGGTCGAGAGGGATGATCTTGTCCCCAATTCGCAGTTGTTCGTCTGTCGCCGTGATCGCTGGAATCTCGACGGGGACCGGCGCGGGGGCGTTGGCGTCCGGTGAGGGAGCCGAAGTCAAAGGCAGCCAGGCAGCCAGTCCCAAGGCCGGGATGGCGACCTTGTCGAACCGGCGAAAGGGCGAGATCCGTCGGAACACGCTGTCGGTGTCAGGTACGCCTGCGACGTGTCCCATGCCCGCCGCTCCCGCGGCCACCTCGGCCACCGGGAACAGCATGTTCTTCGACTCACCCACGCTGGGCAGGTCGGCCTTCAGATCGGGGCGTGGCATGTAGTCAGGCCACGTATCCCGGCTTCCGCCCGGCATGACCGCGAGGACCGTCGGAGCGCCCCCTCGCAGGCCCCGGCCCATCGCCTCGTCGTCCGGGACGCCGTAGACGGAAGGTTCCGTGTAGAGCATGTCGAAGCACACGACTCGGGCGCCCGCCCGTTTGCAGAACGCCGAGAGGACGCCGTACACCTCGCGGTACCAGGGCCAGCCCCAGCCCTGTTCCTCCTTCGCCCAGTCGAGGCTGGCCTGATCGAGCAGAATCAGCTTGATCTGCGGCGAGGGAGCCTCTCGCTCCGAGAAGAACTTCGCTCGCCACGCCCAGGTGGGGGCTTCCCAGGAGTCCAGCCACCCTGCCCGCCACAGCAACAACGCCGCCAGTGCGGCGACCAGTCCGATCGCGGCTCCGCGCAGACACTTCATCCCATGCTTGGACATGCGACCCACATTCAATGAACGGACGTTCGGAGTATCACGTGCCGGCTATGATCGACTGCATTGCCGCAGTGAAACGCTGCTGCCTGACGGCGTTGACGCCTGCCCCCGTATCGACAACCTTGGAACTGAGCGTCTGAGCCCGGCCGGCCGCCGAGGGGTGCGTCTTGGCAAACCCGAGCCCGCCCGAGTGGCTCAGCCGCTCGTCCATCCTGGCCAGCATGGTCATGATGGACGTTTCCGGATAACCGGCCCGGCGCAGAACTTCCACGGCGCCTGCGTCCGCGCGGGTCTCCTGCTTCCGCGAGTAGCCGCTGGTCGTGAGGGTCATGACCACGTCGCCCACCGAACCCTCGAACTCTTCCGTCAGTGCGGCCAACTCTTCACCGCCCATCTGCTTGGCTGTCTCGGCCCCAATAATGGTGAAAGCGGAGGTCAGGCGGCTCTGCTTGATCGCGCTGAGTCCATGCTTCAATGAGACGTGGCAGATCTCGTGCGCCAATACCGCCGCCAGTTCATCCTCACTCTGGCAGCATTGGATCATGCCTCGCGTCACCAGGATCAGCCCGCCCGGTGCGGCGAAGGCGTTCACCTCGTCCGAGTCGAGCAAGAGGAAGTGGTAGCCGCCGAATGTCTCGGGACGGTCGGAGAACACGGCCAACGATTGGCCGAGCAGGTTCAAATAGTCGTTCGCCTCCGGCCGATCCAACGGCGGGTAGCTCTGGAGGACCTCCGCCACGACGGCTCGGCCGATGTAGTACTCCTGTTCCGGGGTCAGATCCTGGAAGGTTTTCTCCACGGCCTGAGCGCCTCGTCTGACCGATTCCGCCTCATCGTCGGTCAGCACGCCCGTGGCCCTGCCGATCTCCGCGCCCACGTCGCCAACTCCCTCGCACCCACAGAACAGGACGGTGCCCAGGAGACCTACGACGGCGATTGCTGCAAAGAGGTATCTGCCGTTCATTGGGCACCTCCCGGCAGCTTGCCTTGTGCGCGGAACGACGCAATCTGGTCTTCCGTGACTTTGAATGCGGCCATGCGGTCCACCCAGGTGTAATCCAGCTTCCCGTCGGCTTTCATCTTGGCTTCCACCTGTTCATTGAAGCCCTTGCCGGCCAGGGCGACTTCGTCCGAGGAGACCCCCGTGGCGGCATCGCTGGTCCCCGCGCTCATGGCGATCCGTTTCTTGGTGAGAGCGGATTCGTGGAGCCAGCCGGTCTGGCCGTCGGGCAGGGTCACCGGGTACCAACCGTTCTGCACGTCTCCGGCCTGCACCTGTGCCCCATAGTCCACTGTGGCGACGATCTTCCCCAGTTGTGAAGGCGTCGCCCGCACCTTGCCGTTGCGCACCTGGACGCTCATCGGTCCGGCGAGGGCCACGCCCGCGGTCATCACGAGCAGCACCGCAAGAACCTTGATCTTCATGACTTGTGCCTCCCATGAAATCATCTTTTCATTGCCGCTGTCCGAAGCCCGCAAAGCCTATCGGATAGCACCGGGTACAATGATATCTACCACCGTCCGGAAAGCAAGCGGTCAGGTGGCGCTATCTCGAAGACGACGATGCGCTCGGATTCGTTCCGATTGCGATGCACGCCCGCTGTCACTGGCGTCCATCGCCGCATCGTGGTAGTATCGGTGGTCTTGAATTGAAAGGTCGCCGGTATGAGCAACTGGGTACGGGTCGTGATCGCTGCAGTCGCAGCCGCAGGGTCGGTCGGTCGGGGGGCGGAGTTCATATGGTTGGAGGGGGAGGCCGGCCGGGCGAACGTGCAGGTCAACAACAGCGGCTGGGGCAATGCGCATTTCCTCTCCGAAGGCCAATGGATGCACCTTTCCATTGACGCCGAGAAGGTCGATACCGAGTTGAAAACCGATGCGGTTGTCATTCAGTACCCGTTCGACGCGAAAAAGGCCGGGACGTATGAGGTCTGGAGCCGAATTGGCTTCGAATTCGTTCGCTCGCCGTTCGAATACCGCGTCGATGACGGCCCGTGGAAGGCGATCAGTCCGGACGATCTGACCACCGACCTCATGGAAATCGCTTTCTTCTGTGAGGTGGCCTGGATCCATATGGGCGATGCGCGGTTGGCCGCCGGCCCGCACGCCCTTGAGATTCGCATCCCCAAGGTGAAAGACCAAGACGGAAAGGTGCAGCGCATCCTCTATGCCTGCGATGCGATCTGTCTATCGGAAGGCCCGTTCCACCCGAATTCCAGGTACAAGCCGAACGAGACCGGGCGCGACGAGAAGGACGAAGCTGCCTCTGCACACGTCTTCCGCCTGCCCGATGCGCCTGCGGGCGAGCGGTCCAGTGTCTCTTTGAAGGGCGCCTGGGAGGTGGCTCGGGACGACGAGCAGATGCCCGGCGAAGTGGCCGAGCCGATCAAGGCCCTACCGGAGGTGGCATTCTTCAAGGCCATCGAGGTCCCCTCAGACAAGAACGTCAGTCGGCCGGACCTGCTCTTCGCTCATCGGCTCTGGTATCGAACTCGCGTTCATGTGCCGGCGAGCCTGGCCGGCCGGGCGTTCTACATCGAGTTTCCCCAGAACAGCCTGAACACGACGGTCTTCGTCAACGGGGTCTACTGTGGATTTGAGAAGAACCCGTTCTGCCGGTTTCAGATCGACGTGACGAAGGGCGTCAAGCCGGGACAAATGAACGAGGTCTGGGTCGGCATCCGCGATGCCTGGTACGGTCGGACGGCGGACCCGGATCGCCCGCTCAAGCTCCGCCGGACCTTCAATATCCCGATCAAGTTCTTTCACGATGGGTTCCAGGACCTGGACTACCCGATCTGGAACTCCCCGCAGTCCGGCATTCTCTGTACACCGAGGTTCGTCGCCGCCGGCGGCGTCTATGCGTCGGATGTCTTCGTCAAGCCGCTGGTGGATCGCAAGCAGCTCGATGCCGAGGTCACGCTCGCGAACAGCACCGGCCGGGACGCATCGGGCGAGATCCGTTGGGAAGCGATTGCCGACGAGAGTGGGCAGGTGGAGAGGGTTTTCGCCGCCCGGCCCTTCCAGATCGCGGCGGGCCGGTCGCAGACGCTTACGCTCAATGACCGCTGGGCGAACCCTCGACTCTGGTGGCCCGATACGCCCGATCTGTACCGGCTTCGCACCGTTGTCACCGTGGGCGGCCGGGCGGTGGATACGAAAGAGACGTCCTTCGGCTACCGCCAGTGGAAGATCGAAGGCCGCAAGTTCACGCTCAACGGTGTTGTCTGGCACCTCTGGGCGGACCTGATCGGAGGCAGCGGATCAACCGCGGAGCAGTTTGTCCATGCCTATCGCCGGGCGAATGTCCGCCTGATGCGCTACACGACCGCCGGGCAGGGCGAAACCAACACGATGTGGTACGGCATGGAGATCCCCGAGGCGTTGGACTTCATGGATCGCAACGGCCTGGTGGTCCGCCGCAACTGCTCTCTTGACGGCCAGAGGATCGGCTCGCATTTCTCCGAGCATGACCCGGAGATCCGCGCCAAGCAGGGCGGCTCCGAAATGAAGGTCAAGCTCATGCAGAACTGGCGGGACCAGTGCGTCGCCCAGGTCAAAGGCGAGCGCAACCACCCTTCAATCCAGATCTGGTCGATCGAGAACGAGTTCGCCTTCATCAATCTGATCAACCTGCTGGGCAACAGCCCGCTGATGGACGAGTATGAGGCGGCGATCAAGGAGTGCCACGACGCCGTCATGGCGGTCGATCCGACACGGAGCGTGATGACCGACGGCGGCGGCGCCATGAAGGACAACACGCTCGGGGTTCATGGCGATCACTACGTGGCCACCCTCGATGCGCGGTATCCGGACCTGGCCTATGAGCCATTCGTCGAGGGGGGCGGCCGGGGGCGATGGAAGTGGGACATGACCCGGCCCCGCTACATCGGCGAGGATTTCTACGCCAGCGGCATCAACCCGGCCGACTACGCCGTTTGGGGCGGCGAGGTTGCGTTCACGGGCAAGGCCGCGACGAAGGACGCGGTCGCCACGTGCTACCGCATGTTGCAGGAAGGGTACCGCTGGGGCGGTTTCTATGCCGCCTGGCATTTCTGGGTGGGCGGCGACGGCGGCCCGCGATCACGCGTTGCCAACGCCCCCCGTGCGGTCCTCGTTCGCCAGTGGGATTGGACGTTCGGTTCGGGCCGGGATGTCACCCGCACGTTCGGCATCTTCAATGACACGCAGTACAACGACTCGGTCGCTTTCACTCGCGTGCTGACAATGGATGGCAAGGAGGTCTATCGCAAGACCTCCCGACACGACGTGAAACCCGGGACGGCCGAGAAGTTCGACGAGACGATTCCCATGCCGCCGGTGAGCGTCCGCTGCGACGGGGAGCTGCTTCTGACGCTCTCGGTCAAAGGCGAGGAGGTCTTCCGCGATGCGAAGGCCGTCTCCATTCTGCCGCCGGCGAAGACCCGCAGTGTTGCCGAAGTGGCGGTGTACGATCCCAGGGGCAAGCTCGGGGCGTTCCTGAACGCCGCCGGCATCAGGAGCGCAGCGGTCACCAGCCTTGGGAGTCTGCCAGAATCCAGGGTGTTAGTCGTCGGTCCCGACGCGCTGAGCGAGGCCGAGGCGACCTCGACCGTGCTGGCTGCCTTTGCCTCCGGCGGCAGGGCGGTGATCGTGCTCGATCAGACGAATGTCTTGAAGTACCAGGCCTTGCCGGCCGAAATGGAACCGGCCGAGCGGGTCCGCCGGAGCGATTTCGGCATGGAAGTGCCCGCTGCCGACGGCAAGACAGCCTTCGTCGAGGACACCTCTCACCCGGTGCTTCACGAGTTGCAGGACAAGGACTTCTTCACGTGGCCGGGCGACCACTGGGTGTACCGCAATGCCTACGTCAAGCCGGTGCGAGGCGGCAAGAGCCTGGTCCAGGTCGGGCCGAGACTGCTCAACAGCGCGCTCGTCGAGGTGCCCGTCGGCAAGGGCGTGATGTACCTGTGCCAGCTCGCCATCGGCGCCAAACTCGACCAGTCGGCCGTGGCCCAGACGCTCCTGGTGAACCTGATCGAACGGGGGCGAGATTACAAGCTGGAGACGGCCAACGTCGTGGCGGTGATCGCGGATGAGCAGTTGGGCAAGGCGATGGACGCGGTCGGCGTGCAGTATGGCAGGGCGGCCGACGTGCTGTCCGCCATCGGCGACAAGGACAAGAAGATCGCAGTGATTTCGGCAACGCCCGGCAATCTCAGAATCCTGGCCGGCAATCTGAGCAAGGTCGAAGCGTTCTGGAATCGGGGCGGTACCATCCTTCTGCACGGCCTGACTCCCGAGGGATTGGGCGATTACAGCAGGATCGTCGGCTTCGATCACGTCATCCGCAAGTTCAAGCGGGAGCGGGTGACCTTCCCGGCGGTGCGAAACCCGCTGACGAGCGGCCTGACGACGGGCGATATCACCATGCTTTCGGGCCAGCGGATCTTCGGCTGGACGGCCGATGAGTACGTCGCCTCGGATGTGTTCACGTATGTTGTCGATATCGACGAGATCGCGCCGTTCGCCACGAGCAGCTTCTTCGGCTGGGACAATATGACCAACGGCTTCGTCGGCTCGGATGGATGGCCGCTGATTATGGATTTCGGCGCGCCGGAAGACGGGCGGCCCTATGAGTTCACGATCACCCTGCCGCACGAGGAGACGATCACCGAGTATATCCACGATCAGTCGGTCAACTACAACCCGACCGGCAACGTGACCCTGCTGTTCGACGGCGAGGACCCGGCCCGGTTCGACCTGACGCCGGACGGGGAGGCCGTGAATTGCACCATCGACCCACCTCGAAAGGCGAAAGTCGTCACCGTCCGACTTGGCGGCTACGGATTCGCTCCGGACAAGGCCAAGAACATCGGAATGGACAATATCCAGATCAGAGTTGAACGTCCGGCCCGGTTTGTGCAGACCGTTAAACCGATGCTGAACATCGGCGCGATGGTGCAGTACACGAAGGGCCGGGGTGGCGTTGTCCTGTGCAACCTGAACCTCCAGGAGAACGAGGCGGTTCCGGTGAATCAGACGAAGAAGCGAACGATCCTGGCGACGGTGCTGCGAAACCTCAAGGCCCCGTTCGCGGGTAAAACCGTCATCGCCGGTGCGGATGTGGACTACACGCCCATCGACATCCACTCAAAGGCGACCACCTACAAGGACGAACGAGGCTTCTTCGGCGACAGGAACCGTACGTTCAAAGGGCTCCCGCAGGGCAGGCAGCGTCTTTCCGGCGTGGAGTACG
>Ga0116141_10001948_pt1 | contig 17813 bp, 20 predicted proteins | sample AD_UKC097_MetaG_FD_89744 | JGI IMG/M metagenome (GOLD analysis project Ga0116141, IMG submission 89744) | Active sludge microbial communities of municipal wastewater-treating anaerobic digesters from USA - AD_UKC097_MetaG | ecosystem: Engineered > Bioreactor > Anaerobic > Digestate | place: USA...
ATTGACCAGCTCGGCATCTTTACTGCCCGCCAAATAACCCATACGGGTGAGCAAACCACGCGCCTGATCAACACCCAGGCTCTCAATCAACTCACGTCGCAAAGCACTGAAGGCTGACAGATGCAACATGAACATGCGCTTGCCGTCCAGCCATATCTGGCCAGATTCAGGCGTGAGTTGCAAACGCGCAATCAGGTCTTCAAAACCCGGCAGCTGCTTTTCCTGGCGATCCTGATTGATCAAAGAGGCGGACTTCATTGTCGCTCCCAATATAAATTATTGTTAATAATTTATATTTAATATCAATTATTAACAACCATATTTGATATCCATTGAAAAAGTTTTTATTGCGATGCAATAATTTTCTTATCTTCACTAGTTATACAGAGAATAGTTAATATTGCATTGCAAAATAATTTTTTGGCATACAAAGTGCTAATAAAAAAGAAAAAGATAACTACATTCGAGGAGTGATTGTGGCAGAAGCAGAAAATCCAGATATTGCCAAACGCTATGTGCGTATCGTCAATCGCCGCGCAGATGGCTTTATCGAGTTTCAATTTGCCATTGGCCATACCGAATATTTTGCTGAATTGATGCTCAAGAAAAATGACTTTGATGTTTTTTGTACCGAAAACAAAGCCATTTTTTTGCCTGAAGGTGCAAACCATGGCAACAGTGCTTTTGACTGGACATTGCGAGATGTCGCTCAAGGCAAAGTGTTTCAAGTGGATGAAGAGTGACCCAACCGCAAGTAATTTTTTGGATCAAAGCTTTAACTTTTACCGGAGGAAAATATGTCAGTAGAAATCAAAGCGGTAGAAATAAAACCGCTACGCAATACTTTTACCAACGTAGCAGAACTCATCGGTGGCGATAAACCAGCTTCTCGCTATCAAGAAGCTACCCTGGGCACGCAAGCGCAAACCAATATGCACTATCGGCCGACTTGGGAGCCAGAATTTGAGTTATTCGACCCCCGCCGCAGCGCCATTCAAATGCGTGAGTGGTACGACTTACGCGACCCACGGCAACTCTACTATTCCTCCTGGACAATTCAGCGCGCCAAAGAGCAGGAGACGCAAGAAGCTAATTTTGATTTTGTTGAATCACGCTGCCTGCATTTGAGCTTATCGCCTGAAGTCAAAAAACTTGCCATTGATGTGCTGCTCCCATTACGCCATGCCGCCTGGGGCGCAAACATGAACAATAATGAATTGTGTTCACGCGCTTATTCTGAAGTGCTGATCTCCCCGGCCATCATGCAAGCCATGGATAACTTGGGCATTGCCCAATATCTCACCCGACTGGGTCTGATGCTCGAAGAGCCCGAGATACTCGATACCGCCAAAGCACAATGGATGAATGGTGCAGCATGGCAGCCGCTACGCCATTTAACTGAAGACTCATTCGTGATTCGCGATTTCATGGAGATATTTTTAGTACAAAACTTTGTCGTCGATGGCCTGCTCTATCCATTGATTTACGATCGTTTTGTCGACGACTCACTCACCTCGCGCGGTGGCAGCGCTGTCGCCATGCTCACCTCATTCATGCCATTGTGGTTTACCCAAAGCAGTAAATGGGTTGACGGCGTCCTGAAAGTTGCCGCTGCAGAATCAGATGAAAACAAGGCATTGCTTTCTCAATGGACAAGCCACTGGCGGGATCGCACCATCACCGCGCTTACTCCTATCGCGACCATGGCATTTGGTGACCAGCAGGAAATTATGCTCAATGAAGTAATCGAACAATTCAACGCACGCGCCAGAAAACTTGGCATTGACGTTTAACAGGAGAGAATGCATGTCCAAAGTTTTTATTATTGTTCAGGCCAATGAAGAAGCGCGACCCATTATTGAAGCGCTAGTGAAAGACAATCTTCATGCCGTGGTGCAGGAATCTCCCGCGATGGTTCGAATTGAAGCGGAAGGCAGATTGACGCTCAACCGTAACACAGTAGAAGAGCTAACCGGTCAGCCGTTCGACATTCAACAACTCCATGTCAACCTGATTTCGATTAGCGGACACATCGATGAAGAGGATGACTACCTGACCGTTGCTTGGAATAACTAACGCTCCCAGCCTTGAACGATCACTCGCCGATGATGAAACACGCGAAAAGCGACACAAAAACCTGCCCCTCTCGGTGGATGTGACCAAATTGCTCGCTACGCTCGTCAATTAAATTGTTTTACGCTAACAAGAAAGGAAAGAGGAAAACAACATGGATATGAAAGCCAGCAAGAAAAAACTCGGTATCAAAGAACGTTACGCCCACATGACGCGCGGTCTGGGTTGGGAGCCGACCTACCAGCCCACTGAAGCCGTATTTCCCTACGATAAATACGAAGGCATCAAAATTCACGATTGGGACAAGTGGGTCGATCCGTTTCGCCTGACCATGGATGCATACTGGAAATACCAGGGAGAAAAAGATCGCAAACTCTACGCGGTGATTGAAGCCTTCGCCCAGAACAATGGCCACCTGAATATCACTGATGCACGCTACCTGAGCGCCATCAAGCTATTTTGGCAAGGCGTCAGTCCTCTGGAAAACTACGTCGTGCAGGGCTTTGCACGTGCAGGAAGGCATTTTCGAGGCGAAGCATCACGGGTAGCGTGTCAGATGCAAGCAGTTGATGAATTACGCCATTACCAAACTCAAACGCATTCGATCTCCAACTACAACAAGTACTACAACGGCTTTCACAGCCAGCGCCACATGTGGGATCGCGTCTGGTATCTCTCAGTGCCCAAATCATTCGGTGAAGATGCACTGACTTCCGGCCCTTTCGAATTCTTGATTGCGATCAGCTTTTCGTTTGAATATGTTCTAACCAACTTGTTGTTTGTGCCCTTTATGTCGGGCGCAGCTTACAACGGTGACATGAGCACGGTGACTTTCGGCTTTTCCGCACAATCGGATGAATCTCGCCACATGACGCTGGGCATTGAGGCCATCAAATTTCTGCTTGAACAAGACCCAGCTAACGTGCCGATTGTCCAAGGCTGGATTGACAAATGGTTCTGGCGTGGTAGCAAGGTGCTCGCACTCGTTGGCATGATGATGGATTACATGTTGCCCAAACGCGTAATGAGCTGGAAAGAAGCGTGGGAGATTTATGCAGAAGAAAATGGCGGCGCCCTGTTCCGCGACCTAGCACGCTATGGCATTCGCCCACCCAAAGGCTGGGCTGATGCATGCGAAGGGAAAGACCATATCTCCCACCAAGTCTGGCTGCTCTTTTATGAATACGGAGGTGCTGCAGCTTTTCATACCTGGTCCCCAACCAACGAAGAACTTGACTGGTTATCTGCCAAGTATCCCGAAACCTTTGATAAATACTACCGCCCACGTCTGGAATTTCTGCGCGACAAGCACGCCCGTGGCGAGCGGGTATATCAAGGCACACTACCTACCTTGTGCACCACCTGCCAAATTCCGCTGTGCTTTACCGAGCCGGGAGATCCAACCAAAATTTCGCATCGCGAGACAGTGCATAAGGATGAGAAATACGTCTTCTGTTCTGATCACTGTCAGGAAATTTTCGGCAATGAACCAGAGAAATTTGTCCAAAGCTGGTTACCAGTAAATCAAATTTATCAGGGCAACTGCTTTAAGCCCGACGTTGATCCCACTGCACCAGATTTTGATCCGCTCAAAGCCGTGCTGGAGTACTTCAATTACAACCTCGGTCGCGACAATGGCGAGTTTGAAGGCTCGGAAGATCAACAGAACTTCGCCAAGTGGCGCGGCCAGGCAGTGAACAACTAAGTCCGTCAAATATTAAAAAATCAAAGTGCTCTCTGCCTACAGATCAAGGCGAGAGCAAAAAACAGGAGAAAACAATGTCAGTTAATGCATTAGGCCCTTATGAATTTGCCCCGCGTGACGCGGTCAAAAATTTTCATGGCAACATTTTGGTGAACTTCTGCTGGGACAGGCACGTCCTCATTGCCGCCCCTTTTGCCGTCGCCCTGTCCCCGGGCATGACCTTGCGGCAAGCCATCACTAACGTGATTGTCCCATCCATTGCCTTTCATCCAGATGCCACGAAGATCGACTGGAACACCGTGACATGGGAAAAAGATCACAAAGCCTGGCAGCCTGACCTGGATAAATCGTTAGCGGAAAACAAGGTAGGACATAAGGACTACCTGATGTTTATCACACCCAATTTGCAAGGTTTGAACGGCGCAGGTCTATAAGTTGAAACAAATGCACATGCACACATCCCCCGCCAACCAAAGGAAGGCTGCACGCCATGATTCACCAACTCACCATTGAACCCATAGGCGCAACGCTTGATATCGAAGAGGGACAAACCATCCTCGATGCAGCCTTGCGTGCTGGCATTTATATCCCCAACGCCTGCGGCCACGGTTTATGCGGCACATGCAAGGTTCAAGTCACCGATGGTGAAGTCGATCACGGCCAGGCATCCTCCTTTGCCTTGATGGATTTTGAACGCGACGAAGGCATGACGCTCGCCTGTTGCGCCACGCTTAATAGTGATGTCGTCATTGAAGCTGAAATTGAAGAAGATGCAGATGCAGAACAAATCCCCGTGCGCGACTTTGCTGGCACAGTCAGCCGCATCGTGGATTTAACGCCCACCATCAAAGGCGTCTTCATCAAACTCGATGAACCCATGCATTTTCAAGCCGGACAATACATCCAGTTTGTCATTCCTGGCAAAGGCATAGAACGCGCTTTTTCTCTGGCTAATCCACCCGTTGATACAGCACATGAAATTGAAATCAATGTGCGTATCGTGGCCGGTGGTGAAGGCACGACTTACATCCACAACCACTTAAAAGTCGGCGATGGTGTGACGGCGAAAGGTCCTTATGGACGGTTTTTTGTCCATCAATCTGCTCGCAAGCCATTGATTTTCATTGCCGGTGGCTCCGGTTTATCCAGCCCCCGCTCAATGATTCTTGATTTACTCACCAAAGATTGGGATTTACCGATCACGCTGATTTACGGCCAGCGCAACCGCGCTGAGCTTTACTACCACGATGAGTTCATCGCCTTGACGGCGCAATACCCCAATTTCCGCTACGTCCCCGCCTTATCGGACGAACCCGCAGAGTCCGACTGGACAGGCTTTCGCGGCTACGCCCATGAGGCTGCCAGCGCCACTTACCCGGAGGGCTTTGTCGGCAACCAGGCTTACTTATGCGGCCCGCCCTTGATGATCGACGCCAGCATCAATGCCTTGATGCAGGGACGCTTGTTTGAAGACGATATTTTCTTTGAGAAATTCATTTCCGCAGCAGATGCACAGCAAGTTCGCTCACCCTTGTTTAGAAAACTTTAGCCCTTAAAGCAATGCAACAAATGGCAGTAACGATAAAACTTTTTGAAGGAGAAACCACATGGCCAACTTAGGCAGACTCGACTGGTATGACCTGGCACGCACCACAAACTGGACACCCACTTATGTTCAGGAGGATGAACTTTTTCCCCCGCAAATGTCTGGCAGCATGGGGATCCCGATGCCGGCGTGGGAGTCTTACGATGAACCTTACAAACAAACCTACCCTGAATACGTAAGAATCCAGCGCGAAAAAGACGCCGGTGCATATTCAGTCAAAGCCGCCTTGGAACGCAGCAAGATGTTTGAAAACGCTGACCCAGGCTGGCTCAGTGTTTTAAAAGCCCACTTTGGCGCCATTGCCCGCGCAGAGTATTCCGCTTCAACAGCCGAAGCACGCATGGCAAGGTTTGGCAAAGCGCCCGGCATGCGCAACATGGCGACCATGGGCATGCTGGACGAAATTCGCCACGGTCAGATTCAGCTATTTTTTCCGCATGAGCATTGCGCGAAAGATCGGCAGTTTGACTGGGCGCACAAGGCGTATGACACCAACGAATGGGCAATTTTGGCTTCCCGCCACATGTTTGATGACATGATGACCACGCGTGGCGCGGTAGATGTGGCGCTCATGCTCACATTTGCCTTCGAAACCGGCTTTACCAATATGCAATTCCTGGGCTTGGCGGCAGACGCCGCAGAAGCCGGCGACTGGACATTTTCCAATCTGATCTCCAGCGTGCAAACTGATGAATCACGGCATGCGCAAATTGGCGGTCCCTTAGTCGCTATTTTGATCGAAAACGGCAAAAAAGCCGAAGCGCAAAAAATGGTGGATATCGGCATCTGGCGCGCATGGAAATTGTTTTCCGTGCTCACCGGCCCAATGATGGATTACTACACTCCGCTAGAGCATCGCAAACAATCCTTCAAGGAATTCATGCTGGAATGGATCGTGGTTCAGTTCGAGCGCTCACTGATCGACTTGTGTCTCGATAAACCCTGGTTCTGGGATCAATTTCTGGAAGAACTGGATTACCAGCATCACGGCATGCACTTGGGTGTTTGGTTCTGGCGGCCAACCGTATGGTGGAACCCGGCAGCCGGTGTTTCTGCAGAAGAGCGGGCGTGGCTGGAGGAAAAATATCCCGGCTGGAATGCCACATGGGGAACCAACTGGGATGTCATCACTGACAATCTCTTGGCTGGAAAAAAAGAACTCTCCTATCCCGAAACGCTGCCCATGGTATGCAATATGTGCCAATTACCGATTAACGCGACACCAGGCCCCGCTTGGAAAGTACGCGACTTCCCGCTGGAATACAAAGGTCGCTCATATCACTTCTGCTCTGAAGGCTGTCAGTGGTGCTTTGAACAAGAGCCGGAGCGTTATGCAGGCCATCTGTCACTCATTGATCGTTTTTTAGCCGGCATGGTTCAACCAATGAACTTAGCCGGTGGCTTGAAGTACATGAGCCTCGAACCAGGTGAAATTGGAGACGATGCGCATAACTACGCCTGGGTAGAAAAAATCCGCACTGATCGACAAAAAGATGCGGCCTGATTAAGCCGTTATTTGACCAATAGCCGTCATGCCAGTCGACACAAGCTTGCGCTTCATTCAATAAGCCCTTCGTGTCAATCGCTCCATGACAAACATCAGAAACCTTATTTTTGAAAGGATGCACTCATGGCTTTATTCCCATTAACGTCAAATTTCCAAGGGGATTTTGTCTTGCAATTATTACCTGTTGATACCGACAACACCATGGACGAAGTTGCCGCAGCAGCAGCCCACCATTCAGTTGGACGCCGCGTCGCAGCACGTCCTGGCCATGTGATGCGTGTTCGTCGCCAAGGCACAGAGGAAGCATTTCCGCGCACGCTCAAAGTCAGCGAATCAGACTTGAAACCGATGGAATGCATTGAAGTGATTTGGGAATAAGCCATGGCCTTTGAAAAAGTTTGCACGCTAGATGATCTGTGGGAAGGTGAAATGGCCTCATTTGAGGTCAATGGGCACGAAGTCTTGGTATTAAGTATTGAAGGTGGCGACATCATCGCCTATCAGGGCATTTGCCCGCATCAGGATATTTTGCTGATCGAAGGTCAATTTGATGGCAAAGCCCTTATTTGCCGCGCTCACCAATGGGTTTTTGACGCCAAAACCGGGCGTGGCATTAACCCGGATGACAGCCGTTTAGTACCCTACCCCGTGCGTATCGAAGGAGAAGACGTGTTCATTGACACCGAAGGCATTACGCCCGAGTTTTCGCATATTTGAACCTTCACCATTTTTTAACTGTTCGCTATTGAAAGATAAAAATGACTTCACCATCCATCCCGCCAGCGCATGACGCCGTAATGAACAACAAGGTTGGCCCCGTCATGCGTCAGGGCGAGTTAGCACAAGCCGTGTTTGAAGCGGCTGAAGTTGATAACCCGGACAAAATTATCACCATTGAAGACAAAGTAGCCTACTTGCGCATTCAAACCGATGACGAAATGATCATTAAGCGCCAAACCATTGAAGAAATGCTGGGACGATCATTCAACATGAACGAAATCGAACTGGATCTTGCCTCCTTTTCAGGCCGCATTGATACCCAGGTGGACTACATTCGTTTTTATCACGCCAAACATTTATAAAAATCTGAAGAGGAGACTTTCATGAGCGAAGCAGACGTTTTAAAGCCACTCAAAACCTGGAGCCATTTAGCTAAACGCCGGCGTAAACCCAGCGAGTACGAAATTGTTTCGGTCAATATTTTGTACAACACACGCGATGCCAGCGCCCCTTATGATCTGGATCCGAACATACCCATGAATCAGTGGTACAAAAAGTTTCGCGACCAAACCGCACTCAAGTATGACGACTGGAACGCCTTTCGTGATCCATATGAATTGGTCTATCGCACCTACAACATGCTGCAAGATGGTCAGGAAACCTATGTGCAAGGTCTCTTTAACCAATTCAACGAGCGTGAGCATGACAAAGCCTTGGATCCACAATGGGCAGGCACTCTCGCTCGCCTATATACTCCAGCGCGCTATTTGTTCCATACGCTGCAAATGGCCTCTGCCTACATTCAGCAAATGTCACCTGCCAGCACCATTACCAATTGCGCTGCATTTCAGTCCGCAGACTCATTGCGCTGGCTCAGTCATACGGCTTATCGCACCAAAGAACTCTCGCTCACCTTTGCAGATAAAGGCTTTGGTGCAGACGAGCGCAAATACTGGGAAACCGATCCCGCCTGGCAAGGTTTTCGCGAGCTGATGGAAAAAGTGCTCACCACGTGGGATTGGGCTGAAGCGCTGGTCGCTTTGAATCTGGTAGCCAAGCCAGCAATTGAAGAAACCTTGTTGCGCAAATTTGGTGATGTCGCACGTCATAACGGCGACACCCTGCTTGGCATGCTCACTGATAACCAGCTCTTGGATGCCACTCGTCACAGAACCTGGGTTACAGCACTCGTCAAAATGACGCTGGAAAAACCAGGCAATGCAGAAGTCATCCAAGGATGGATTGCCAAATGGGAGCCACTCGCCGAGAAAGCCACACAAGCCTTTTGCGCCGCGCTGCCCGATGTACCTGATGCGGCCGCAACCGCCACCCAGGGACGGCATGATTTTCAACGCTCGCTGGGCTTGTAATCAACGCATTCCAACCACTTAACTTAACAAGGACAGCCCATGAAAGCTGCAGTCTATTTTGGACCCCAGGATATTCGATGCACCCACATCCCGGATTCGATCTTACAAGCGGATCATGAAGTCCTTGTTAAGGTCAATGCCACCTCTATTTGTGGTTCAGACTTACATCTGTATCGTGGCGCGTTGGATGGCATCATGGAAAAAGGAAAATCGCAAACCGGGCACGAGTTGATTGGTGAAGTGCTCGACATAGGCAAAGCCGTTGGTCGTTTCAAAAAGGGTGATCGCATCAGCATGGGCTACTCTGTTTCCTGTGGCGATTGCTATATGTGCCAGGTCGGCCAAACTGCGCATTGTGAAACAACTCACAAGTCGGTCTATGGTTTTGGCCTGCCATTTGGCAACATCAATGGCACGCATGCCGAAACGCTGGTGCTGCCTTATGCTGATGGACATGCCATCAAAGTGCCGCGCGAAATTTCCGATAGCGCAGCAATCACGTTGTCGTGCAATCTGCCTGCAGCACTCATCGCGAATGAACTGGCCAATATTAAAGCAGGTGAAACAGTCGCTATTATCGGCTGCGGCCCCACCGGCTTGATGGCCATGGATATTGCCCTGCAGCGCGGCCCCGGACGATTATTTGCCATCGATGCCCTGCCACAGCGACTGGCTGTTGCACAGAAAAAAGGCGCCGAAACACTCAACACAGCACAAGAAGGATGGAGAGAGCACGCACTGCAAGCCACCGGGGGACGCGGGTTCGACAAGATTATTGAAATGGTCGGCTTGCCTGAAACGCTGCAAATGAGCCTGGATCTTATCCGTCCCGGCGGCACCATTGCGGCGCTCGGCGTGTTTTGTGCGGATACGTTTAACCTGAATCTGGCGGATGTGTTTTTGCGTGACATCACGCTCCACATGAACGGTTTTGCCAATGTGCAACCTTATCTCTGGGAAGCTCTGCGGCTGATGGAGCGCGGCGTCATTCACCCTGAAGAGTACTTTTCACACAACTTTGCGCTAGAAAATATTGACCAGGCATTTGCCACATTTTTCAATAAAACAGATGGCGCTTTAAAGGTATTAATCAAACCGTAATTTTTTTCTGACCCCCTGCTTGTGTGTCATGCCATTGCGTACGAACTGCCTCTACGTTTATCATCCACCCACTAAAAACAACATAACGCAGAGGATATCCACATGCAAAACCCGACAGAACAACGCAATACACAGATCGTTCAGCAATTTTGTGCTGACTGGAACAAGCTGTCCAACGACGCCCTGCTCCCCTACTTCACCGACGACGGCATCTATCACAACTTGCCCTGGGCACCCTTGCAAGGCCATCAGGCTATTGGTGATTTTCTCGCTCCTCTTTGGCCAGCACTTGATAGTCTGGTTTTTGAAATTCTGAACATTGCCGCAAACGGTCACGTAGTTTTTACCGAACGCGTTGATCGCTTCCGCTTCAAAAATGGCGGCAAGCTCGACTTGCCTGTCAACGGTGTCTTCGAACTTACCGAAGAAGGCAAGATCGCCCACTGGCGGGAATACTGGGATCTTGCCGACTGGATTCGCCAAGGCGGCCCAACCTGAGTGCCCACGCCCAAGTGATGCTGAACCGTTAAGGCACTCTTGGGCGTAGCAAAAAGGCTCAAAGGACTCACCATGACCGAGCTCATAACTTACCGTTTGTCCTGCGTCTAGCGAAAGACTTCAGCAGCACTTTCTGGATTCTTAAGTACTACTAACTATCCAGCCAATACCTTAAAAGTCGGCGCTGGTAAGACGGCGCTAAAGTGCTCTAACGCGAGCCTTAAGAAAAACTCGCGTCATTTATCTGGATCAGCATCAAGACAAATAACATTTGCCGCGTTTTTATATTCCCCTTCTTTTTATATTCCTTTGTCTTTGCAACCCTTGCACCGACTTCTTTTGCTTCTGGCTTTTAGTGACCACGCGTGGCTGGCAGATCTTTAATCTGAGCCCCATCTTTCCATTAGCACTGATCACCCTGGCTGTACCCTGGCTAAAAATTGCCAAATCCAAAATAGTTCAAGTGGCGGCCTGAACTATTAATCCTGTTGACTAGTGATCAAACGAACACTATTATAGTATCCATACGAACACTATGGAGCGAATCATGGCTTATCCCGATCGCGATGCTGAATATCTCAATAAACTGCGCGACTACTATGCCGAAGCGCGCCGAATCCCTTCCCACCAGCGCGTAGCCGAGTTGATCGGCTTTTCCAAAACCGCCGCACAAAAGTTTCTGGAACGCCTATCCAGTGCCGGCTTCATTATCCGCACGCCAGACAACGACGCCTGGATGCCGACCAAGACTTTTTTTCAGCGCTCCCTAGCCACCAGTGCCGTTCGCGCCGGTTCGCCAGAGATGATCGAACCTATGCAAGGTGAACTGTTCCTGATTGACGACTATCTGGTAAAAAAACCTTCTGCGACCATCATGATCCCTGTCAAGGGCGACTCCATGACAGATGCAGGCATCAATGATGGCGACTTGGCCGTGGTTGAACGCGATAAAACGGCTCATCCCGGTGACTTTGTCGTCGCAGTCGTGGATGACGAATTCACCCTCAAAGAACTTGCCAAAGAAAAAAACAGCTTTGTATTGAAGCCGCATAACAAAGCATTTTCTATCATCCGTCCCAAAGATGCGCTAGAAATCTACGGCGTAATGGTTGGCCTTGTGCGACGTTATTTTCGCTGAATTTTCTATAAGTCATCTCCCCTTAGCAAGATCAAAAATCTGTCGGCAGGCAGATTCTTATCTCACTTCCCACCAAGCCATTTCCTTACCCAGGCCGGAATCCATGTTGTTACGCGCAAATAGCTTCAGTCATTGAAATACTCTGATCTAGGGCTGAACAACATGCGGGGCAGCAGACTAGCATTGGACTAGCATTGCATTAGTAGCATAAACGCGGGTTACGCTGATTGACGATAATAACTTTTTGAGCCCACTAATGTGGGGTAGTTTGGGCTCATAGAAATGAAAAGGGTTTCCGGTGACTAACCGAAAACCCTTGGTATTACTGGTCGGGGCGAAAGGATTCGAACCTTCGACCCCTTGCACCCCATGCAAGTGCGCTACCAGGCTGCGCCACGCCCCGACAAGCCATAATTATAGCAACAGATTGTTATTACGTCCCTTATTTACAGTCGTCTGCACGTAAAAAATCAATAATCGCATTGAGCTCTTGACGTACAGATGCTGACTTTTCACCCACCGCTGTTGTCAACTGGTGGCTTAGCAAATCAGCCTCAAAAGATGAAACATCATTCAACGGCATTGTGGGTAAATCAAGTTTTTCAGTAACGGCATTATTCAAACGCAAACGCGCGCCGCTAATCGTAAAACCTTCTTGATAAAGCAACTCGCGAATACGACGCGCAAGCATAACTTCATGGTGCTGATAATAGCGACGATTACCACGTCGTTTAACTGGGCGAAGCTGAGTAAATTCTTGCTCCCAATAACGCAATACATGCGGCTTTACACCGCACAACTCGCTCACCTCACCGATAGTGAAATAGCGTTTAGCGGGAATCGGCGGCAGCTCGTCGCGGCTATTACTGGGTATCGCCACGCCGGAGTTCCTCTACCGCCTGCTTTAGCTTTTGACTTGCATGAAAAGTCACCACACGTCGCGCTGTAATCGGGATTTCTTCGCCAGTCTTGGGATTACGTCCAGGACGCTGGGGTTTGTCGCGCAACTGAAAGTTACAAAAACCAGAGAGCTTCACATCGTTGCCATCAGCTAATGCATCTTTTACTTCATCAAAAAAAGCCTCGACCATATCTTTCGCTTCACGTTTGTTCAAACCTACTTTCTCAAACAAAAGATCGGCTAATTCTGATTTGGTTAATGTCATACAAACTCCTACCTCTAAAATTTAACGAAGCACTGCACCAAAGTCTTTTTGCGCTGCCAGTACCAGTTTCGAAACAATCTCCTCAATCTCCACATCCTCGAGAGTCCGTTGAGTATCTTGCATAACTATGTGAAAAGCAAGACTTTTCTGAGATTCTAGTAAACCTTTTCCTTGGTATACATCAAACAAGACAATATCACGCACCACAACAGGTGCTGCTAAGCGCAAGGCGTCCAGTACGCCTTGCGCGGGCTGGGATTGTTCAACCACCAGAGCTAAATCGCGAAAAACAGTCGGTAAGCGAGAAACCTCTTGGTAATCAATCAATGGACGCACCATTAACGGTACAAGCATCAATTCAAAAACGATAGGCGCTGCGCCTAAGGCGTATTTCTGCACCCAACGGGGATGCAACTCCCCGAGTACGCCAACAGATTGTTCACCCAAAAAAATCTCGGCACAACGGCCTGGGTGCAATGCCGGATGATTAATAGGAACAAAGCGTAATTCTTCAGGTGAAAACAGCGCTTCAATATCGGCTTTAACATCATAAAAATCCACCCGCCGTGACGAACTTCCCCATTGTTCGGGTGCAGCTAAGCCTGCAGCCAAACCGGCAACGCGCAAGGGCTGAGAAAACTGCGCCGAGGGATCGTCTTTGGCAGTGTTATCTGATTTTGAAAAACAACGCCCCAACTCAAAAATACGCACGCGCTCGGTTTGCCGTTTGCGGTTGGTCACCAAGGTATTAACCAGCCCGCCAATAAGGGTTGAGCGCATCACACTCATTTGGCTGGCAATAGGATTAGCCAATTCAATGGGATCGGTATTATTCGCAAAATCTGCCTCCCAGGCAGCTTCGACAAAGCTATAGGTGACGATCTCATGGTAGTCCCGCGCGGCCACGGCATGGCGAACTTGCATGGCATTACGTGTAAATTCAGCAGCGGGCATCATGGCTGTGCGGGCGACAGGCGGATTTGACGGGATATTGTCGTAACCATGCAGGCGGGCAATTTCTTCGATCAAATCCTCTTCAATTTCAATGTCAAAGCGAAACGAAGGTGGCGTGACAACCAAATGATCTCTCGCCGACTCAATCCGCAAGCCCAGACCGGTGAGCAACGCGATGGCACGCTCGGCAGATACTTCGATGCCGAGCACTTTGCTGACTCGCGCTACGCGCAAAATGACGGGCAAACGCGTTGGCAGATGCCCGGCCGACACTGCCTCGACAACCTCACCAGCTTGCCCGCCACAGCAGGCAATGATTAACTCAGTGGCACGTTCAATGGCTTGTTGCGGCAAATTAAAATCAACCCCGCGCTCAAAGCGATGCGAAGCGTCGGAAGAAAAGCCCAAGATTCGCGCTTTACCTGCAATCGCGGCAGGGGTGAAAAAAGCGCTCTCCAAAAAGATGTCCGTCGTTGCAGAGGTGACACTGGAGGCCTCGCCACCCATCACGCCAGCCAGAGCCAGGGCTTGCTGCTCGTCCGCAATCAACGTCATATCGTCTTGCGGCTCGATATCCATGCCATTGAGCAGCACCAGACGCTCCTGTGCCATCGGGTAACGCACATGAATGGCACCCGACAACTTGGCATTATCAAACGCATGCAGAGGTTGACCAAGCTCCAGCATGACGTAATTGGTGATATCCACCGCTGCAGAAATAGCACGAATGCCACTGCGCTCTATGCGTTGCTTAATCCACTCAGGCGTGGGTGCCAAGGCATTGACGCCACGCACCACGCGACCACAATAACGCGGGCAAGCACTGGGCGCATCCAAAACAATGGCACGTTTTTCAGCATGTGTTGCTGCCACGGGCAAGCGCTCAGGCAAGGTAAGCGGCGCGCCCGTCAAAGCCGAAAGCTCACGTGCGATGCCTAGCAGCGAGAAGCAATCGGCACGATTGGGCGTTAGTTTCAAGGTGATCTGATGATCATCAAGACTCAATGCCGTGCGTATGCTCTCGCCGACCTTCATCTCGGCTGGCAAAATCAGCAATCCCCCGTGATCTTCCGCAATGCCCAACTCACGCGCCGAGCACAGCATGCCAAAGCTCTCCAGACCGCGCACTTTGGCTTGCTTGATTTCCATACCCGGCAAGCTCGCACCCACCTTGGCACAGGGCACTTTAATTCCCACAGCGACGTTCGGTGCGCCACACACAATGTGCAATGCTTCGCCCTGCCCTGCATCTACGGTACACACATTGAGCTTGTCGGCATTCGGATGCTTTTCTACCGTAAGCACGTGTGCCACCACGACGCCTGAAAAAGCAGGCGCGACAGGTTTGACTTCTTCAACTTCCAGCCCGGCCATGGTTAGTACGTGGCAGAGCTCATCGGTGGTTAAAGGTGGATTACACAGACTGCGCAGCCAGGATTCAGAAAATTGCATGGTGGCGTGAAAAACCTAAGCGTGAATGGAGGGCAAATTAACCGGGGCTAATTTCAAAGTTAACTGCAAGGTTTAATTAAATTGCGACAAAAAACGCAAATCGCCTTCAAAGAAAAGGCGCAAGTCGGGAATGGAATAACGCAGCATGGTCAGTCGATCCGGCCCCATGCCAAAGGCAAAACCGGTGTATTTTTCCGGATCAAACCCGCCAAAGCGCAACACGTTCGGATGCACCATGCCACAACCGGCGATTTCCAGCCAGCGTCCCTGCAAAGCGCCGCTGGTAAAAGCCACATCAATTTCAGCCGATGGCTCGGTGAAAGGAAAAAAGGATGGACGAAAGCGTACGGTCATATCGTCTGACTCAAAAAAGCGGCGCAGAAAATCTGCCACCACGCCTTTAAGATCAGAAAAACTCACGTTTTCACCAATCCATAAGCCTTCAACTTGATGAAACATCGGTGAATGCGTGGCATCCGAATCCACGCGATAAACCCGCCCTGGGCAGATCACACGCAGCTCAGGCAGTGCATCCAGATGCTTGTAGCGTTTTACGTGCGCGAGCATTGTGCGCACTTGTACGGGACTGGTGTGCGTGCGCAGCAACACATCTTCCTGCACTTTGCCATCAGCGCCTTTGAGATAAAAAGTATCGTGCATTGAACGCGCAGGATGATTTTCGGGCGTATTCAATGCCGTGAAATTGTGCCAATCGGACTCAATCTCCGGGCCATCGGCGACATCAAAGCCTATCGAACGAAAGAGCTGTTCAATGCGCTCCAAACTTTTGGTCACGGGATGCAAACTGCCTTGCGGCATGCCGCGCCCGGGCAAGGTGACATCCAGTGCTTCCGCAGCTAACTGGGCTTCTAACTGAGCGTTTTTAAGTTCATCGCGCCGTGTCACGAGCGCCGACTCTATGCGCGCTTTTGCGACATTGATGGCCGCCCCGGCAAGCTTGCGCTCCTCGGCCGGCAACTTGCCCAGCCCCTTGAGCAAAACGGTCAGCGAACCTTCTTTACCAAGATAGACGGCTTTGGCATCTTCCAATTTGGCTGATTCATTGGCCGCTGAAAAATCAGCGATGGCGGCTGTGGCAAGTTGCTCTAAATGCTGATCCAGGTTATCCATTGCTCATTGAAGTTGCGAAGATAATTAACAGATACGGCAAAAATACATCACCAAAATAAATTTCAATCAGTCAATCTAAATCAACTTGCCGAAACTTACACGATCAATTCACCAGTAAAAAAGGAGGCCCCAACAGCCTTGGGCCTCCCTGCTCGGCGAACGCCGCGATTAAGCGGACAGTTGGGCCTTGGCTTGATTGGCCAGCGCTGCAAACGCAGGCTTGTCAAACACAGCCAAATCAGCCAACACTTTACGATCCACTTCGATGGATGCTTTTTTCAAGCCATTCATCAAGGTGCTGTACTTCATGCCCAACTCACGCGCACCGGCGTTAATACGAGCAATCCACAACACGCGGAACTGACGCTTGCGTTGACGGCGGTCACGATAGGCATATTGCCCGGCCTTCATTACCGCTTCTTTAGCGATACGATACACCGTACTGCGGCGACCGCGATAGCCTTTGGCTTTGTCGAGAATTTTCTTGTGGCGCGCATGCGCCGTTACACCACGTTTTACTCTAGGCATGTTCTAGTCTCCTTAAGCGTTCGGCAGCATTGCGCGAACGGATTTAACATCGGAGGCGTGCACAGTGAGCATACCGCGCAACTGACGCTTGGTCTTAGTCGTTTTCTTGGTGAGAATGTGACGTTTAAACGCCTGTGAGCGCTTGATACTACCGGAAGCGCGCACTATAAAGCGCTTCTTGGCACCGCTCTTGGTCTTCATCTTCGGCATCGAAGATCTCCCTATTACATGATAGCCAGGTGTTTCCCGCCTTGGGAATGCTTGATGACCTGCCACCACTTCTTATCCCCACCCGGTTTGCACCCTGCAGGGAAATTCGTAAATTCTTTATTTTACTACAACAACTTAAAAGTTGCGCTTATTACTTACTGCGGCTTCTTCCTGGAAGGAGACATCACCATAACCAGCTGACGACCCTCCATTTTTGGAAACTGCTCAACCATTGCATGCTGCTCAAGATCCGCCTTGATACGTTCCAGCATACGCATGCCAATTTCCTGGTGAGCCATTTCACGGCCGCGAAAACGCAAAGTAATTTTTGCTTTATCGCCTTCACCCAAAAACTTAACCACATTGCGCAGCTTGATCTGGTAATCATTTTCATCCGTACCCGGACGAAATTTGACTTCTTTTACCAACACTTGCTTTTGCTTTAACTTAGCTTCGTGCTGACGTTTGGCTTCTTGGTATTTGAATTTACCAACATCCATAATCTTGCACACGGGAGGCACAGCAGTTGGCGCAATTTCCACCAAATCCAGACCAGCCTCATCTGCCAGGGTTAGCGCCTGCCGTATTGGAACAATACCTAACTGCTCGCCATCTTCCCCGACCAAACGAACTTCAGGGGACGTAATTTCGTCA
>Ga0116141_10001952_pt1 | contig 17801 bp, 8 predicted proteins | sample AD_UKC097_MetaG_FD_89744 | JGI IMG/M metagenome (GOLD analysis project Ga0116141, IMG submission 89744) | Active sludge microbial communities of municipal wastewater-treating anaerobic digesters from USA - AD_UKC097_MetaG | ecosystem: Engineered > Bioreactor > Anaerobic > Digestate | place: USA...
CCACCGCTACCTCGAGGCCGACGGCGAACACACCCGCGGCGAGGAGATCCGTGCGATGGTGCCCGTCAACCTGCGGCCGCCCGGCGGCCCGATGTCGCTGGGCAACCGCTTCGGGCTGGTGCCGCTCACCTTGCCGGTGGGCATCTCGAACCCCATCGAGCGGGTGTTCGAGGTGCGCCGCCGCATGGACGACCTCAAGGGCGGGTACCAGGGGCCGCTGGCCTACGCGCTGCTGAGTGCGATCGGCTTCGCGCCCAAGCCGGTGCAGCAGATGGTGCTCGGCTATCTCGCCCAGAAGGGCACCGCGGTGATGACCAACGTGCCCGGGCCGACGCGTGCGATCGAGATCGCCGGCATCCCGCTGCGGCGCACGATGTTCTGGGTGCCGCAGTCGGGCGACATCGGCGTGGGCGTGTCGATCGTGTCCTACGACGGCGGCGTGCAGTTCGGACTGATCACCGACGCCGCCATCTGCGCCGAGCCGCAGCGCATCATCCGCGAGTTCGCGCCCGAGTTCGAGCGCCTGCTGCTCACCTTGTGCATGCTGCCGCACGAGCTGGTGCACCGTGGCGTGACGGATCCGCGCGAGCTCGAGCGCCGGCTGCTGACGCTCGGGCCGGACGCGGCCCCGGGCGGGCGGCGTGCCCGGGCACCGCGGCGTGCCCGGACGGCGACGACGCGGTCCGCGTCGCGCGCAGGCTGAGGCCGCGATGCGTGCCGCCGAAGTGCTCGACTTCTGGTTCGGGTCGCCCCGCGCCGACGCGTCGGTCGCGCTCGACCCGCGCTGGTTCGGCAAGGATGCCGCGTTCGACGCCGAGATCCGCAGCCGGTTCGGCACGCTGATCGCCGATGCGTGCGCGGGTCGCCTCGACGGCTGGTCCGACGCGCCCGAGACGGCGCTGGCCTGCGTGATCGTGCTCGACCAGTTCACCCGCAACGCCGGGCGCGACACGCCGCAGGCCTTCGCGGGGGACGCGCGCGCGCTGGCGCTGGCCCGACACATCGTCGCCTCGGGCTGGGATCTCGGCTACGGCGCAGTGCAGCGCTGGTTCTGCTATCTGCCGTTCGAGCATTCCGAGTCCCTGACCGACCAGGACGAATCCGTGCGTCTGTTCGGGCTGCTGCGCGACGATCCGGTGGCCGCAGGCGCCTACGAGTGGGCGGTGCGGCACCGCGAGGTCATCGTGCGCTTCGGACGCTTTCCCCATCGCAACGCGATCCTCGGGCGCGCGTCCACCGCCGACGAATCCGAGTTCCTGAAGCAGCCCGGGTCGCGGTTCTGACCCCCGAACCTGCCGCCCTCGCGCTGGTGCTGGTGCGGCGCATGCACGCGCGCCTGCATGCGCTGTTCATGGAAGCGCTGATCCTCGCCGGCGGGTCGCTGATCCTCTGGAACGCCGTGCGCTGACCGGCAGGTCGCACGGCCGCTCTGCAACAATACCGGCATGACCCTGAGCATCCGCCTCGACAACGACGCGCAGCGCCTGGCCGATGCGCTCGCCGAACGCCTGCGCGTACCGCAGGCGGATCCGCTGGCCGAGGAGGTGGTGGTGGTGCCGAGCCTGGGCGTCGGCCGCTGGCTTCAGCAGCGTCTGGCGGACCGGTTCGGCGTCTGCGCGCTGCTGCGGCTGGAGTTCCCGGGGCAACTGCTGTGGCGTGTGCTGGGCGCGCTGCTGCCCGACCTTGCGCCGCGCTCGCCGTTCGACGCGTCGCGCGCGCAGTGGGTGGTGCTCGACCTGTTCGACCGCCTGCCGGCCGACGACCCCGCGTTCGCGCCGCTGCGCCGGCGCGTCGCACGCGCCGGGTCGGCCGACCGTCTCGCGCTCGCGCGCGAGATCGCCGCCACCTTCGACCGCTACCTGGCCTACCGGCGGGTCTGGCTGGCCGGCTGGGACCGGTCTTCGAGCGGCCCCGACCGCGTCGGCGATCTCGGCCCCGACGAGGCGTGGCAGCGCTGGATGTGGCGGGCGCTCGTGCAGGCGCTGGGTGTCGGTGCGCGTCATCCGTTCGACCGGTTCCTCGACACCGTGGCGCAGGCGCAGCGTGACGGGCCGCAGGCGCTGGCCGCGCTGCGTGCCCGCGTGGGCATCGAACGGATCTGCCTGTGGGGGGCGCTGCCGATGGCGCCCGAGCAGCTGCAGCTGTATGGGCGCCTGTCCGCGCTGCTCGACGTGCACCTGTTCGTGCCCGACCCGTGCCGCGAGTTCTGGCAGGACGTCACCGACGCCCGCCTGCGGGCACGCTTCGCGCAGGAGCGTCCCGACGAACCCTGGCTGCTCGACGACGGCCCGCGTCTGCTGGGCGAATGGGGCAAGGCGCAGCGCGACACCCTGATCGACGTGGCCGAGCTCGAGGAGCGGGCGGGCGTGCAGGCCGACGATGCGTTCCGCGCGCGTGCACCGGCCCCGCCGGCCGACGCGCTGCAGGCGCTGCATGCGGCGCTCTTCATGCGCGACGACGCGGTGTGGCACGCACTGCCCGCGGCCTGCGATCGCGCCGCGTTGCAGGTGCATGCCTGCCACGGGCTGATGCGCCAGGTCGAGGTGCTGCACGACCGGCTGCTCGACTGTTTCGCGTCGATGGACGGGCTGCACCCGGCCGAGGTCGTGGTGTTCTGCACCGACATCGACGCCGCAGCGCCCTGCGTGCAGGCCGTGTTCGGGGGCGCGCCGAACGAGCGTCGTCTGCCGTTCACGCTGAGCGGACGTGCCGTCGACGCGCAGCCGGGCGTGGCGGCGGTGCTGGCCCTGCTCGAGCTCGCGCGCGGGCGCCTGCCGCTGCCTGCCCTCGTGCAGCTGCTCGAGAATCCTGCCATCGTCGAGGCGCTGGCGCTCGACGCCGACGACCCGCAGCGTCTGGCCGACTGGCTGGTCGACGCCGGCATCCATTGGGGCGCCGACGGTCTGATCGACGACACCATGCCTGCCGGGCCCATCCACGCAGGGGATGCCACGGATTCGGACCGGGGCGAACCGGGCGTGGCCGGGCGGTGCGCACCGGACGGACCCGGCGCGGCGGGGCCTGACGACGGGGACGGCGGAGCGCCCCGCGCCGGCGGAGATGCGCTGCACGGCTGGCGCCGCGGGCTCGACCGACTGCTCGCCGGCGCGGCGATGTCGGATTCCGTCGACCGGTTCGACGATCTGATCCTGGTCGGCGGCGCCGGCGGCCAGGCAGCGGCACTCTACGGACGGCTGCTGGTGCTGTTGCAGGCGCTCGTGCGCTATGCGGGCGCCGCGCGCCGGCCGGCGAACGTGCGGACCTGGGCGCAGCGGCTGTCGGCGTTGATTGCAGCGCTGTTCGGCGACGCGCGCACCCATCTCGACGAGATCCGGCGGGTGCGGCAAGCGCCGGCCACGCTGGTCGAGACTTCGGCGCTGCTGCCCGACCAGACGGTCGATGCGCAGGCGTTCGAGGCCGCACTGCGCGCCGAGCTCACCGCAGCACCGCCGGCGGCGATTCCGGGCGGGGCGATCACGTTCTGCCCGGTGGGCGCACTGCGCGGCGTGCCGTATCGCGTGGTGGTCATGCTCGGTGCCGACGAGGCGGCGTTCCCGCGACGGCATCGCCTGCCGGAGTACGACCTGATGCGCCGCCATCCGTGGCGCGGCGACCGCATCGCCGGGATCGAGGACCGCGGCGTGTTCCTCGACCTCGTGCTGGCCGCGCGTGAACGTCTGCTGCTGCTGTACGACGGGCGCAACGCCCGTGACAACAGCGTCACCAATCCGTCGCTGCTGGTGACGGACCTGGTGGCCTACGTGCGCGACCGGGCCCGCGCGGCCGGGCGCGAGGACGCGGCCGGCTGGATGATCGAGCGGCAGCATCCGTTGCAGCCCTTCGGTCCGGAGGCGTTCCGGTCCGTGGCCGCCGATGCACGCAGCTTCGCCGCGCAGTGGCTCGAGGCGGCGCGCCGGATCGACGCACCGCTCGCGGCACGGCGCGCGCCCGAGCCGCTGGTCGCGGCCGACGGCTTCGTCGCGCCCGGATCGGACGCCGCCCCCGACCGCCGGCAGGCGGGCGGTCCGCCCGACGCGCTGCACGTCGACGAACTGGTCGACGCCCTGTGGAATCCTGCGCGTGCCTGGCTGCGTCACGGGGTCGGGATCGACGTCGTGCGCGGTCAGTCGCTGCCCGACGAGGCCGAGCCGCTGGACGCGGCGGGCGCGGCCGCGGACGCATCGGCGCTCGATGCGGCGATCGCCCACCTGGCGGCGGGTGTCGATCCCGCGAAGGTCGTCGCGTTGATGACGATCGATCCCGCGCTGCCCGCCGGGACGGCGGGCGACCTCGCCGCGCAGGCGTTGCGCGCGCGCGCCGGTGCCGTGCTCGACAGCGTCGGGGCGTCGGGCGCACCGCTGCGTGCGCGTGCGCTGGCGGTCGTCGTGCCGCTGCCGGACGGCACGCAGGTCCGGCTGACGGGCACGGTGCGCGTGCGCGCCGACGGCGCGGGGGCGCCGGTGGTGCTGTCCGCGTATCCGGTCAACGGCCGTTCGGTGATCGAGGCGTGGTTCGTGCATCTGCTGTGGTGCGCGGCGTCCGGCGCCGATCCGCAGCCGCCGCGCGCCGATGCCGCGCCCGGCGCGTCGTCCGGCGCTGCGGTCGACCGGCCCGAGACGATGCTCGCCGGCCCTGGGGCGGTGCTGTCCGTCGCCGTCGCAGGCGCGCCGCGTGCGCACCTGGCCTGGGCGATCGGGCTGGCCCTGCATGTCCGGCGGCATCCGACCCTGCTGCTGCCGAAGGTCGTCTGGGCGCTGTACGGGCGCGGGCCGGTCGCCGACGCGGTCGAGGGGCTCGCGCCACAGGCGCTCGGCCGCGCGCGCTCCGTGCTGGAAGGCGGGTGGCGGGTCGACGGTGCGTCGCGTGGCGTGCTCGACGACCCCTGGGCGGCGGCGTTGTTCCGCGAAGGCGCGCCCCCGCTCGAGCCGGTGCTCGCCGCGTCGCTGCCGGTCTACCGCCGCATCTTCGACTGCTTCACGCCGGTGAGCGGTTCGGTCGCGACCGAGGACGACGCCGATGCGGGCTGATCATCCGGTCCTCGATCCGGGGATCCTGCACGGCCTGCACCTGATCGAGGCCGACGCCGGCACCGGCAAGACGTGGACGCTGTCCGGACTGGTGGTGCGCGCATTGGTCGAGCGCGCCCTCGACATCGACCGCATCCTGGTGGTGACCTTCACGCGCGCCGCCACGGCCGAGCTCATCGGGCGCATCCGCGCCCGCATCGAGCAGCTGCGCGTCGCGCTGACCGATGGGGCTGCGGGTGACGATCCGTTCATCGCGGCCTACGTGGCACGCATCGCCGACCGCGCCGACGCGCTGGCCCGCACGCGCCGCGCGCTGGCCTGCATGGACGACGCGGCCGTGCACACCATCCACGGGTTCTGCCAGCGGGTGCTCTCCGAGCACGCGATGTCCACCGGTGCGCCGTTGCAGACGACGCTGACCGCGCGCGACGACGAGCTGCTGGCGCGCGTGATCGGCGACTGGTGGCGCACGCACGTGGTGTCGGGTCCGCCCGCGTTGGTGCGCTTCTGCGGCGTGCACCGTCTGTCGCCGGCGGCGCTGCTGCCGATCGTGCGCACGGCGATGCAGACCCCCGATCTCGAGATCCGGCCCGAGGTGGCCGACTGGCGCGCGCGTCTCGAGTGGCCGCATGCGCCGCGCGCGCGGCTCGCGGCGCTGTGGGCGACCGGGCGCGACGCGATGAAGGCGTGGCTGCTCGACGGCGCCAACGTCAACGGCGTCAGCTTCAAGGCGGATTCGGTCTCCCGCTGGTGCATGGAGATCGACACCTGGCTGGGCGCGCGCGACGTGCTGGACGACGCGTGTCCCGACGCGGCCTTCAAGCTGTCGCGCACGCACTTCGAGCGTCGCAACAAGGGCCGGCAGCCCGGGGGGCCGCTGCCCGACGCCTTCGACGACGTGGTCGTCGCCTATCGCGGCCGCGACGCGTGCGTCGCCCCGCTGATCGCCGAACTGCTCGCCCACGTCCGGCGGACGCTGCCCGCGGTCCGGGACGCCGCCGGCGTGCTCGAGTTCGAGGACCTGCTGCTGCGCATGCGCGAGGCGCTCGCCGACCCGCACCACGGCCCGCGGTTCGCGGCGCTGCTGCAGATGCGCTACCCGCTGGTGCTGATCGACGAATGCCAGGACACCGACCCGCTTCAGTGGGAGGTGTTCCGGCGGATCCACTTCGGCGGCGCGATGTCGGCTGCTGCCGCGCCTGCACCGTTTACGGCCGCTTCATCGGAACGGTCGTCGCCGGCCGGGATGTCCTCATCCGGGGCGTCCTCAGCCGCGCCGTCCGACCACGGCCTGATCGTCGTCGGCGACCCCAAGCAGTCGATCTACGGCTTCCGGGGCGCGGACGTGTTCGCCTACCTCGACGCCCGCGACCAGGGGGGACGCCGCCACCGTCTGACCGAGAACCAGCGCTCGGACCGGGCGCTGATCGACGGTCTGAACGTCCTGTTCGGCCGAGACGACCCGTTCCTGAACGAACAGATCGAGTTCGCCCGTGCGAGCGCCGCCGACCGTCGGCGCGGTGCGTTCGTCGATCCCGGCGGTGCCGGACGCGGGCCGATGACGATGGTGGCGATCGGCGTGGCCGCAGGCGCCGATGCTGGCCGGGCGCCGTCGGGCGACGTGCGGGCCGGAAAGTCGTCCAGGAGCCGGGATCAGGCCCGACCGCTCACCACCGAGCGCGCCACCGAGATCGCCGCCCGGGCCTGCGCGTGCGAGATCGCGCGGCTGCTGGGTCCGACCGGGGCGTGCCTGGACGGCCGTCCGCTGCGTCCGTCGGACATCGCCGTGCTCGTGCACCGCCACGCCGAAGGCGCCGCGGTCAAGCGCGAACTCGCCGCGCTCGGCATCGGCGCCGTCGAGCTGTCGCGCGACAGCGTGTTCCGCTCGCGACAGGCGGACGAGCTGCTGCGGCTGATCGGCGCCCTCGCGCGGCCGGCGCGTGTCGAACTGCTGCGCGGGGCCCTTGCCACACGGCTGCTCGGCTGGCGCGCCGACGCGCTCGTGGGCGACGCCCGTCACGACGACCGGCTGTCCGGCGCCGCACGGGTCTTCGCTGCCGCGCGCGAGCAGTGGTTCGAGGCCGGGCCGATGGCGGCGCTGCGCGCGGTGCTGCACCACTGGGGCGGTTTCGCGCGGCTGGCGGGCGAGGAGGAGGGCGAGCGCGTGCTGACGAACGTGCTGCATCTGCTGGAGCTGCTGGCCGCGTCGCCCGAAGCGCGCCTGGGACCGCAGGCCGCGCAGCGCTGGCTGGCGCGCCGCATCGAGGGCGACACCGCCGACGAGGCGTCCGAACTGCGCCTCGACAGCGACGCCCGGCTCGTCAACGTGGTCACCATCCATCGCAGCAAGGGGCTCGAGTATCCGGTGGTGCTGCTGCCGTTCGCGTGGACGGCCCGGCGCCATCGACGGCGCGGCCGGCCCGACCAGGGCGTCCTGTGGCACACGCGGGACGCGCACGGCTGGCGTGCCGTGCGCACGTTCGGCGACACCGGGGCGGACGACGCGGGCGAGGCCGAGGCGAGCGCCGCGCGCGAGCACCATGCCGAGGCCCTGCGGCAGTTCTACGTGGCGGTCACCCGGGCGCGTCACCGCTGCTACGTGTTCTGGGGCGCGGCGTCGGGGTCTGCGCGGGCGCCGCTCGCGTGGCTGCTGCACGGTGTCGATCCCCTCGACGGCAAGGCCGTCAAGGACTTCGGCCCGGCGGACGTGATGCCCGTCCTGCACGCGCTCGAGGCGGCGTCGCCGGCCGCCTTCGGCGTGCTCGACGCGGCGTCGATCGCCCCGCCGGCCGACGCGACCCGCGGGCAGGGCGACGCCGACGCGCAGGCGCTGGCCGCGCGGGCGTTCAGCGGGGTCGTCCCGATCCCGTGGCAGCGCCGCAGCTTCTCGTCGTTGCTGTCGAGCGTGCGGGCGGCCCAGGACGAGGCCGGGCTGGAGCGCCCCGATCACGACGAGGCGACGGCTCCTGCGGCACCGACCGCCGCCGACGAAGCGCCGATGCACGCGCCGATGACGCTGTCCGCGGATCCCGCGGAGTTCGCGCAGGCGACACAGATCCGCTTCGCCTTCCCGGCGGGGCCGGAGGCGGGCAACTGCCTGCACGCCATCCTCGAGCACACCGATTTCACCGCCGGCGTGTCGGCGGACCGGGTGCGCGACGCCTTGCTGCGCAGCGGCTTCGTCGATGTCGATCCGCTGCCCGTGGTGCGCTGGCTCGACGCGGTGCTCGCCACGCCGCTGCGCGGCCTGCGGGGCGAATCGCTGACGCTGTCGTCGCTGGCGCGCGCGGACACCGTGCGCGAACTGGCGTTCGAGCTGCGGGCGCGCGATGCCGACGCGCGACGCATCGCAGCCTCGGTCGCGCAGCACTACCCGTTGCCGTTCGCGCCGGAGTCGATCGGCGCCGCCCGCTGGAGCGGGTATCTGCGGGGCTACGTCGACCTGGTCTTCCGCGTCGACGGCCGCTATTACCTCGCCGACTGGAAGAGCAACCTGCTGGGCGGTTCGTTCGACGACTACGGCCCGCGGGCGCTGTCGGAAGCGATGCGTGCGCACGGCTATGCGCTGCAGTTCTGCCTGTACGCGCTGGCGCTCCATCGGCATCTCGCCGCGCGCATGCCGCACTACCACTACGACACGCACTTCGGCGGCGTGTTCTACCTGTTCCTGCGCGGCGTCGGCCCGGCTCCGCACGGCGTCGCCGGCACGCAGACCGGGGTCCACGCCGCGCGGCCTCCGTACGCGCTGATCCGCGCGCTCGATGCGCTGCTGCCGGGCGTCGACGAGGCGGGTGCATCGTGAGCGACCTCGAACGGCGTGCCGCCCTCGCGGTCGAAGCGGAGTTCGCTGCACTGCTGGCGCGCTACCACCAGCGGCTGGGCGGCGCCGGCGAGACCGCCGCCGCGGTGGGCGAGGCCGGCGTGCGGGCGTGGCGCGCCAGCGCTGAGGGCCATGTGTGCGTGGCCGTCGATGCGGCGGCGGCCGCGCTGCTCGAGCGCAGCCCGGTCGTCTGCGATGCGGGCGCGTGCGGGGCCGGCCGTGCGCACGCGTGCGGGCCGGACGGCGATGGCCGCGCCGGTGCGCCGCCGGATCGGCCGCTGGTGCTGCAGGACGGGCATCTCTATCTGCACCGGATGTGGCAGGCCGAAGACGCGCTCGCGTGCGGTCTCGCGGACCTCGACGCGTCGGCACCGTTCGCCGACGACGCGGCACGACGCGCCGAGGTCGACCGCCTGTGCGCCGACGGCGGTGTCGATGCCGAGCAGCGGGCGCTGATCGAGACGGCGCTCGCGCGCCGTCTGACGATCGTGTCCGGCGGGCCGGGCACCGGCAAGACGACGACGCTCGCGCGGCTGATCGTGGCCGCCGCGCACCTGGCGCCGGGGCTGCGGATCGCGATCGCCGCACCCACCGGCCGGGCGGCCGCGCGCCTGTCCGATTCGCTGCTGGCCCAGTTGCCGAAGCTCGATCCCGATCCCGCGTTGCGACGCCGCCTGCCGCAGGCCGGCACCACCCTCCATCGGCTGCTGGGGGTGCGGGGGGCGGCAGGTCGTGCGCACGGGCCGGGCCGTTCGGGCGCTGCGGGCGCTCGGGTGCTGGACGCCGACCTCGTGATCGTCGACGAGGCGTCCATGCTCGATCTCGACCTCGCGCGCCGGCTGGTCGCGTCGATCGGTCCCGGCAGCCGGCTCGTGCTGTGCGGCGACAAGGACCAGCTCGCGTCGGTCGAGGCCGGCGCGGTCTTCGCGGCGGTGTCCTCGCTGCGCGGTCCCGCGGGCGCCCTGCGCGACGCGGTGGTGCTGCTCGAGCGCAACTACCGACAGCGCGCCGCGCCGGGCATCGCGGCGCTCGCGGCACGGATGCGCGACGGCGCGCTTGCCGCGGACGTCTCGGTGCCGCCGTCCCCAGACCTGGAGTTCCGCGCGTCGACGGGCGCCGACCGTGTGATCGAGGACGCGCTGACCGGCTACAGCGAAGCACTGGATGCCGCCGCCGCGGGCGCGCCGGGCGCCACGCTGCTGGCGGCCTGCGCGCGCTTCCGGATCGTGGCCGCGTTGCGCAGCGGACCGCTCGGCGCCGACGCGCTGAACGAAGCGATCGGCGCCCGCATCCGCCGGCAGCTCGGGGTCGATCCGGCGGCGGCCTGGTTCGCCGGCCGCCAGGTGACGGTGGCGCAGAATGCGCCCGCGCTGGGGCTCTTCAACGGTGACCTGGGGGTGTGCCTGGTCGTCGACGGCCGGCTGGCGGTGGCGTTCCCGGCCGAGGACGGCGTGCGGCTGTTCGCGCCGATCCAGCTGCCCGCGGTGCGTGATGCCTGGGTGTCGACCGTGCACGCCGCGCAGGGCTCCGAGTTCGACACCGTCGGCTTCGTGCCGGCGCCGTCGGGACATCCGCTGGCGACCCGCGAACTCGTCTACACGGCGGTCACGCGTGCCCGCGCTCGGCTGGTCGTCTACGGAACCGTCCGGCAGCTGGCCGATGCGGCGGGGCACCCGGTGCGCCGCCTCAGCCTGCTCGCCGAGCGGATCGCACGCCGTGCACGTGCGCGGTCGGATCCGCCGACCTGATCGTCGCGCGTCAGCGCACGTCAGGACGCGGCGATCACCCGCTCCATCTCGCGCCGGAAGCGCACGGCCGCATCGGCGGCGTCGACCGCGACATCGCGCCAGCGCACCGGCCGACCGGCCGCGACGGCGTTCTTCAGACGCACCCCATGGGCCAGACCGAGCGGCAGCCCGCCGATCTTCAGCGAGTCGCGCGCCGGCATCAGGCGGCCGTACACGGTGAAGCCGCCTTCGCCGTCGAGTGTCTCGCCCGCCTTCAAGTCGCGCTTGGCGGTCGCGACGACGTCGCCGTGCCACGCCTGGGGCGCGCCGGTGGGTTCGCCGCGCAGGCCCACCGAGGCCACCGAGATGCCGAGCTCCAGCCCGATCAGGTGGTAGGGCTTGTACATCGCGCTGTAGTGGCCGGTGTCGTCGGTCACCAGCCCGTACTCGCGGAAGCAGCGCCGCACGTACTCGGAGTCACCGGCGAAGGTCACGTACACCCCCCAGCGCAGGTCGCGAAACACGGGCCGGCCGTCCCGCTCCAGGCTGGAGATCACCTCGACCTGACCGCGGTGGTGCAGGTGGCCGCCGTCGGACCGCGGCCGCAGCACGCGCGCAAGGTCGTCGACGCCGCAGGGCGGGAAGTCGAGCCCGCCCGGCGCCGGCGCCAGACCGGTGGCATTGGCGACCGCCGCCATCTCGATCGCCGACTTGGTGCCGTCGAGAAACGAGTTGAACATCTGCGGGTTCATGCCCCCGGCACGGGCATCCTCCGGCGAGATCCCGTAGTGCGGCCAGACCGTGTCGGGCGTGGACGCGTGGTAGGCGGGCAGGTACTTGGTGCCCTTGCCGGCGGCGATCACCTCGAAGCCGGCGGCCCGCGCCCAGTCGACCATCTCGCAGATCAGCGCGGGCTGGTCGCCGTAGGCGAGCGAGTACACGATGCCGGCCTCGGCCGCGCGCCGCGCGAGCAGCGGGCCGGCCAGCGCGTCGGCCTCCACGTTCACCATCACGATGTGCTTGCCGTGGGTGCAGCAGGCCAGCACGTGCCGGATGCCGGCCGACGGACTGCCGGTGGCGTCGATCACGACGTCGACGTGCGGGGAGGCGATCAGCGCCGCCGCGTCGTCGCTCACGCAGGTGGTGCCGTGCGCGGCCGCCTGGGCGAAGCTGCGGGCGCCCAGACGCCCGGCCGCCCAGCCCACCCGGCGCAGCGCCTGCTTCGCACGCGCGGGCGACAGGTCGGCCACCCCCACCAGGTGCACGCCGGGCGTGCACGGCACGCGGGACAGGTACATGGAGCCGAACTTGCCGGCCCCGATCAGGCCGACGCGCAGCGGCCGCCCCTCGGCCGCCCGGACCTGCAGCAGGCGGTGCAGGTTCATGCGCGCTCCGCCGGCGCGGCGGCGCACCCGGCGACCGGCGCCGCGTCCCCGTTCACCGGTGCGGCGTCCCCGTCCACCGGTGCGGCGGCATCGGCCGCGCGCGCGACGTCCGCCGTCCACACGGCGGGGCCGTCGCCGGCGGACATCGCGGCCAGGTCGATCTCGTGTCCGGGCCATGGCAGGCCGCGTACGTCGTCGCGCAGCAGGCAGTCGTCGGGCAGGGTGCGGATCGGGGTGAAGTTCCGGTGGGCGATCCAGGCCGGCCGTCGCGTGCGGGTGATGTGGTTCGAGACCGCGCACAGGCTCAGGTAGACGATCACGCGGTTCCATGGGCTCATGTTCGACGGCGAGCCGTGCACCAGGCAGCCGTGGAACATCATCATCGAGCCGGGCGGTCCCTTGGGGGCGACCATGCCGCCGCGCGCGACCAGTTCCGTGACCTTCGCGTTGTCGAGCGTCCAGAGCGGATAACTGGTCGTGCCCAGGTCGTGGCCGGCCGCCACCACGCCTTCGCGGTGCGAGCCCGGGATGAAGTAGAGCGGCCCGTTGAACTCGTTGACCTCGTCGATGAAGATCGCGACGTTCATCGCCCGGGCCTCGGGCATGCCGTCGTCGCGATGCCAGGTGCCGAAGTCCTGATGCCACTGCCAGACGTCGCCGTCGAACGCCTGCTTGCCGTTGATCTTGAACTGGTGCATGTACACCGGCTCGCCGAAGAACTGCTGCACCGGATCGACCATGCGCGGGTGGCGGGCCAGCTTCGCGAAGGGCTCGCTGTAGGTGTGCGCGGCGAAGCTGGTGCGCGGCGTGCGGCCGTCCTTCTCGCGCACGATCTCGGGGCGCTGTTCGGCGTAGATCGCGGGCACCGCGTCGCGCAGCACGCGCATCTCCTCGGCCGAGAACAGGCCGGGAAAGAACAGGTAGCCGTCGCGGTCGAACCGTTCGAGCTGCTGCGGGGTCAGCTGCATGGCGTCTCCTCCTGGGCGCGGAAAAGAATACCCGAGATGTGCCGCTGCTCCGCGCATCGCGCCCCGCGTGCGCCGTTATAGTCGGAGCGGCGTCGGCGCCAGGGCATGCCGTGGGGAGGATCACGATGACCACACAGAAGGTGCGCAGGAGCACGGGCACGCGCGGCGCGGGCGAACGGCTGCACCGCGCGCCGACGTTCGAGGCGGCCACCGCGCTCGACCTCGCCTGCGCGCGCTTCGCGCTGCGCGCAGTCGCCACGCTCGGCCCCCGGTTCAACCTGCGCCGCGACATCAACAATGTGATCACGCTGGCCGGCCGGTACTTCGTGTGGCCCGAGCCCATCCTGCTGCGCGTGCGCGACTTCCTGTCGCGCCGCTGCACCGACATGCCGGCCTGGGCGGACTGCGCGAAGCTCGCGCCCGACGAGTTCATGCAGCGGCACGGCGCCTGGAACGGCCTGTACGACGACAGCGCGCTGTACTACTACCTGGACGAGTACGTGAAGCTGCACGCGAAGGACCTGCAGGCGGTGTTCCAGGTCACGCTGTCGGCGCTCGATCAGCGGCTGGGCAAGAGCCGCGTGCGACTCGTCGACAACATCGCGATGCTGTCGGCGGTGCTGGGTCTGACCGACGCAGAGCAGTCGGTGCTGCTGCATGCGTCGCTGTGCAAGTACCAGCGCGACCTGCGGCCGGTGCTGGTCGACTGCAAGGCGTCGAGCGCGCAGGAGGCGTACGCGATGCTCGCCCAGGTGCTCGGCCTGAACGCGGCCGAGGTCGGAGCCGTTCTCAAGCCGGGTGGGCGCCTCGAGACGCTGGGGCTGATCGAGACGCCGGTCGCCGAGCATGCGGTGACCGACCTCGGCGACCTGATGCGTGTGTCCGACAAGCTCCTGGGCGTGCTCACCGCCGACTATCCCGACGAGTCGTCGATGATGGCCGCCTTCACCCGGCCGGCCGGCAGCACGCCCCTGACCGCCGACGATTTCCCGCACGTGGCGGCCGACATGCGCTATCTGGTGGCGCTGCTGCAGTCGGCCGCGGCCGGTGGGGAACGCGGCGTCAACGTGCTGCTCTACGGTCCGCCCGGCACCGGCAAGACCGAGCTGGCCAAGCTCGTCGCGCAGGCCGCCGGGCTGGAGCTCTACGAGGTCGACTGCCTCGACAAGGACGGGCACAGCCTGTCGGGCCGCGAGCGCTACCGCTCGCTGCAGGTGTCGCAGGCCTTCCTGCGCGGGCGGCCGACGGCGGCCGTGCTGTTCGACGAGGTCGAGGACGTCTTTCCACCCGTGTCGGCCGAGATCGCCGGCCTGCTCGGCGCGGAGGGCGGACGCGGCGCGGGCGTCAACGGCAAGGCCTGGGTGAACCAGACGCTCGAGCAGAACCCGGTGCCGACGATCTGGATCTCGAACTCCATCCAGCAGATCGATCCGGCCTACCGGCGGCGATTCCAGTTCCACCTCGAGCTGGCGAACCCGCCGCAGAAGGTGCGCGAGAACATCGCGCGCAAGTACCTGCTCGAGCTCGGCGTCGACGAGGGCTTCGTCGCCCGCATCGCCGCGCGCCGGTCGATCACGCCGGCGCAGATCCAGGCCGCCGCGCGCTTCGCGAAGCTCGCGCGCCGCACGATCGACGAACCCGTCGAAGCGTTGATCGAGACGCAGCTCGAGCGGGCCGACCGTGCGCTGGGCAACGCCGCGGTCGCCGGCGAGTTCCGCGTGAACGTGACCAGCTACGACCTCGAACTGCTCAACGTCGAGAGCCGCCATCCGCCGCAGCGCATGATCGAATCCTTGCGCCGCCGCCCGCGCGCCACACTGTGCTTCTATGGTCTGCCCGGCACCGGCAAGACGGCGCTGGCCGAGCACATCGCGCGCAGCATCGAACGGCCGCTGATGATCCGCCGGGCGTCCGACCTGATGAGCAAGTACGTCGGCGAGACCGAGCAGCAGATGGCGCGCATGTTCGCCGACGCGCAGCGTGAAGGCGCGGTGCTGCTGCTCGACGAGGCCGACAGCTTCCTGCAGAACCGGCAGACCGCGGTGCGCAACTACGAGATCAGCGAAGTCAACGAGATGCTGCAGGGCATGGAGCGGTTCGACGGCGTGTTCGTCTGCACGACGAACCTGTTCGACCGCATCGACGAGGCTGCGCTGCGCCGCTTCTCGTTCAAGCTGAAGTTCCTGCCGCTGACGGGCGCCCAGCGCGCGCGGATGTTCGTGGCCGAGGTGCTCGGCGGCGACGCCGGCGCGTTGACGCCGGCGCTCGCCGCGCGTCTGTCGCGCCTCGACCTGCTGGCGCCGGGCGACTTCGCCGCCGTCAAGCGCCAGTTCCTGCTGTTCGACGAGCGTCCCGACCCGCTGGCGTTCGTCGAGCAGCTCGAGCGCGAGCACGCCGCGAAGCCCGACGTGCGCCACGCGCGACAGATGGGGTTCGTGCGCTGAATCGGGCGGGGGCCGGCGCCGCCGGCCGCGTCTGCCGGACCGACGCACGCGCCCCGCGTGCCGCCGGCCTTCGACATGCGCCGGCGTCCTGCTGCGGCAGCCACCGTCCCGACGGCCGCAGCCACCGCCGGTAGGGCTCGGGCGGCCGCCTGTCGCCCGAAGTCCGCCGTGTGCGGTTTTTCCTTGTTTAATGCGCCAAAACGCGGGACGGCACCGATCGCCCCGCGGACTCCGTTCAGCGTCCCAGCCGGACCACCCGATGAAGAGGTCGCATGAGGAACACTCCGACTCCATCCCGAAGCCGTCTGGTGCTGTGCCTGGGGGCGCTCGTGGCGCTCGTCGCGGGCTGCGGCGGCGGCTCCGACCCGGCGGCTGAAACGGCCGCAGCCGCGGCCGACGAGAAGGCGCGCAAGATCGCCGCGGTCCGGCGCAACACCACCGGCACGGGGGGCGGCACGACCGGCACCGGCACGACGGGCGGTGCCGCGTCGCTGCCCGACGCGCCGACCACCCGCCTCGACGCGTCGCGCTTCCTGCACCAGGCGGAGTTCGGTCCGAACGAGTCGACGCTCGCGCAGGTCCAGACGCAGGGGCCGCGCAAGTTCCTCGTCGGCCAGTTCGCGGCGCCGGCGTCGCGCTACGCGTACACGCTGCCCGAGTACGCCGACCGCGACCAGATCCATGTCTATCTCGGCGACTTCTGCGCGCAGTTCGCCGCGGGCACCGTCCAGCGCGACAACTGCTGGCGCGACTACTACACGTCGATGCCGGTGCAGTGGGACTTCTTCCGTCAGGCCGTTTCCGGCACCGACCAGCTGCGCCAGCGCGTGGCCTTCGCCCTCGGCCAGATCTTCGTCACGTCGGGCGTGGAGCTGTCGGGCGCATACGGGTTCGCCGAGTACCACCAGCTGCTGCGCGACAACGCCTTCGGCAACTTCCGCGACCTGCTCGAGGTGGTCACGCTGTCACCGTTCATGGGTGCGTACCTGAACATGGTCAACAACGACGGCGCATCGCCCAACGAGAACTATGCCCGCGAGCTGCTGCAGCTGTTCTCGATCGGCACCTGCATGCTCAACGGCGACGGCACGCTGCAGTCGGGCACCTGCATCGCGACCTACGACAATGCCCGGGTGCGCGAGTATGCGTACGCATTGTCGGGATGGACGTATCCGCCGGGCGGCAAGCTGTCGTGGTGCAATCCGGTGTGCGGCGGATGGAAGAACCCGCCGTACTACCGCGGTCAGATGCAGCCGGTGGCGGCACGGCACGACAAACTGCAGCGCACGCTGCTGTCGAACGTGACCGCCGCGGCCGGGCGCACGCCCCGCCAGGGGCTCGACGCGGTGCTCACCTCGCTGATGGCGCACCAGAACGTCGGGCCGTTCGTCGCGCGCCGGCTGATCCAGTTCCTCGTCACGAGCAATCCGTCGCCGGCCTACGTGGGCCGCGTGGCGGCTGCGTTCAACACCGGGCGGTACGCCGACGGCCCGGCCACCTTCGGCACCGGCGCCAAGGGAGACATGAAGGCGACGGTCGCCGCGATCCTGCTCGACCCCGAGGCGCGCGATCCGGTCGTGGCCGCCGGCCCCGACTACGGTCTGCTGCGCGAGCCTGCCATCTTCATGGCCAATGCGATCCGGGCGATCGACGGCTACACCGACGGTGACCGGCTGGGCCTGTGGGGCTGGGGCGCGGGCATGGGGCAGACGGTGTTCAACGCGCCGTCGGTGTTCAACTTCTACTCGCCCGACTTCCCGCTGACCGGCACGACGCTGGTCGGACCGGCGTTCCAGATCGCCACCACCAACACGACGTTCGCCCGCATCAACTTCGCCAACGACCTCGTGTACTGGTGGTACAACAAAGGCAAGGGGCTCACGCCCAACCTGACGATCCCGGGTGCGGCCGGCACCCGCATCGACACCACCCGGTGGGAGAACCTCCTCGTCAACGCGGCCACCGATTCGATCAAGGTGGTCGACCGGCTGAACGAGCTGCTGGCGTCGGGGCGTCTGACCAGTGCGGAGAAGCAGGCGATCGTCACGGCGATGGATGAATGGAAGCCGACCGACACCTGGCTGACCGACGCCAACAACATGTCGAACTGGAAGCGCGAACGGGTCAAGACCGCGGTCTACCTGATCCTGTCCTCGCCCCAGTTCCAGGTCCAGCGCTGAGGAGCCTCCAGATGAAACGACGCGATTTCCTCCGCCGTTCCGCCGGCGTGGTCTCCCTCGGCGCCGGCGCCGGCCTCCTGGCGGCGCCGTCCGCCCACGCGCAGTCGGGCGGCTACCGCGCGCTGGTGTGCCTGTTCCTGTACGGCGGCAACGATGGCCTGAACATGGTCCCGCGGGTCGACGCCGACGGGTATGGCAAGTACGCCGCCGTGCGCGCAGGGCTTGCACTGCCCCGCGCGAGCATCACGCA
>Ga0116141_10001955_pt1 | contig 17775 bp, 13 predicted proteins | sample AD_UKC097_MetaG_FD_89744 | JGI IMG/M metagenome (GOLD analysis project Ga0116141, IMG submission 89744) | Active sludge microbial communities of municipal wastewater-treating anaerobic digesters from USA - AD_UKC097_MetaG | ecosystem: Engineered > Bioreactor > Anaerobic > Digestate | place: USA...
GCTCGTCGCCGGCGCGGAGCCAGAGCACCCGGCATCGGTCGTCGGGCGAAGTAAAAGACACCGTTGCCCCTCCCGATACGACGCCATCGCCGACCAGGGACAGGTCTCCGGTACGAGGGTCGAGGCACTTGCGGATGTAGATCCGGTGCAGCTCCCGGCGCCGGGCGTCAGTCACATCGTAGAACACATTGGCGGCCGGGATGGTGTCGGGCATGCCTGTCTCCTGGAGGCAATTGACAGGCCGCCAGGGAAAGTCCACGTAGTGGGGCTGCTGTTCCAGCAGCGCGTGCTGCATGTAGTAATTGTGAAAGAGGATACATCCCTTCTGCCGACATAGGGTCGCGAATTCCTTCAGTCGCCCGAAGTACCACGGATTGAAGCGGGTCAGATCGTACTTGGACAGGCCGTCCCAGGCCGCGCCTTCGCCGCTGCGGGCCCAGGGCTGCTCCAGGAACGGCGGCTGCACCTGATCGTCGGTCCGTTTCTCCGTATCGTGATTGTCCCGGCGTCGGTCGAACCAGAGCCCGTAGTTGTGCTCGAACCCCGGGTAGCCGTACCGCACCATCGCGTCGGTGAGCTGGTCCAGGTCCTCCGTGAAACTCGGGCCGATGTGGTTGGGTCGCGACGACAAAGAGCGGTCCGAACCTTGTACTGGTGCACCCAATCGTCATTCCGGCGGTACCCGCCCCACCAGCCGTTGTGTTGAGCTGCGCCCCAGATCACGCGCCCGTCCTGCATGAACCATCCGTTGACGATCTCCAGGCCGCCCGGCTCGGCCGCCGTGACGAATGAGCCCGTGGCGAAAACCACGGAAGCCGCGACCACAGAAAACAGAGCCACGTTCGTCTTCACGACCTCTCCTTCTTGCTCCCCCAATACCCTCGAACGAGATAACCGACTCGGCTCTCTCACGACTGCAGATCCCCCAATTCGTGGAGGACGAGGGCCGGGACAATCACGGCGGCCGTCTCCGTTCGCAGAATGCGCGGGCCCAGGCTGACAGGTACGGCACCGCCGTCACACGCCTGTTTGGCCTCCTCGTCGCTGAAGCCCCCTTCCGGACCGATGAGGACCGCGATGGACGCAGGCGGCCTGTCACTCGGTCCCAGCGATTCTCTGAGCGCGCGTGTCGAGCCCGAAGTCGCCGCGATCAACGCGAGATCGAAACGGCCGATTTGAGAGACCACATCCTTCCATGCGACGATCTCCTCAATCTCCGGAATCCGGCCGCGATGCGACTGCTCGGCCGCCTCGGTCACGATCCGTCGCCAGCGGTCCAATCTGCTCGCCTCGATCGTTCTGACGCGTACGAGACTTCGCTCCGTCAGGACGGGCACGAACCGCGCGACGCCGACCTCCGTGCCCTTCTGGAGCACCCACTCGAACTTCTCCCGGGCCAGCAGGCTCTGGAACAGGACGACTTGCGCCGTCGGTTCGCCAGAAGCCTGTCGCTTGTCGACGACCTGTCCGACGGCCTCCCGCGGTCCGACCATCACGAGTTTTACGTCGTACTCGACTCCTGCGCCGTCCAGGACGACAATGGCGTTGCCAGGCCCCAGCCGCAGCACATGACGCACCTGGTGCGATTGCTCCGGGCTCAGCCGAACCCGGTCGCCCTCAAAACTTGATGCTGAGACGAAGAACCGATTCGCTGTCATGGGCGCACATCTTATTGCCGAAACGGCGAAAGGACAAAGCAAGAAAATGGGCATTCTCGGACCCTGCTACAGTAGGTGTGCCAACCCATGCGGATGTGACGTGGAATCTCGTAAGGTTCCAGTTGTTTTTCGGACTGCACCTCGCACGACCCGGACGGTCGCACACCCGAGAAAAGTCAAGCCGGACGCCCTGATTGTCGATACCACATAGGGCGTCGCATCCCCTCTTGTGGCCCGACGCCAGCAGAGGATCGGTGTAGCATCCTTGTCGGGAATCGCGACACTCGGTCTACGGGGTGACAGAACAACCTTCGGCAAACACAGACAGTTTGTATGGCTGAAACAACGAGAGAACCAATGGGCCAGAAGCCCCCCGTAGCCGGCAACGGCAACAACGGGTCGTTCACGATATCCGGCCGGATGAAGAGCTTTCGCAACGCCCTCCACGGCATGGCGCTGATGCTCCGATCACAGCACAACGCCTGGCTTCACGCTTTTGCGTCCTTCTGCGTATTGATCCTGGGCGGGCTGTTTCGGCTGTCGGACGCCGAATGGTGCTGGATTATCCTGGCCATTATTGCGGTCTGGACTGCCGAAGCGCTAAACACAGCATTGGAGTTCCTGGCCGATGCGGCCAAGCCGGAGTTCCACCCACTCGTCCAAAACGCCAAGGACGTCGCCGCCGGCGGCGTGCTGATCTCCGCCATCGGCTCGGTCGCTATCGGCCTGCTCGTGCTCGGCCCCCATTTCCTGGACGTGCTGAAAAACGCCTTCTGAGAACATCCCTTTCCCTGGGCCGATCCGGCGGCTATAATCCCCCTTGCCAGTTGCGGTACGCTCGAAGACACGATCTTGCATGGAGGACTCGCGATGTCTCGCATCAGCCAGTCGCCCCGGCCGTATCCAAGGCATTCCGTTTGTCCCGGTCTTCGCACTCTCGCGGGTACTTGCCTCCTGGTCGCGAGTGTGGGGACTGCGGCAGCCTTGTCAAGCCGGGATTTGCAGGCACCCTTGAACCGGTTTCCGCGGATGGTACAGGAATATCTTGTCGAGCAGGTCCGGGGAGTGGATGCGGACGTGGACCGGCGATACGCCGAGCTTGAGAATCGCGAGCAGGCCGAAGCCTACGTCCGGACCGTCCGCGAGAAGATCGATACGTGCTTCGGGCCCTGGCCCCAGCGGACCCCGCTGAATGCCCGCGTCACAGGGGTCGTCGAGCGGGACCAGTACAGAATCGAGAACGTCGTCTTCGAGAGCCGGCCGGGCTTTTTGGTCACGGCGAACCTCTACGTGCCGAAGGGCCGCGATTTCCCACTGCCCGGCGTGGTCGGCGCCTGCGGCCATTCCACCAATGGCAAGGCCGCAGAACCCTACCAAGGCTTCGCTCAGGGCCTGGCTCGGCTGGGCTACGTCGTGCTCATCTACGACCCCATCGGCCAAGGCGAGCGGCTGCAATACCCCGATGAACAACTGAAATCTCGCATCGGCGTCGGCGTCCGCGAGCACCTTTATGCGGGCAACCAGCAATTCCTCGTCGGCGAATTCTTCGGCTCCTGGCGGGCGTGGGACGGCATCCGCGCCCTCGACTACCTGCTCACTCGCGAGGAGGTCGATCCGAAGCACGTCGGCATCACCGGCTGCTCCGGCGGCGGCACGATGACCACGTGGCTCTGCGGCGTCGAGCGACGATGGACGATGGCGGCGCCGAGCTGCTTCGTCACGACGTTCCTGCACAACACGGAGAACGAGCTGCCCGCCGACACAGAGCAATGCCCCCCGAAGGCCCTGGCTCTCGGGTTGGACCATTGCGATTTCCTCGCCGCGATGGCACCCAGGCCGGTCATTATCCTCGCCAAGGAAATGGACTTCTTCGACGTTCGCGGCAGCGAGCAGGCCCATGCAAGACTCCGACGTCTCTACGGCCTGCTGGGCCAGGAGGAGAACGTGAGCCTGTTCATCGGGCCGGGCTATCACGGCTACTCCCGCGAGAGCCGCGAGGCCATGTATCAGTGGTTCAACCGGGCCACGGACGTCAGCGATGCGAGGACCGAGCCCGATCTGGTCATTGAGAAGGATCAGACGCTCTGGTGCGCCCCAAAGGGCCAGGTCTACGAACTGAATTCGCGACCGATCTACTCCTTCACGGCCGAGACGGCGAGGGCCCTGGCCGAGAAACGACCGAAGGGATTCACCTTGCCCCAGCTTCGCAGTCGGATCCGCGAGTTGCTGCGCCTGCCGGAGGCGAGCGATACTGCCGCCCCGCCGTATCGTGTTCTGCGGAACTGGCGGTCGCGGGGCTACCCGAAGCCGCGATGGACGACCTTCGTGGTGGAAACCGAGCCGGGCATCCAGGCCATCGTGTATCGGTTGGGCAACGAACAGTTGCTGTCGCGACCCAACGCGGACAGCAGCCGGGCCATCCTGTACGTGGCGCATCAATCCAGTGACACCGAGCTGCGTGCGGAGTCGCTGATTGCCGAGCTGATCGCCGCAGAGCCAAATACCGCGTTCTACACCGTCGATGTCCGCGGCATCGGGGAATCCCAGCCCGACACATGCGACGAGAGTTCCTTCCTGAATCCCTATGGCTGCGACTACTTCTACGCCATCCACTCGGTCATGCTGGATCGCCCGTACATCGGCCAGCGGACGCACGACGTGCTCCGCGTACTCGACTGGCTCGGCAGCATCGGCCACGACCAAGTGCACCTCGTCGGCAAGGGCTGGGGGGCCCTGCCTGCCGCATTCGCCGGCGTGCTGTCCGACCGGGTCACACAGGTAACTCTGAAGAACGCCCTGACTTCCTACCAGGAGATCGCGGAATCGACGGACTACGCTTGGCCGCTCTCGACGCTCGTGCCGAACGTGCTGTCGGCATTCGACCTGCCCGACTGCTACCGAGCGCTGCGAGGCAAGGACCTTCGTCAGGTCGAGCCCTGGGGCCCTGATGCAAAACCATCGGCCAATTGAGAGAACGCGCCTCCTCGGTACGTCATGACCGCTTGACCCGTCTCCGAGGCGGGGATATGTTAAGCGCAAGTTGTTGAAGGGATTCTACGATGGCACGTGCGATAAGTGTGTTGTTGATCGGCGTAATGTTGACGCTTGGGGCAGGGTGCACGCGCGTGGAGGAGTCCATGAGTCTCAGAAAGCCGACGGTCCGGCTGATGAGCATGCATTTCAAGGACGCCGACGCGCACGGCGCCACGGTGCTCTTCGACGTGCAGATTGTAAACCACTATTCGGAGGAGTTGCCGCTGCGACGTTTCACCTACGCGGTATCGAGCCGGGGACAGCGGTTCATGGCAGGGACTGCGGCGCTCGCCATGCAGATCCCGTTCGCCGGCAGCCAGACGGTCTCGCTTCCAGCGAGGATCGACTACCCCGACACGCTGCGGCGGCTCGGCAGCGTCCAGCCGGGAACCACGATCCCGTACGAGGCCCAGGTGGACCTGGTCACGGACACACCGCACCTCGGGACGTTCACGCTGTCGCTCAGCAGGGTCGGCGAGGTCACGCTGCCGCTGATGTCCGGTGCCGATCCGGAGAAACTGCAGAGCGGGGCCACGCCCGAATGACGGAGACGCGCCATGGCAGATAAACAGAATACCGAGACCCCGGACTTCGAGACGGTCGAACCGATCGGCAAACGGGTCCTGATCCGCAAAGATCAGGACAAGAAGGAAACCAAGGGCGGAATCAAGCTGCCCGACAACATCGAGATCCCGACCATCACGGGGCGCATCGTCGCGGTCTCCGCGGAGGTCGAGCACGCCCCGGACCTGCCCTTGCGCAAGTACGACAAGGTCCTGTTCAATCCCAAAGGCGCGATTCCGGTTGATTTCGAGGGAGACAATCGCCTCTTCGTCGTCGAGGTCCAGAACATCGTCGCCGTCTTCCGCAAGAGTTGACAGCTCAAAGTCTTTCGGCCGTAGAGTGCTACCGACCGATAACGGCAGCAAGCCGGCCTACTGCGATAGAGGATACCGACCCAGTGCGAGATGCCTCGACGGCCGTCTTCGCTTCGTTCAGGCGATCCATTTGATGGTAGACGTAGGCAAGCACGAACTGAAGGGACGCGTCGCCTCCCTGGGCAAGCTCTTCGAGCTTCGAGATCCGCTCCACGAACGAATCGGGCCCACCGATGGTTTCTACGAGATTCACCTTCTTGAGAGCAAGCTGGGCATCAAGCTCCACAGCTCTTGCGAGGGAAGCGGCACTGTTGACATAATCCCCAACGGCGAGCAAAGCGTGGCTCTTGCCAAGGTGGGCACGTGGGTCGTGGGGTATGTAGACCGAGGCCAGTGTGAAGGAATCCGCTGCCCGGTCGAACCGACCCAATCGCATGTTCGTGGCAGCCGTCGCCATGTACTGATCGAACTGCCGCTGCGTGATCGAGCTCGCATTCTCGTACGTCTGCGGAACTTCATCTGCAGGGGCCTGTTGGGGGGAGGCCGCCTGGACCGGGCTTGGGTCGGGTGCGGCGACGTCCTGAACGGCACGCTCGACGCCGGAACCCGCTTGGAGACGGTTCGCGTATTCCGAGACGCGTTGCAGAGTCGCCGCCAAGGAAGGCGGCATGGCGGCCGCACCTGTGCGAGACTCCATCACGCTGGGACGAATCTCAGCGGCCTGAGCTTGTGGCATGAGCAGGTTGCCCTCGGGGCGGGCGGATGGGTCATAGAGCCGCAGACCCGTTCCGTCGAGACCGACACCCTGAACGGCTTCCCTCGGCTCATCCCGGGCTGGCCGAGCGCTATCCTGCACAACGTCGGCCAGCGGCAACCGCCCCGGCGGTTCCCGAGCCGGTTGCTGAAGAGACGTCGTGCCGTCAGTATCCAGCTTCTGCTCGATCTGCGCGGCGTCCGCCCGAACTCTGTCGAGATCCTGCAGCAGCAGTTGCAGGCGACGCTGGTATTCCTCGGGCGTCGTGAGTGGATCGTCCACCCGCGCGACGGACAAGCTGCCAGCGTCTTCGAGACCCATCTTCGCGTCCTCAGGACTCATGGGCATCGGCAAGTAGGGCAAACGGGCCGATTGGCCGACGACGGAACTGACACCGGTGAAACGCCCGTCGGCCGGGGTCGAAGGTCGCGGCATCTCGGCAGCGGACATCGTATCGGCCATCGGGTCTGCCCCGGACCCTGTCAGACTCCCCGCAATCCGCGGGCTGGCCGCCGTGAAGACACCCCGGTAGCCAGGCGACGTGGTGGTCACCGTCTGCGTCGGCGAGTAGAAGGGAGTGTAGTTCTGGGGATACGCCGTCTGTCCCTCCGGCACGGCAGAGTACCGCAGGAACGAATCCAGATTCGTCGAGCCCAACGGGGCCCCGAAGCTGCTCGTTGAGGTGTATGGAACGTTCCCTCGGAAGTGCCTGCCACCGCCGACATTGCCCGTGATCGCGAGGTTGCCTGACTGGCCGATGGGATTGGGTGCATTGACCAAGCCGTTCTGGTAAGTGCTTGGGGGCACTGTCGCGCGGGGCACGGAACCGGTCGCCCGGGCGCCAAAGGCTGTTCCGGCAAGCACCAGCGATATCAGTACTGAAAACGGCGTCGGCGCCCTTGTCTCACTGAATCGCAAACCTTCCATATCATGTCACTCCTGTGCACGGCGTCACTTGCGGGGACCACTTGCGGGGACAGACACCGATATTCTCTCAGGCAGGTTCACAATCCGTCTGCGATTCCCCCATCCTGGGGCGGCCTGCATCAACTCGACTCGGTCGTATACCTGGGCCGTTTGGCCCAGCCGAGCTTCGTGGCCAGCGTGTCCCAGCGCGTCCGCACCGGGTTGTTGACCACGAGGAAGGAGCTCTGCTCCCTCGCGATCTGCACGACGTCGTCGATGGCCAAGCCCGCCGAGGCCTGTCCGTCGATCGAGACGGTCGTACCTTCGTTGATCCGCGAGAACGTGACCTCGACCACGCTCGCTGCATCGATCACAATGGGCCGAAAGCTCAGCGAGTGCGGGCAAATCGGCGTAATCACCATCGCCTCCATCGACCCGTCGAGGATCGGCCCGCCGGCCGACAGGTTGTAGGCCGTTGAACCGGTGGGCGTCGAGACGATCAACCCATCGGTCACGCAACTGGCCACCTGCTGGCCGTCCACGGCGATCTTCAGCTCGATCACCCGGAAAGGCGGACCCGCGGCAACGAAAACGTCGTTCACGGCCTTGGAGCGGAACTTCTCGCAGCCCTCACCGGACCTCTCCGACACCCGGCACCCGAGCATCATCCGCCTCTCGACGGCGGCCTTGCCCGAGACGATGCCGGCATACATCTCCTTGAACTCGCCGACACTGAATTCGGCCAGAAACCCGAGTTTCCCCAGATTCACGCCGACTACGGGAACCTTGGCCTCGCTGAGATCCCGGGCGGCCGAGATGATGGTGCCATCGCCACCGAGGACGACCGCGAAGTCACAGTCCCGGAGGACCTTCGGCGTACACTTGTCGATGTGGCAGATGGCGATAACCTCGGCCCGGCCTTTGAAGAACTCCGAGAAGTCCTCCATGGCCTCGCCCACGGGCCCCTTTTCACGATCGCCGAACAGGATCAACCGGGGCAGCGATCTGCCCTGTCGGACGCCGAGTTGACCGGATTTGCCGCTCACTGACCAGCTCCTTGGCCGTTTTGACTATCTCATCGGCAGTAACGCCAGCCTCCATGAGTTGGGCGGCGCGGGAATGATGTCCGAAAAAACGCCTCGGGGCGCCGAGGACGCGAATGCGCCCCAGCTCGCAGCCCCTTGACGCGGCCAGCTCCAGCAGGGCCGACCCGAACCCGCAGGAAAGATAGTGGTCTTCGATAGTGAGGAGCCGCTTGCCCGCCACCAGCAGATCCAGCAATCCCTCATCGACTGGGGAGGCGAACCTGGCGTTGATCACATCGGCACCGATGCCCATCGAGTCCAGTCTTTCGGCCGCCTCGACAGCCTCGACCAGCAAGGTCCCATAAGAGACGATGACCAGCGCCGAATGCGGCGTCCGCCGGACCACGACGCTCTTGCCCAGTTCAAAGGGCTTCGCGGAGGCCGTCTGCGCGAGCGGATTCGTGGGAACCGAGTCCTTCGGGTAACGGATCACGACCGCCTGATTGTGCGTCGTGGCGAATCGCAGGGCTTCCCTCATCTCAGCGGCATCGGCGGGAGCCGTCAGGACCACGTTCGGCAGCATTCGCAGATACCCGATATCCATCAGTCCGTGGTGCGTCGCGCCGTCGGCCCCCACCATGCCGGCCCGGTCCACGCAGAAGACCACCGGCAGGTTCTGCAGCGACACCTCCTGGAAGATCTGGTCGAAACCCCGCTGGAGGAAGGTCGAGTAGATGCAGACGACGGGCCTCATGCCGGTCTTGGCCAGGCCGGCGGCGATATCCACCGCCGCACTCTCGGCGATTCCCACATCGTAGAAGCGCTCCGGGAACCGCTTGCGGAACTCCTGCAGGCCGGTACCGTCGCACATGGCGGATGTGATGGCCACGATCCGCTCGTCCTGCTCCGCCAAGGCGGTCAACGACTCGCCGAAAGCATCGGTGTAGTTGGGGTGCTGATCGCCGACGGCACACTCGACGGAGTTGTCGTCGTTGATCTTGAACGGCCCCGTGGAATGGAACCGGGCCGGGCCCTTGTCGGCCGGGTGGAAGCCCTTGCCCTTTTTCGTGTGCACGTGCAGCAGGACGGGGTGATCGATCTGGCCCAACGCTCTAAAAAGCCGGACCAGGGACTCGATGTCGTGGCCATCCACCGGACCGAAGTAGGGAATGTTCAGGCTCTCGAACAACTGGCTCGGCGGCACGGCCATGCGGATACTCTTCTTGATTCGCTCGATGGTTTCCTCGACGCTGCGGCCGATGCCGGGGAGGTGCTCCAGAATGTTCTTCGTGGTCGAACGCAGCCCCTCATACGTCTGGCTCAACCGGACCTTGGACAGGTACTTGGCCACCGCCCCCACCGTCGCGTCAATCGCCATGCTGTTGTCGTTGAGAACGATCAACATCTGCCTCTTGACGAGCCCGAGGTTGTTGAGCCCTTCGAAGGAAACCCCATTGACGATGCTGGCGTCGCCGACGAGGGCAACGATTCGGGGCGTCGTCCGGCTCGCCGGCTCCGTCGCGGAGGCCGAATTGGCGGCTTTCAACTGCTCACCCAAGGCCATGCCGATAGCGGTCGCGATTGACGTGCCGGCGTGGCCGACCGTGAACTGATCCTGCTCGCTTTCGGCGGGATTCGGGAATCCGCTGATCCCATCCGCGCGCCGCAGCCGCTCGAAGCCCGCCTTGCGCCCCGTGATGATCTTGTGGGTGTAGCACTGATGGCCGACGTCCCACAGCAGCTTATCCCGCTGGAAGTCGAAGACATGGTGCAGCGCCAAGGTCAGCTCAACGGCGCCCAGGTTGCTGGCCAAGTGTCCGCCCGTCTTGCTGACCGAGCCCAATATGAACTGCCGGATCTCTCCGGCCAGCTCGTCCAACTCGGCGACCGAGAGTGTCTTGAGGTCGGCCGGGCTGTTGATTTTCTGCAGGTGCTTATCACTCATAGACAAGATAGTCCCTAACAAGGCACAAACCATATTATTGTACCGAAGTGAGGGTCGGAATGCAGAGAAATCGCGGATTCGTGCTGAAATTTGTGACAGGGCCGCCGGCGGTCGGGCTTGCCACCCGCCGTGAGGTTTGAAGCGGTCAGAAGCGAAAGACCCGCCCGACAGAACGCGGGATTCAGATGCGGGGGAATCCGCAGGATCATCACTGGAAGGTGAAACCGCAGGTGTCCTTCGTGATGTGCTCGGATTCGGTACGGGGGTACTTGCGGCAGTTCAGAGGACGGAGCGGGTAGATGCCGCAGTAGCCCTTGCCGTCGCCGTTGGTCTTGAGGAATGGGCAGACGTTCGGCAACTTGCAGCAGGCGCCGCAGTTGATGCACCGGCCCCGCCGTCGCTTCGAGACCGGCAGAACCGAAGTGAACGTCCTCTTGACCTTCGCCATCCAAGTGTTTTGTCGTGTATCGGCCATCAGGCAGACCCCCGTGTGCAATTCCATTCAGCCGTCTTCTTATAACCGGCCGTCCCGTTCAGGTCAATGCGATAGCGAAAGAGGACCAAGCCGAAGGCGATCTGGAGATACGCCTGGTTGGATACGAGAGAGTAGTTGTAGAACGAGAAAACGACCAGCAACAATAGGACTATGTAGAGGTTCAGGAACTGAAAGCACCGACGGGCCCGATCGCGGATTGCAGCGATCGCCCACCCGAGCAGGTACGGGAAGATCGCGACCCCCAGAAGGCCGAAATCCTCGTAGAAGGGCCGCAGATAGGTGTACACGTTGGCCATGTAGGGCAGGAGGGCCCTCTCCCCGTAGACAGCCACTTCCGCCTCGCGGGCCAGGTGGAGACGACAGAGCCACTTGTACAGCGGGAAAAACGTGCCCCGGCCCCACTGGAAGTCGCCCGTGAAGGTGGCCACAAACTCGTTGAAGGCAGCCAGCGGTGAAGCAATGTACCAGTAGAAGTGAAACCCAAGACCCCGAAGCCTGTTCGGCTGGTCGTATTCGCCGCTCTTGCGAAGCAGGACGTCGATGGCGGCAAACAACAACACGACGGCAGCGAGCGGAATCAGGAACCTCAGGTAGGAAACGTGGAATTTGAAGTGTCGAGCCGGCCGGTCCGACATCTCCGGTATAGATCGGACCTGCAAACGCATCAGACAATAGGCGAACAGCAGGGACAGGATGTTCGAAGTCGTCTCGTAGCGGCTCAGATGCATGATTCCGATGGCCAGCGAAACCGCCAGAAACGCGACGAGATAGACATACTTCCTTCGGGACTGATCGAGGTGCAGAAAGACGCCGAGCAGCACGAACCCGATCGAGAACAGACTGTTCGTAATGGAAAGCAGCATCACGGTGCCGCTCGCCTGGAAAACGTTCTCGCCGATGAAGGCCATCAGCCGGGCGCGAAACACGTCGGGATGAGTCAGCAGCTCAAACCAGGTCGTATCGAAGTGGCGGGCAATCGCATCCAGCCGGTACATCTCCAGCAACAGAGCGATTCCACCGACGCCGAGTATGAGATTCAGCGCACGGGCTGCCGCACGGCGGGTAAGCGGTCGCCCGGCGTCGCTTGGGAGACTCGTCGGATCCCGATCCAGGCCGCGAAACAGCGTCCAGGTGAGGTATCCGACTGTGAATACGATGACGCTCAGGGGCACCGACACGACGGTGAGCGTCGCAGGCAAGGGGAATACCCCGTTGCGGACTCCGCTTGCGTACAGGGTCACGGCGACGCCCCAGACGAGGAGAAACAGACCCAGTGGATTCAGGACCGATTCGATCACGCGCAAGGGTCTTCTCATGTGCCTTCCCCCGCCTGTCTACACATCTGGCGAAGACGTGGAATCAGCTCCGCCGGCTTGTCCGACATCAACGAGGTTCCTACACGTCAGGTTGTTCTTCGATCGAATCGCTATGATTCCCCTCACACACTCGAGCATGACATAGTATGCTCCAATTACAGCCAAATGGGGCGATCCAGTGACAAGATAGATAACGACGCCCAGCCCGCACAGGATCGTCACGGGCACGCATCTCGTGTACGACACCGGTATTCGTCCTCGAATCAGTCCCCGTCCGTAGCAGTATAAGTACACCCTCCAGGGCCCGTCCATGAGAAAGAAGACCGTGCACAGCCAGGCCAAAGTCGCGAAGGGCGCCCCCGACAGCAGAATGGCCGGGGGAATACAGCTTCTGCACCATTTCAGAAGGACGACCGTGAACACCCGCAGGTGGTCCGCGAGCGAGGTGTGGAGCAGATAGACCGCCAGGCACAGACACAGCAGCCCCGCATAGACCAGGATCGTGAGGGGCGCCGGGGACAGCCACGCGAGCAGCAGCGCAACTACGGCAATTCGTATGGAGACGAACAAGCCGACGTGAATGCGAATTCCCGGCGAGATCCGCCGTGTCCCCACATCGGGCGGCTCCCGTTCCGCATGCAGGTCGTTGACCAGCCCGCCGATCTCATAGATGGAATAGAACACCAGAAAGGACAGCGGAATCAGGGCGAACGACCACACGCCGAGACTCGTGAACAGGCAGCCGGCCAGCGTGACGGGGATGATCTCCCGAAAGAGTACACTGAACAGGCCCTTTCGACGAAACCGGCTCAGGACATAATACAAGGACGGGATGTAGGCCCACCGCACGGTTCTCTCGTTGATGGAGTCGATGTCCGCTCGGCTTGCAGGCACCTCGTAGTTGACGAAGGCATGGAATCGCCCCGGCTCGACGTGCCACACACTGTGCGCCCGGGTCGTATTCAGCACCATGTATCGCCTGGCGAAGTGGGCCATGAAGGCCGCGTCGTCCGGACTGTCGGAGTACACAGAGGAATCCCCGCCTTCCACATCCGTAGCGACCTGCTCCAGGATGGTGTGCTTGCGACCCAACAGGTCGGACCTCAGTCTGCCCGTGCAGACGCCCCCTGCGGCCTCAAGTTCGGAGGAGAAGAAGTCTTTGACTTCGAACCGCTCGGCGATTGCCGCGATGGGGGGATCAATGGCCGCAGACACCAGGAAGATCGCCTGCCCCCGCTCTCTTTCCTGTTGCATCGCCTCCACAATCCGTTGGTTCCACAGAGCGTTCGCACATAGAGCATCCACGTATAGCCCGGCGATCTCCCGAAGTCGAACAACGGGATATCCCCGCAACAGGGCGATCTCGCAGTCCTGAAGCCGGGTCCCTCGGATGCAGCGACGGACGCCGGGAAACCGGCAGAGCACGCCGAGAATCCGCAGAAGAATGAACAGGCCGTATCTGAGCGAACCGTCCCTCCTGAGGACGAAGCCGATGAAGTCCGACGTGTTGTTCGTCTTCGTGAGGGTGCCGCAGACATCGAAAACGGCTATCCCCTGTGTTCCCATTCTCGATTCCGTCCTGGTTGCCGTGTCATTGCACATGATGAGCGGATCGTGAAGTCGCGATGCTATGCGACGGTCTCCTGGCTGTCAACGTCCTTGTTCAACGCACCGACCAGGTGCAGGCCGTGGTATCGCAGAGCGACGCAGGTCGCCATGGTGACGAAGACCTCCGTCGTGAGCAAGGCAATCGCCGCCCCGACGTGCTTCAGGGACGCCGCCAGCAGCGCGGCGACGAAGATATTGAGAATGCCTGCCGCCACCAGAATCCTCGCAAGGAGCTTCTTGAGCCCGAAGTTCGCCATGATCTGCACACCGAACATGTTGTTCAACCCGACAATGAACGGGAGCAGCGACAGAATGCGGATCACCATGGCGCCGCCCTGGGAGTCCCGGTCGAGGGCCACTCGGGCGATGTACGGAGCGCCGAGAAACAGGCCCGCCGAGATCATCAGCGTGATGACGCTCAGCAGTCCCGCCACCTTGGCGGCAAACCGCAGGCCCTTCTGCTTGGACTGCGAGGCGAGCCGGCTGATATGCGGGAAGATCGCCTGCGACAGTGGAATCAGGAGTCCGTCGGCGGCCGCCCGGACGATCTTCTCGCCGGCAGCGAAGTACGCCACCGAGACGTTGTCCGCGAACAAGCCGAGAACCACCACATTGCTCGTCGTGCACAAGGACGCCGCGATCCTGGAAACGAACAGGTGCCATCCGTTCACGAACTCGCGTTTGAGCGCACCGACAGAGGGCCAACGAAAACGAATGGGAAGACTCCGCCAGGCGAGGGTCAAACCGGCGAGCCCGATGACGAGACTCCCCGCCGAATTCAGCATGGGAACGTAGAGGTAGTCGTTTGGGTCCCGGACGAAGACGAGGGTGGCCACGATGACGAGGGCCTTTGCCGCGACGTTCAGAACGGCGATGTGTTTCATCCGTTCGAGGCCCTGGAACAGCCACATAGGGAACAGCCACATGCCGATCACGCTGGCGAAGGAAAGGTAGTAGATCGGCCAATCGGGCCGGAGCCGGGGCACGGCGAACACGATCACGGAGAGAGTGCCGGCGCTCAGGAGTACAAGCAACAGTTTCAGGAGCATCACCGAAGAGAATACCTCGGACAGCCTCCCCGGATCGTCGCGGTGGATGGAGGCCTCGCGTGTCGCGGAGAGGCTGAATCCATAGTCCGTCAGGATCAGGAAATACACGCTGATGGCTCGGGCCAGCTCGACCAGACCGTACCGGGACAGCCCCAGGACTCGGGTGAGATAGGGAATCAGGATCAGCGGAGCCAGATAATTGGCGAACTGGACAACGGACAACGCGACGAAGTTATCGATGACCCGGCGATGGCGACCCCAGGTGGCTTTGAGTGTGTTCAGCATCGTATCCACGGCACCGGGGCGACGGGCGCCCAATCGATGATTGCCTCTCCGTCACTGCGACAGGCGAGAACCCGAGGGGGCGGGCTGCGAACTGCCCTGCCGGAGGCGGGACTCGGCCAAAACCGCCGCGAACAGAGCCACCATGAGGGACACAACGAACGCCAGGCCGCTGTTCCTCACAACTCCCTTGCGCATGGGATAGACGACCGGTTTCTCGCCGGCACGCGTATTCACCAACATCAGGTTCTCCGTCTTGCGGAGGGTGGACTTCAGATAGTCCGAGAGGGCGTCCTCCTCGCAGGCCTGCAGTTGCTGCGTGAGGAAGTCCATGAATTGTCCCGCGGTACAGTACGTCAGCACACTCTCCTCAATCCGGCTCAACAGCCGGTCGTCCAGATCCAGGACCTGCAAGTAGAATGCGTACTTCCTGGCATTGTTGGCCAGTGTTTCCTGCAGGTCGATGATCCTGGACTGAACCGCGCGAACCTGATAGGACAAGGGCAGGAACTCCCGGCTGTTCTGGACGTCGTTGAATTGCAGCACGATGCTGTCGGGTACGGCCTCCGATGGGGCGGCGTCGATAGCCTTGAGTTTCTCCAGCTTCTTCCGCTCCTTCTCCAGATCGAGTGTGAGGGCAAAGCGGGTGTCTTCGATCTCCGCCGCGAGCAGCCTGTACTTCTGAATGGATTCCTTCAGATCATTTCGGATCTCGTAGATGGGAAGGACGCTCTCGATGTTGGCCGTCACCATCGTGGCGAACTTTCGAACCCCCGGCTCGGAGTCCCCAAACACTTGAACGAACAGGAGCCTGGCCTGGAACGCGCTGATCTGGGTGGAGGTGGCCGGATCGGTGGTCTGGAGCCGCCGGGGATACATCGGCGAGACCTCGAACCGGACCAGCCTGCCGAAGGACTGCCGGACCCGGGCCTTGTCCAGTCGCTGGGCATAATCGGTCAGCCCCTGTTCCCGGAGGCGGTCCGCAATCTTGTCGAGGTTCTCCTGGCTATAGAACCGCTGGAGCAACACGCTGTACCGGCTCTCGGCAAGTGGACGCTCATAGACGAGCGTGGCCGTGTACTTGCGGGGCCATAGCGACAATGCCAAGGCCACGACCGCCGTCGGAACCATCGAAACCATGGCGATCAGAAGCTTGTGCTTCCACAGCAGGCACGCGTATCGCACGGCCGCCGGCTCAAGCGTACTGCGGCTGGATTCGTCAAGGGGCGACGTTGGGTATCGCATTTCACTCATGGTCGGCAGCTATGAAAGGGTCTCCAAGCAGGACTCTCGCATCCCCCTGGGGCCCGCTCAACCGGACCGCACCGGGATACGACGGGGTCACTATAGTCGCCCCGTGCCCCCCTGTCAAGGCACGGAATTCGGGCGCTCGCATTGACAGGGGGGCCGGCGGCTGCTACAATACAGGAAACGGCTATGGAGGGGTGTGATGAAAGGATTTCTCCGCCACCGGCTGGGCCGGTCCCTCCCATAGCATTTCGAACAAGTGCCTGAGCTACCTGTCGGGCACGGCGCGGAAAGAAAGGACACCTATCGCAAACCAACCTGCGGTTGTGACCGGCGCATGATGTTGCGCCGTCGGGAAATGGAATCGTCCGAAACGTTGTGATTGTGCAGCCAAACACTTGGGAGGGCTCAATGATGAAGACCGAATTCCACACAATGGTCCTGAGACAGGCACATGGGACCGGGTCGGCCGGGCGCCGGCAACTCCCCGTGAGTCGGCGTTCGACGAGGCGCCTGGCGGCTATTGCCCTGCTGCTGCTGGTGGCAGCGACCGGCGTTGCGACGGCCAAGTCGATGTATGTGATCGCCGAGAGCGTCAACTTCGACGGGGATCTCCCCATCCAGGTCTACGATATCGGGGGCGACGGAAGGCTGAGTTACCAGACCGAATTCGGCGCTCCGTTCATCGGCGCCGGCATGGTGGGAATCGCCATGGATTCCGATTCCGGGCACTTGTTCTTCACCTACAAGAACTCGGGACGCGTCCTCGTGGCCGACGCGGCGACTCTCCGGCAGAGGGCCATCCTGTCGATCGCGAACGCCGTCGACCTGGCCGGAGTCGAATACGATCACAAGAGAGGACTCCTCTACTGCGCAGAAGCCGGCGCCGGGATACTCTACCCGACGAGATGGGACCCTGCCAACGGCACGTTGGTTCAGGCACTGGGCTCTCCGATCACGCTCGGAGGCGCGCAGGCCTACGGCATCGCCCTGGACGAGTACAACGACTTGCTGTACGTCGCCGACACGAGCCGGGGGATCGCCGTCTACAGCACCTGGGATTGGAGTCTGGTGCAGACGCTGCCCGCGAGCCGAGCCGCACTGAGCATCGCGGTGGATCCCCAGAGGGACTGCCTTTACTACGGAGGCGGCTTCTTCCGTAATTACTATCTCACCCGGTACAAGCTGTCCACCGGCGCCACGCAGGAGGTGCTGGTCGATCCGGAAGCCGGGGTCATGGGGCTGGCCGTCGATCCCGACACAGGATTCGTCTACCTGACGACCGGCCGGGACAACCGCCCGGGCGGCCGAGACCTGATGGTCTTCGATACGAATCTCAGGCAGCTCCAGGTCATCGAGGACATCGGGAACCCGACGGGCTTGGTCATTCCAATTCACAACACCAGTTTCAACCCCCTGCACCTGGAAAACACGGTATCGAGTGGTCTGGGCGGCAAGCCCAACGACGAGGGCCTGTACTACATCGTCATCGGGGATGAGGTAACGTACTCCGTCTGCTTCGATGACGGGGGCTACAACGTGACCGACGTGACCGTCGTGGACAAGCTGCCCGCCGA
>Ga0116141_10001956_pt1 | contig 17759 bp, 11 predicted proteins | sample AD_UKC097_MetaG_FD_89744 | JGI IMG/M metagenome (GOLD analysis project Ga0116141, IMG submission 89744) | Active sludge microbial communities of municipal wastewater-treating anaerobic digesters from USA - AD_UKC097_MetaG | ecosystem: Engineered > Bioreactor > Anaerobic > Digestate | place: USA...
AATTCGCGGAGATAAAACAAAATTACAGCAACCTTGTTGATCTCGTGAAGCATGTCGGGAATGCCCCCGATGTTAAAGAACTCGTGATCGGTGGTGATCTGATGGATCAGTGGTTCATCCCCATGAACTACCCGACTCCGAAGGACGAGAGGGCGTTCGTTGATGCAATAGCGGCTAACAATAAGGAATTCGTTAACGCCATCGTCGCGATCATAAAAGAGGGCGAGATCAAGGTTACCTATGCCCCCGGCAATCACGATCTTACTGTTACCGAGGCTGATATCGCGAGGGTTTTCCCCGGAATCAATCAGTCACGCGGCAATATCCAGGGTCTTGGTGAGTATGTTACCGGCGATAAAAACAGCATCGTAATTGAGCATGGACATAAATATAATTTCTTCTGTGCCCCTGATCCCGTTTCCATCAAGAAAACCACAGGTAAGGAATCATCGATCATGCCTCCGGGGTACTTCTTCACCAGAATTGCCACTTCATCTTTGACACAGGGAAAACCTAAAACAGAGAACACCTTCCCTGTTTACGATGTAGACAAAAATGACAAAGAGCAAGTTCTCCTGAATTACTACTACATGACCTGGAAAGGTATTCTTGAGACACTTCCAGTGAAGGAAAAATTCTCTGAAAAGGTGATCGTCACCAACATCGACGGAATGAACGATACATACGCTATGGCAGATGTCATCCCCCAGTATGACGCTACAAAGAAGAAATTCTCCGTAAAGGTTTATGACGGACTCGTTACTTCGTGGGATAAACGCCAGGAAGTGAACGGTGTTAAGGTAAAGATCCCAACAACCGAAGCGATCCTCGGCGCGAACGATGACGACCTGACCGATCTGCAGTCGAAGGTTCAATATTTCGACACCGATGCCTCAAAGAGGATCGTGGTTTTCGGGCACACGCACAAAGCAAAGGTTTTACCATTCAAAAATCTGAAAGGTGAAAAAACCATCTATGCCAACTCCGGAACCTGGATCGATCACTCTCTCGACCATCCCAACAGCACTTTCGTGGTAATCACCGAAGGCGGCGATGAGTCACCCCTTTCTTTCGTGAACCTCTATCAGTACTACGGAAACGGTTCCTTTACCAGATGGGGAAAAGCTCAGGCTATTCTCTACTAATCCTTTTGCAATTCCGGGCAGATGCTGTTAAGTGTCTGCCCGTTGCTCTTCCCCCATTCTCGCCCTGCTATACAAATTCTGTGACACACTGTTGATAATCGCATTGGATCTTCATGGATAGGGGTGTGGTTCAGAGTGAATATAAAGCTCAAAGTTAAATGCCCCTTTTTTAGTGTATGATCACGCCTTAAGTTCTTTATATTAGTTCTCTGTTTTTTAAGTTTTTTAAGGTTAAATGAGCTTAGATCAATTTATCTCTGAAGGGAAGGTCTGGAGGGCAGCCGTTGCAGACTTTCAAAAATCACATGCCGGTAAAAGCACCTGGCAACTACTCAATTCGATAATTCCTTTTATTCTTTTGTGGGTCTTAATGTACCAAAGCCTGGAGTGGGGCTATTGGATAACCCTGCTTTTAGCTGTGCCGACGGCCGGATTCAGCGTAAGGCTCTTTATCATTCAGCACGACTGCGGTCACGGCTCGTTCTATGGATCAAGAAAGGTTAACGATCGTGTCGGTATTTTATGCAGCCTTTTTACTTTTACCCCTTACCAATACTGGAAGTTGAACCACAATATCCATCACGCGAACGCAGGTAACCTCGATCAGCGGGGAATTGGTGATATCTACACCATGACGGTTCAGGAGTATCTGAGTCTTAGCAAGTGGGGACGGTTTAAGTATCGTGTTTACAGAAACCCCCTTGTCCTGTTTATGATAATCCCGACACTTCTTTTTGTGGTGTTATACCGTTTTCCCACCGTAAGGGCAAAGGTGTTGAAGCCTTCATATCCGAGCATTTATTACACCGATCTTATGCTCGGTGCGATCTTCCTTGCATTGGGATGGTGGCTCGGATTTGTGAACCTCCTTATGATCCAAATGCCAATAATTATGATAGCCGCCACTGCAGGGGTATGGCTGTTCTATGTTCAGCACCAGTTTGAGGAAACATATTGGGCAGAGAGCAACAATTGGGATTTTGCAACCGCGGCCATCGAGGGAAGTTCTTACTATAAATTACCCAAGATCCTGCAATGGTTTACAGGTAATATCGGGTTTCACCATATCCACCACCTGAGCCCTAAGATACCCAATTACAATCTTGAAAAGTGTCACAAGAAGAATCCCATCTTCCATTCGGCTCCAACTCTTACTCTATGGAGCAGTCTGAAGAGTGTCAGGCTGGCCCTGTGGGATGAAGGGCAGAAGAAACTTGTAAGCTTCCGCTACCTGAAGAATTTTCGCCCGGGAATGGAGTAACAGTTTAGGGCCCGCTTAACGCCGGGCCCATTCTCTTTAACAATTGCCACTGCCTCAGTTAAACAGCGATTCTACCAATTCTGTAAGATCTTTCAATAGAAATGGTTTTGGCAGATAGTGGGTAAATCCCTTCTCCAAAAACTCTTTTCTATCCGCGATCGATACATAAGCGGTTATCGCTACGAAGGGGGTGTTTCTGTATTTTTCCATCCCCTTAACCTTCTCCATCAACTGGACTCCATCAAGCCCCTGACGAAGATTGATATCGAACAGAAAGGCGTCGTAATCATGCTCCTCAAGGCTTTTCAACGCTGCATTGGCATCCAAACCGAAATCGATGTGATACCGGTTCGAGAGTACCCGGGATACGATGTTCTGACAATAGCTGTCATCTTCAATATAAAGCAGTCTCTTGGCGGTATGTGGAAGTCTTTCAGACATTTTATACTCAGTTCACGCAATTAATTTATCTGTGTCCCCGGGAAGTTCGACCGGTATCACGAAAGAGAATACCGACCCGGCCCCGGGTTTGCTTATTAATGATATTTCTCCCCCAAGGAGTTCAACAAATCTTCTGGTGATCGAAAGGCCTAAACCGGTCCCTTCGAATGAACGGCCTCTTCCTTCACTTGCCTGCCGGAAGGGGAGCCAGATAACATCCTGTACATCAGGTTCGATTCCGATACCCTCATCTCTCACCGCGACCAGGAGTTTTCCCTTGCCATCGCCGGAATCGATAACTTCCGCGGTAACTGTAACCGACCCCTTTTCAGAATATTTCACAGCATTGCTCACCAGTTTATCAAGGATACTGGTGAGTATCTTCCGGTCGCTGAATATCAATGGAGATCCGGGTAAAGGTTCGAATACCAGCGCTAAATCCTTCTTCTCAGCCCCGGAAGTGTGAGTAGCCAAAACATCTCTTATTATGTTGTTCACCCCGATCCGCTCGGGTGACATATTAACTTCACTGAATTCGAGCCGGGAGAGGCTAAGTATCTTGTCAAGCGTGTCAGTTAGCCTCTTGGAACTTTCGACTATGCTTCCTATCATACTGAGGGCATCAGAGTCTGTGACGGTTTCTGAGAGTATCTGGGCATAACCGAGAATGCCCACGAATGGGGTTCTTAGTTCGTGGCTCATGTTAGAAAGGAAGTGGGATTTCATCCGGTTCATCTCTTCAGCTGTTTCTTTGGCCTCTCTGAGTTCTTCGAGTTGCTTTAGTTGCTCTGTAATGTCGCGGGCCACGATAACGAAACTGACCGGAACACCATCGCGGATCACAGGTGCTGAGCGAACCTCGACCGGGAGTGTTGTACCGTCTTTCTTGATAACTTCGATATTGTACTGAAGAATTCCAAAATCACCGGCCAGTCTTTGGCCTTTTCTCGTTTGTAAGTCGCTGAAGTACTTTCCGGGAATAAAAGCCGAGAGCTTCGCGCCGGATAGCTCCTCAAGGCTGTAGCCCAGGATATTTAAGGCCGATGTGTTAATATAGAGGATTCTCAGATCCAGATCGTGAAGCAGAACGAAATCAGGCGTGGTCTCAGTTAAGAGCCTGTATTTTTCCTCTGACCGCTTCACTTCTTCTTCGGTCTGTTTTAATTGTGTAATATCCTTCATGACGCTGAGCATTACATTGTTCGCGTCTCTCTTTATAATCGTGGTTGAGATCAGACAATTCCTGATCTCTCCGTTGTCCCTTCTGAATTCAGCCTCAAAGTTTGAGATGTTATTTTGGGTAAGCACGCTTTCAATCAACTGCTTGCGCGAATCGAGATCAACCCACAGACCAATTTCGGTCGTCGTCTTCCCGATAACTTCATCCCTGGTGAAGCCAAAAGTGTTGGTGAACGCGGTGTTGCAGTCAATGAATCTTCCTTCGCCGACATTCGTTATTACCACCGCGTCGGGTGAACCGTAAAACACCGACTCAAAATACTCCCTGTTCAACTCTTTTTCGTGGATAAGGCGTTTATTAACCATGAGGAAGAAGCCAAAAGTCCAGACGAGTGAAACAGCAAAAGCATCGAATGCGGGGATAACATTCCAAATGTGGGGGTTAAAAAACTCGGCTACGCTTGGATCAAACACCATATCCACGGAGCGGTAGATGAATATCAATGCATGTATTACGAAAGTTGCCCCCAAAATCCGGGGTGAATTACGGAGGTAGTTGATATCCATCCTGAAAAGTTTAAACGCCACGAGCAACGAAAATGTGGAGAGGGTGATGTTGATTATTATGCCTCTGATATTCTTGTCGTCGTGAATAAAAAGGAAAGAGGAAAGAAGGAGTAGAAATGTAATAAATCCGGTTAAGGCAATTTTGTAGGTAATTTTGCCTTCAATGAATTCAACAACTCCGAGGTAGAGGCAGACAATACCTCCAATGATCGACCCGTTCTGCAGAATAACCACAATCTCGAAAAGACCGGGGACCTCCCGCAAGAACATCAATGTAAAGCCTGCCACCTCAAGCAAACTCCAGGCAAGCCAGAACCTCAGGCCGCCGGCACTATTGTTTATTCTGTACAATGAATAGAAAACGATGGACTGGAACAGGTGCACCAGACCAACCACAACTATCATTGTTCGAATGTCGATCGTCATAAATTTCTCATTTCAGAGAAAACTTAAGTTTAATAGTGCTTATATTGAGGTAAACAGCCGGATAAAGTCGCGCACCGGAGATGCAATTTATAAAAAATATTTGAAAATCTGAACCGGATAGCGATAGATACTGGAGAGAAATAATGAATATGTTTAAAATAAACGACCCTCGCTTGCGCGAGGGTCTTTCAGGGGGAGTAATGTATCATTAATCAGCAGCAGGGAATACTGATTAACAACACCGAAAATTAGTAAATTTATTGAATTTACGCAATACCATTTGTAAGTATTTTAAAGTTTTTTCTTTAAAATCTGCATTTATTTTTATTATCAGACCGTTGAAGCCTATTTCATCACAATTAATTTCTTAATCGCGGTAAATTTTCCCGCGGTCATCCTGTAAAAGTAGATGCCACTCGCGTAGCCTGAGCAATCGAGTTCAGCCCTGTGTATCCCGGGTTCTTTAACTCCGCTCACCAGGGTCTTAACCTCGTTTCCGAGCGCGTCATAAACCCTTAGCTCGACAGTCGTCGGGCCGGAACCCTCGAAATTTGGAACCGCGTAAGTTATTGTGGTCACCGGATTGAAAGGGTTCGGGTAATTCTGGTATAGCGCGAACTCGTTGGGGAGTCCGACTTCAACCTTCAAGGCACCACTGATAGAGATATCCCCATTCAGATCGGTCTGTCTTATTCTGTACTCATAACTACCGGGTTTCAGATTTTTGTCACTCAGAGAATATTTATGTTTTGCTGAAGTAGTGCCGTGACCTTTAACAAACGAAACTTCACTCCATGCAGCTTTGGTGTTATCTCGGCGTTAACCGTGAAGCCCATATTGTTTGTTTCAGTGGCAGTTTCCCACCTGAGCAAAACTTCATCCCTCACGGTCTCTGCCTCAAATGAGATCAGTTCAACGGGAGTGGCAGCCAGCGTTATTTGGATAGGCACTGTCTTTACCGGATTCATCGCGCAATTGCTTCTGACGATCATATCCATCGAGTAATTGCCGAGAGTGAAATCTTCGGTGCGGATCGTAAGTACGATACCTGTCCGGGTGCTGTTATAAAGCATTCCCGCCATGTTACCAGAGGGGATTAGCCATTCAGGCTCTGCGGCAAGTTTCACAGCAAGATTGTTTTTGAGGTAGTTGGCATTATAGGCCATCTGAAGGCCGATCGTACCGTCACCGTTCTCTATACCGGTAGTGGCACCGTTAAGAGTGCCGTTCATCTCTTTGAAGTAATAGAGTATCTTACCGGAGGAGTAAATCACTACCTGCCAGGTATAACTGGCGGTACCGCTATAGCGTTGGTAGTTGGTCCACTGAATAATAAACCTGTTACCGTCTTGTTTATAGTGAACAGTCCCCGGTGCTTTTGCGTCGAGATCGTCCCAGAATGGACAGATGATCTCGTTCGGTATCGCCGGATTCGGGATATTTGTGTTTGAGTAGATATTCGAAGTTACCACTGAGAATGTGAGAAGACCGTTTGTCGAGATGAATATCTGCGATTTGGGGTTGCCATAATACTTAAAGTTGAACCCAAGGTTAAGAGGGCCGGCATATCCTTCGTCAGTAGCTGACATTGTGCCGGTCGGAGTCCACGATGTGATCTGTGTTCCCGTGGCGGCGATGTCGTTCCACTCATAAGCCGGACCGTTAGGGTCATCACTGTCCATCCACTTGTACCCAAACGGATCGGGGCCACCTGAGCCGCGGGATGACTGGCCGTGAATGATCGTCTGATCATCCTTGCCGGATTTCAATCCGGAAACGGGTGCTTCATTGATCAGGTAGTAGCTTATTGCTCCCGATGGATATGAACTGTTCGCGAACTCGACCGTGTAGTCGAGAGTCGAGCTGTGGATCGACTCATTTGCCACATACACAGTATCGGTAACCGAGGTCTGGTTAACAAGGGTGTGGTTTACGACCCCCGGATAGACATTTACGAGCGGGCCTTCGAAGGTTCTAAGACTGGAGACATTCGACATGGGCGACTTGTTCCCCCACATATCCATGGCCTTCACAGCGAAATAGTACATCGTGTAGAAAGCAAGGTTCTTCACGGTATAGGATTTGGGTGTTCCGAGTGTATCTGAATGTCCCGCGAATATCTTGCTCGTGGCGTTATTGAAATCGTTATCATTCGCGATCGGTGTAGTCGAATAGCGGATATCGTAAGATTGTACGCCACCGAATGTCGAATCGTATGGGGCAGTCCAGTTCAAAGTGATCGAATTGGAGCATGGATCCCCGGCAGTAAGGTTTGTTACCGGTCCCGGCGGTGTGGGATCGGGGGGAATGTTCCTCTTGGTTTCGAGTGAAGGGTCTCCCATCAGATTATACATCTCGAGGTATCTAAGCATGGTTGTTCCAGGGCCTACATTTCCGAAATGCTGGCATGTCAGATATTTACCCATGTCCATCATCGGGGTTACCTTGGTTAAACCGTCAACGAACATCGACTGGATAAGTTTCCTCTCCAGGATGTCATCTTCATCCCAGTACGAGTTAACTGAAGAACCATAGAACGAAGCGCCTCCTTTGGGAATACGAATCCAGGTCTCGGCAAAACATTCACCAAGCTGGTAAGAGCCGGTAACACACGCGAAAGAGTAGACAAAGGGGAATACTGTATTCGTGAGGTTTCGCACATCCGACTGGCCGAACGGAGGACCATCTGCCCATGAGGATTCAGAACCGTGCCCGGAGTAGATAGCGAACACCTTGTTGCTGTTCAGCGCAGATGAAACCTGTCCGGTTGTTGCGCCGCTGTGGCTGTAAAGTTTAAGATTATTGTAACCGTTCGGCTCAAAATATGTGCTTATTACGAAATTGTGAGTTCCTTCGGTTATCGAATAGTTGTCGGTCGAAGCCATGAAAACATTGTTCTTCGCGAGTGTGGCGATATTGTTTTCCATGTAGATCGATTTATTGATGATGTTCGCCAGTTCTGTCGTGCTGGTGATGGAGAACCTGCCGATAAACGCATCAGCATAATAGTCAGTTCCCTGAAGCAGGGCATAGTTCAGATCGGTTTTCGGGTTCCCCTCACCCGCTCCTGTCCAAGCAGGGATCTTGTCGACATCACCTACCAGGAGGATGAACTCAGGTTTTGTTCCGGGATCGTTGTATCTGGCCTGAATAAAGGCTTTTATCGTTGTGGTGGTTGTGCCAGCAACAGTTGTAGTGAAGAGGTTTACATTAAACCCGTTAGCAGTTTTGTGGGAGATGAAGGGAGCCAGCCCCGCTTCATATTCCGGGGCGGTGATTATGAGATAATTCCTTGTCTGTTCAAGAACACCTCTCTCATAATTGGCAAAGAAGCCGTCGAAGAATCCGGCATAAACCTCTGAGTGTCCGGAGGATCGCCCAACCGGGGCTTGGAGGGTGAGAGAGAACGATGCTTCACTCGTCATCTCGAGTTTCTTTTCTGAAGGAAGATAGTTGAAGGGATAGATCGTGATAGTAACACCCCTCATTCCCGCGATCCAAAATGGTTCTGAAACTTCGATCAGGGTCGGGTTAGTGTTACCGGCGGAACGGTAAAAATCCCTGTCGAAGTTGAAGGGCCGGTCTTCAAGCCGGAGATCCCTTCTCCAGGGTGCCTGGAATGGCCAGACATGCTGTTTTACCGGCAGGGTTTCTATCTTTTTGTTGATTATCCCTGCAACGGGGAGCACTTCATCTTTCCCCACAACCAGATTAAAGCTGATCTTTGGAAGTTCCGGGCGGCCGGGGATGGAAGTAATACCATATCCCGGGATAATAACTTTAGTAAAATTTCCTTCGCTGTTAACGGTCTGTTTCAGGTCATAAGATGGTAAGCTGAAAGTGATCGTGTAGCCTTTTGAAGTTTTCGTAAGATGTATTCCCTCAGGGATCCCGGCGTACAGCCATGAAATTGTTGAGAGAAGGAGAAAAAAAGTAACTACTTTTTTCATTGAGTATTCCGCAAAAATGGGAAGTGTGGGTCGACTGACCGGCGTAACCGTTTGCCGGTGATTAGAGAGGGCCAAATGTGAGAATCATTTATTGACCGGGGCGCTGAGAAAATGCCTCAGGGATTAAAAGAATAGCTGAAATATCCTTTTTGTACATGCGTAAACTAATAATTTTTTGATTAAATTTGAAGGTTATTTCCAGGTAAATGTGGATCATCTTGCAGGCTTTTATTTGAATTATTCAAATTTTATTAAATCTTTCTTCTTTCTCTGGCTTTCTCTTGGTTTCCAAGTAACCGCACAAAACAGCCAAGTGAAGTCATCCCTCAATAATCCGGATGTCGGGAAAAGAATCGCGGAATCAGAAAACCTCATCAACTCGGGAGAATTTGATCAGGCCGCTGTTATTCTTGATACCCTCCGTGAATACCTGATCAAAGGATTTGCCTTCACGCAGGCCATCGATCTCTCCAGAAAAACCCTCTCGATAAGTGGCAGGATCAAAGATAAAAAGCTGGTTGCTGCCGCATATAACGGCTTGGGTAATTGTTTTTGGCGGCTCGGTTCACTCGACTCCGCGCTCGTCTTCCTCAAGCAGGGACTGGAATACAGGAAAGGGGTTGATGACCAGAGAGGTTTGGCGATCAACTACAATTTAATGGGGTTGGTTTACTGGAGGAAAGGTGACACGGAAAACAGTTACAGAAGCTATCTGCAAGCGCTTGCCATCCGGGAAAGCCTGGGTGATGTTAACGAGATTTCGCTGGTAAATAACAATATCGGCCTGATTTTTCAGCGGATGAAGTATTACGATCTGGCAGAGCAGCACATCAAGAAGGGCCTCAAACTGGCTGATTCCGTCGGATTTGAGAACGGACGGATCTACTCGATGAGACGGCTTATCAGTCTGAATATCGCGCGAAAAAATTATGCCGAAGCGATGAAGTATGTTGACACTGTCGTAAACTACTATGTAAAGGTTAAGAACAAGGGGAGCCTGGCACAACTTTATAACGATCTTGGTTTGCTGAACGAAAGTAACGGAAAGCTCGTGGAGGCTTCGAACTGGTTCATCAAGAGCCGCGATCTGGCGAGGGAGCTGGGTGACCGGTTTATAGAAGCTTTCGCGCTTCTCAACCTCGGGAGGTCTGAAAGAATGAAAGGCGATCAGGAGATTGCTGAAGAGAGTCTTAACCGGGGTATGGATCTGGCGCGTTCAGGAGGGTATCATGTTATCCTTCGCGATGTTTATTTGGAACTATCGAAGTTGTTTATGGCAAGGGGAGATGAGAAGCAGGCGAATACTTATCTGAATTTACATGTTGCTCAAAAAGACTCGATCCTGAGTGAAGCGGTTCTAACCAGCATCGGCGAGATGAGGATCAGATATGAGATCGAGAGATCGAAGGAACGGCAGGAACATCTCGAGATGATCATCGAAGAAAGGAACAGGACCACGCTGGTGTTACTGGCGTTGGTTATTTTCTTCCTCGGTGGCGGTACCTCGATTGGCCTTTTGTTCCTGAAACAGAAAAAGCTGGGGAGGCTTCTTCAGGAGAGCAATGACGAGCTGGGAAGGACGAACACCGAGCTTCAGAAAAGCAATGAGGCGCTGACGGTGGCAAATGAGACCAAGACAAAACTCTTTTCCATTATCGGGCACGACCTTAAGTCACCTTTTGTGAGTATCCTCGGGTTCTCTGAGCTCCTTAGGGAAGAAGCTGAAGTATTGAGGAACGGATCGATCTCAGATCTGACCGAAAAGATACTTACTGCATCAGGGAAACTGGTGGATCTTGTAACAAACCTTACTTCATGGGCAATGCAGCAGAGGGAGATGCTGAGGGTTGAGCCGGTGTTTATCGGCGCTGAAGAACTGGTTCAAACTGTGATTAAGGGAGCGATGCTCAACCTGGAGCTCAAAGGGATACGGTTGAAGGCAGAGTTTGAGAAACCGGACACATTGTTTGCCGACAGGGAGATGTTCTCTACAGTTATGAGAAATATTTTCACCAACGCGATCAAATTCTCCCATTCGGGAGGTGAAATATCCGTCAAGGGTGAGAACCTGGGTGCAAAGTACAGGGTTACCATCGCTGACAAGGGTGTCGGTATGTCGCAGGATACTATCAGTAACATCCTTTACGGTAGCGGTACCATTTCAACCTATGGTACCGCCAATGAAAAGGGTACCGGTTTGGGGCTTTCCGTCAGTCGCGATTTTATCAAACAGAACGGGGGGACACTGGTTATCGAGAGTGAACCGGGAGAGGGGAGCGCTTTCATCGTTGAGATTCCGACTCTACCCCTGTTAAATCCCTGACGGGATTAACTCATACTCTTAATGCTCATGATTGGTTCTAATCCAGATAATCCTAAAATCCTGTAAATCTTGATTCAGACAAAAAAAGCCGCTTCTTGTGAAGCGGCTTTTCTGTTTTAAATCGGGATGTATCTACTTTTTGCTTACGCGGTCGTAGATCTTTTCCATTTCAGCTACAAGATTGTCGAAGCGCTTGAACGCTGCCTTGTAAGGATCGGATGTCGTCATATCCACTCCGGCTTTTTGGAGTAGTTTGATCGAGTAGTCGCTGTTTCCTGATTTCAGCATACCGAGGTATTTGTTTACCGCGTCGGGTTTGCCGCTGATTACATTCTCTGAGAGTGCCATCGATGATACGAAGCCAGTGCTGTACTGGAATACATAGAAGTTGTAGAAGAAGTGGGGTATTTTGCTCCACTCAACTTCGATGAAGTCGTCTACCAGGGTAACACCTTTGTCATGTCCGTAATATGTACGGGTAAGATCGAGATACTTGTTGTTCAGCCACTCCGCGGTAAGCGTTTGGCCTTCCTCAACTCTCTGGTGCATCGCGAGTTCAAACTCGGCAAACAGCGTCTGGCGCCAGATGGTCTGGCGTGCGCGCTCGAGGAACTGATCGATGATAAAGAGCTTCAGATTATCGTCTGTTTCATTCTTCAGGAGATACTCCATCAGGAGGTTCTCGTTGAATGTAGATGCTATCTCAGCTAGAAATGTTGTATAGTTCGAATTGGTGAAGTGCTGGTTCTTGTTAGTGAGCCATGAATGCATGGCGTGGCCAAGCTCGTGGGCGAGGGTGGACAAATTGCTGTACTCACCGTCGTAGTTCATTTTAATGTATGGGTGAACATCATAGAGGGCGTCGGAGTAAGCACCGCTTTCCTTGTCTTTATTTGGATAAACATCTATCCATCCGTTATTAAAGGCCTGTGTGAGTCCGTCCTGATATTCGGGGCCCATAACTTCGAGCGACTTGAGCACGATATCTTTTGCATCGTTGTATGGGTAAAGTTTTGTAACACTTTTTACTGCTGAAGCCCAAAGATCTTCATATTTGAGTGTTGGCAGACTGAGCATTTTTTGCTTCAGTTTAAGATATTTGTGAAGTGAAGGGAGGTTCGCGTTCACTTCTTTAATCAGGTTATAGTAGACTGTTGTGTCGATGTTGTCCTGGAAGAGCCGTGCTTGAAGGCAGCTGGCAAACTTTCTCGCGCGGGAATTGAAGAGGTCCATTTTCATTCCGGCATCAAAGAGCACCGCGAGTGTATTCTCATACTTCTTATGGTTTTTCCAGTAGCTGCGGAAGGCGATTGCCCTGTCCTCAGGAATTTTTGAGGCACGGTATTTGTAATAGTTCGCGTAGTTCAGTTCGATCTTGGTACCGTCGGTCAAAGTAACCATCGGGGCCGGAATATCGACATCATTAAGAATTGTAGCTGCCTCCGAAATATTCGAAGAATAGAGACCGGTGAGCGACATCAATTGCTCTTCCGCGAGCGGAAGCATGTGCTTCTTGGATCTGAGAAGTTGTTCTACTGAGAACTTGTAAGGCGCCAGCCCTTTTTCATTCTTGAAATATCCATTAAGTTTTTTCTCATCCATCTTCAGAATGTCGTCGTTCATGAAGCTAAGTTGCATCGAGGCATCAACGAACAGGGCCTGTATCTCACCCTTCATCTGGTTGAATTTTGGGTTCGACATTTCCATGTCGTACTGCCTTCTGGCGTAGCTGTAGAGTCTGTACATTTTCAGACGGAGTTTATCGGCTGTTTTGAACATCGCGAGCATTTTAGCAGCTGAAGATGTCCAGGCTTTTGCGTTTCCCTTTATCTCTTTCAGGAGTCCGTTAACTTCGTTTTTGTCATTGTTCCAGAGCTGGTCGTTGGCGTACATATCAGAAACTTTCCATTTGTACTCATTGGGTACCTGGTCTCTGGGTGTTGTTGAGTAATCGGGGATGGATGCTTCCTGCGCGAGAGCGGGGAGGAAGAAAATGAGGGGGAGTAAAAGTTTTATGTATCTCATAGAGATATCTCCGCGTAAGTGAATAATCAGGCCCGGGAACCGCTTGGGCCACAGTATTGATCTTTGTTAAAATGAATAATTAGCCACTTCGTTGTAGTTATAATTTCATTTATTAGCAACATGAAATATATGTGATTTTAATGAAAATCCGCCAAAACTGTGTTTAATGGTTCCATAATCGGGTAAATGGCTTGGCGATTTCCGGTAAAGAAGAAATTTCCCACTTGCATCGAATAGGGTGTTTCTCCTATCTTGCGGCATGAATTTGAAAAAACAGAACAACATATCAGCGATCTCTTGCGGCCTCCGGTCGAATTGGTGGTGGTGGCACCTCCCCCAATGAGTACCCGGTGATATGTTTTTTTGAGCCCGCATAGCGGGAACAGTATTAAAAGCCCTTCTCACCGAGAAGGGCTTTTTTTTTGATAAAAAGTCGAAAAAGATTGAAATAGAGAAGAAGATGACCTACGAACAATTTACAGAACTGGCAAAAGAATACGATTACATCCCCGTCTTCGAGAAGATGACCGCGGATCTCTTCACCCCGGTGATCGCTTACTTGAAGCTGAGAAAACACGGACGGCAGGGCTTTCTGCTGGAGACTGTTGAAGGGAAGGAGAGCCTTGGGCGTTACTCCTTCATCGGTGTCGATCCGGTAAATGTGATCTCCAACCGGGGGCTGGAACTTGAGATAAAGGAGAACGGAAAGACAACCAAACTCCGGAAGAACATATTCGATCACCTTAAGGAAGACCTTCACACCCGTAAGCATCCCGCGCTTCGCGAACTCCCCTCATTCACCGGTGGTACCGTGGGGTTCATCGGTTACGAGAACATCTCACTGATCGAACAAAGGGTGCAACATCCTGGTGATGGTGACGGGCTGCCCGACTCGATCCTTGGAATTTATGAAACGGTTATCGCCTTCGATCACTATAAGCATCAGGTCATAATAATTTCGAATGCCTCTGTTACCCCCTCCGGCGACCTTGCTACTGCTTACCAGGGCGCGAAGGAAAAGATCAGGGAGATCAAGGGTGAACTTAGGAAAGACCCGCACTACTCCTCGCGGTTCTCTTTTAACAGGGATGTGGCTGTAAGCATCGAAGACCCCCTTTTCCACGAACTTGTTGAAAAATGCAAAGAGAACATTGTAGATGGCGATATTTTTCAGATTGTACTCTCGAAAAGATTCTCTGCCGGTTACACGGGTGATCTTTTCAGTGTCTACCGCGCGCTGAGGATGATCAATCCTTCACCTTATATGTACTTCCTGGAGTTCTCCGACGGACTAACCATAATCGGCACTTCACCCGAGAATCTCGTTAAAGTTAAAGATGGAATGGTTGAAGTAATGCCGATTGCCGGTACACGGAAACGGGGCGCCACCCCGGAAGAGGACGCGAAACTTGAACAAGACCTCGTGAACGACCCAAAAGAGCAGGCTGAGCATGTAATGCTGGTTGATCTAGGCCGGAACGATGTAGGCAGGGTTTCAGAGTTTGGCACGGTAGAGGTGGTCGAGAAGATGAACATCCACCGCTTCTCACATGTGATGCACATCGTCTCCCGTGTTAGGGGGAAGCTTCGGAGTGACCTCGACTGCATCGACGCGTTGAAATCGTGTTTCCCTGCCGGAACGGTGAGTGGCGCGCCGAAGATCAGGGCAATGGAACTGATATCCGGCTACGAGAATCAGAGAAGAAATGTTTACGCCGGCGCGGTGGGTTACATCGATCTATCCGGAAACCTTGATGTCTGTATCGCCATCAGAACCCTTTTCGCCCGCGACGGGGTGATAAACTGGCAGGCGGGGGCGGGAATTGTTGCAGACAGTATCCCAAGGCTCGAATCCAAGGAAATTAACAACAAATCGGCCGTTTTAAGAAACGCCCTTGAACTGGCGGAGGTGGTGGATGAAGATTCTGGTAATTGATAATTATGATTCCTTCACTTACAACCTGGTGCAACTGATCGGCAGGTTTACAGGTGAAATCGTAGTGAAAAGAAACGATGAGATAACCTTGGAGGATATTGAAGCGATGAACCCTGAGAAGATAGTTATCTCTCCGGGACCCGGTAACCCCTCAACATCCGGAATATCGCTTGAAATTCTGAGCAACCCGGGCGGAAACCGTCCTGTCCTCGGAGTATGCCTCGGCCATCAGGCTATCGGGATGACATTCGGAGCAGCGATAGTTCACGCCCCGGTCTTGATGCACGGAAAAACCTCCACAATCACTCACGATGGCAAGGGGATATTCTATGGTGTAGAGCAGAATTTCAGGGCCACAAGGTATCACTCACTCGTAATCGATGAGGCGACACTTCCGGAGGATCTGAAGGTGACAGCCAGATCGGAAGACGGCATTATCATGGGCGTGAGACACCGGGAGCACCCGATCGAGGGGATTCAGTTTCACCCCGAATCGATACTTACCGACGCGGGCTATCAACTAATTAAAAACTGGATGGAGAGATCATGAAACTCTATATCGAAAAAATGCTTGACCGTGAGCACCTCTCTTTCGAAGAAGCTTTCTTTGTGATGGACAGAATAATGTCGGGTGAAGTAAATAATTCGCAACTCGCGGGTTTGCTGATCGCCCTTAAAAGCAAAGGTGAGTCACCGGCCGAGATAGCCGGTTTTGCCAAAGCGATGCGCGGGAAAAGCGTGAAGGTTGAGATAGACACCGGCAACCTGATCGATGTCTGCGGAACGGGTGGAGACGATTCTGGCACTTTCAACATCTCCACCACCGCGGCTTTCGTGGTGGCTGGTGCCGGGGTTAAAGTTGCGAAACACGGCAACAAATCTATATCCAGCCGCTCAGGAAGTGCTGATGTGCTGGCAGAACTCGGAGTAAGGATCGATTTGACACCGGAGCAAACAAAAGCCGCCATAGAAGAGACGGGCATCGGTTTTCTCTTCGCGCCTTATTACCATCCGGCGATGAAATACGCGGCAGCCGTGAGGAAAGAGCTCGGTCTTAAAACGGCCTTCAATCTGTTGGGGCCCCTTACCAATCCCGCGGGTACAAAAAGACAGCTTGTGGGGGTTTACAACGACCGTTCGGCCGCTCTTCTTGCCGAGGCGGTAGCATATCTCGAGATGGAGAAAGTTTGTTTCATCTGCACCGGTGACCGGAGGGATGAGATTACGCTAGACGAACCAACGAAGATTTTCGAGTACAGGGCCGGTGAGCAGATTGAAAGATTTGAGCTGAATCCGGAGGATCTTGGTCTGCAACCCGCGAAAATAGAGAACCTGTTGGGTGACGGACCCGCGGAAAACGCGCGCATTCTCTACGACATTTTAAGCGGCAAGGATCAGGGTGACAGGTACAATGTAACCGTCGCGAACTCAGCAATGGCACTCTATAGTGCCGGGGTGTCTGATGATCTTAAAATCTGCCGTGAGATCGCGGAAGAGTCGCTGCTCAGCGGTAAGGCACTAGCGAAGCTCGGTCAACTCAGGGAACTAAGCAGAAAGGCAGCATGAACTTTCTCGATAAAATACTTGAAGTGAAGCGCCGCGAAGTTGCTGAACTTCATCTGAAACAAAAGATCCGCGAATACCCACCGGATCATCTCTTCAATGCCCCGGGATTTGATCTTAATGAAGAGATAAACAAAGCTTCCGGAATCGCGATAATCGCCGAGGTGAAGAAAGCGAGTCCCTCGAAAGGGGTTCTGCGCGAAGACTTTAATCATGTAGCCATTGCCACTGATTATATGAACAGTGGCGCTTCGGCCCTCTCGATCCTGACCGACAGGGAGTTTTTCCAGGGAAGTATCAACTATCTGGCTGATATCGCGGCGTTCAAGCCCGTCCCGCTCCTCCGGAAGGATTTTATTATCGATGAACTGCAGATTGTAGAGGCGAAAGAAGCCGGTGGAGACGCGATCCTCCTGATAAGCGAGGCATTAAGCAAAGAAGAGATCGCGAAACTTACCCGCTATGCCCATTCCCTTTCCCTAAGTGTTTTGCTTGAACTTCACTCACCCGGTCAGTTGGCCAAGATTGATTTCGGACTTAACACACTTATCGGGGTTAACAACCGTGACCTTTCTACATTCAAAACTGATCTGACAACAACAGAGAAGATAAGCTCACTCTTACCCTCCGGTGTTACCCTCGTTTCAGAAAGCGGGATCAGAACCAGGGAGGATCTCAGGCGGGTGATGAATGCCGGAGCCAAAGCCGTGCTTGTTGGAGAGCATTTCATGCGGCAGCAGTCACCCGGCGAGGCATTGGCTGAAATGAAAAAGTGGGCTCAGTGATGAAGGTAAAGATCTGTGGAATCACCGCCATCGAGGATGGACTTCTCTGCGCGGCTGAAGGGGCTGATATGCTTGGGTTTGTGCTGTTCGCCGGGAGCAAGAGGTTCCTCTCCCTTGAAAGCGCGGTTGAAATTACCAAGGGGCTCCCCGCGGATGTG
>Ga0116141_10001959_pt1 | contig 17751 bp, 21 predicted proteins | sample AD_UKC097_MetaG_FD_89744 | JGI IMG/M metagenome (GOLD analysis project Ga0116141, IMG submission 89744) | Active sludge microbial communities of municipal wastewater-treating anaerobic digesters from USA - AD_UKC097_MetaG | ecosystem: Engineered > Bioreactor > Anaerobic > Digestate | place: USA...
GAACTTTATGAAATGCTGCGCAAGGTTCAGGAACCAAAGGGCTATTATTTCAACAAGGACCAAGAGAGGGTCTTCGATTTGCTACGAAACCTGATTATCAATAAGGAACGTTATGGCTATATGTCTTGCCCCTGCAGGCTATCTTCTTACGATCGTGAAAAAGACAGAGACATTATTTGCCCTTGCCATTATCGGGAACCGGACGTTGAAGAATATGGCAGTTGTTATTGCAATCTCTATGTTTCGAAAGAGTGGAACGAAGAAAAAATACCCCACCGGTATGTTCCGGAAAGACGGCCGATCGAAAAGATCCCATATTGATTCGGAAAAGGGGTAAACGGAAATTCCGGCCCTTCCTGCCTCCAAGCGCTGTTTTTTTCTTTTTTGCATACATATCGATTCGTTATCAATTGAGGGAATTGAGCCGCCTGAATTCTTTCTTGACATTTTTACCCGTATGTTACATTTTAAAACAGAAACAGTTATATTTGGCTCTGGTTGGTACAACCCTATCTTGTTATAGAAAGGAGATACAAAGATGGCTGAAAAAGAGGGCGTTATTCATAAGGCATGTGTATGTGAGCACTGTGGAGATGAGGCCAGTATGACAATCACCTGTGAACTTCCGCCTGAAGCTCCCACCAAAAAAGAGACGGAAAAGAAATTAAAAGGGCATGTCCATTGTAAGCATTGTGGCAGCGAGGCGGATATCTGGCTGGATCTTTAAGTTTTCATTGAAAAGCGATACTCATATTTCATCAGTTTTTTTCAAACCCCTGCTTTCAATTGATTGAAAGCAGGGGTTTGTTTTTTAATTGAAGTGGCTTCAAAGTTTGTCGAATATTTTCAAGTCTCTTCTAAATAACCTGCTTAAACATGAATGACATACTGGAGAGGCTGTGATATTGTAATATATAATAAATGATCCGCTGTAGGGGCAGGGAATTGGCCCATGGTGGTCCATTTGGAGGAGGATGCAGTGAAGATCGGGGTTATTTTTTTTCTGGCGGCCGGAATGATTATGGTTGCAGCGATGGTTCCTGCGGAACAGAACCGCGGAGCTGGAGATATGCTCCTTTTTGGGGGAAAGAGTGGAGATGTGCCTTTTCCCCATCACCGGCATCAAAAAGTGATCGGCAACTGTAATACCTGCCATGCAGCATTTCCACAACTTTCAGGAATCATTGAAAAATTGAAAGATATGGAAAAATTGAAAAAGATGCAAGTGATGAACGAGCAGTGCACCCGATGTCATCGCGAAAAGAAAAATGCCGGGGAAACGGGCGGGCCGATTCGCTGCAACGAATGCCACATCAAATAAGGATATCCGGACATGCTAGTACTTGGGCTTCAGGGAAGCCCCCGAAAAAACGGCAACACCCGTTTTTTGCTTTCAGCCTTTATGAAAGCGGCTGATGAATTAGGGGCCAGGGGACGTGTAATCGAAGTCGATGAGAAGTACATCGTGCCCTGCAAGGAATATCTCGTTTGCGAAAAAGAAGGTTTTTGCCCCATTGATGACGATATGAGGAAAGAAATATACCCGTTGTTTCGGCAGGCCGACATCATTGTCCTTGCAACACCGATATTTTTTTACGGAGTTACCGCGCAGCTCAAAGCACTTATTGACAGGGGGCAGATGCTATGGGCGAGGAGATACAGGCTTAAGCTCAAGGATCCGGGCAGGAAATGGCGGCGTGGTTTTCTCCTTGCCCTCGGGGCTACGAGGGGGGAAAACCTTTTCGCGGGAGTGAGTCTGACCGCTCGATACTTTTTCGATGCGGTCGGAGCCGGTTACGTAGGAAGCTTAACTTATCGGCGCATCGAAAAACCGGGAGATATGGAAAGACACCCGACGGTTCATGAAGACGTAAAAAAAGCAGCGGAAAGCCTTTTGAGACCGCTTCTTGGGAGAAAAAAGATCCTTTTCGCCTGCCGGGAAAATGCCTGCCGAAGCCAGATGGCGAGCGCTTTTACCCAATATCTGGCCGGAGATAAAATTGAAGTTCTCCATGGGGGAATGAATCCCGCAAGGCGAATCGATCCGGTCATGGTTGAGGTGATGAAAGAAAAAGGAATTGATATGGCATTTCGACGACCCAAATCGATCCAAGATGCATTAAAAAACGGTCTTCCGGACAAAGTAGTTTCCATGGGTTGCGATGATGCATGTCCGGTTTTCCAGGGAGCAGAATTCATGGACTGGGCGATGCCGGACCCTGCCGGGAAGCCGATAGATTGTATGCGAAGGGTACGCGATGCGATCGAGAGAAAAGTTATTCAACTGGTAGAGGAGGGATGAGATGGAAAAATATGTATGCACGGTTTGCGGTTATGTCTACGATCCGGAAAAAGGGGACCCGGAAAATGGAGTGGAGCCGGGAACAAAGTTCAAAGATTTGCCAGATGACTGGGTATGCCCGGTTTGCGGAGCGCCTAAGGAGGATTTTGAAAAAGAGTAAATCGTATCGCCGGTGATCAGGGTCATCATCGTGTTCACGAATCAAAATGCGATGGGCAGAATAAAGACTCTGATCACCCCTGATAAAAATAAATTCAGAAGCTTATCTTTGACGAACATGTGATGCCTTGGTTTTACGGTGTTCGGGATTCTAAGGCATCCATTTTGGACTGACAGCAAAAATGGCGACCGCCATGATAGTGTAAGCGCAGGAAGTTTCTTCGAATATGGAGAGCGCAGGGGGCTTCGGCGGTCAAAATTCGTTCTTTTTTGAACCGGGCCATGCGTCATTTTAAGAATCGTTTTTCATGACTGCCGAGACGGATATTTCCAGTTTATCCATGCTGGTCCGGATAGATCGATCCTTCGGTTATCGAATCAACGAAATGGTTTCGATGACCCCGTCGGAGCATCTCATCCGGGAGGCGGTTCCTTCCCCGTTTGCTCGCCGATTCAATCGAATTTCCCCAAATCCCTTTTACGTCACTTGCCATATCGAAGATATCATGAACTTTTTAATTTTGTTTCCACAGACATTACCTTTCCTTCCAGTCGACCAGCAACATCCTTCCGATAGTCAACCTTAAGGGTCATGTATATACGATCGCAGTCTTTTTTTAGCTCGTCGAGACAGCGTTCAACCAGTCCCATAACCTCTTGCCATTCCCCTTCCATGCTTGTTCCCATCGGGCCGAATTTGTGCGGCAATCCACTTTCTTTAATTATTTTTATTACTCTGGCCACATAGGAGCTAAGGCTTTTTCCCTTGTCTACCGGAAAGATGGACAAGTCAATAAGTACGCTCATAAAATCCTCCCGTTTTTGAATGGATTGTTTTATTTTATATATTCATAAGCAATAGCATGGTTCAAAACGAATCGGATCAATAAAAATTAAATTTTCGCAATGGATCGTCCGATAAGAGAAAAAAAAGAGCAATTTTTTCCGCCTTGAAAAAAATATCTTATTCTACAGGCATCAATAGAAAAATATGCAGGAAAAGGGCAAACCCGTCGAAAGGCGGCGGCGCAAAACCACGGGTCTAAAGCCAAAAGGCAATGATCGCCGGGTTGCTGAGTGTTGCACGGATAATGCGCCTTTGGGTGAACCTCCCCAGAGGCGTTTTTATTTTTAGCAGGCTGTAGGGTGAGATATCAAAGAAAAAAAGTGTTTTGAGATGAAGAAGTTAAAAAAAATTCTGCTATCCAATGGCCTGTTATGTACACTTTTGACCCTGATGGTTTTGGCAGGAATGCATACTGAATTTTATCCTTTACAGTTTTTTGAATACAAGGCCTATGATATTTTAACAGCCCTTAAACAAAGAAAAGATAACAGTCCGGTGGTAGTCGTGGCAATTGACGATGAGGCCGTCAAAAATATCGGTAGCTGGCCATGGCCTCGTTCTTATATTGCCGATATGATCCGCCGCCTTTCCGAATACGGCGCGCATACGATCGGAATTTGTCTTTTGTACCCCGACAGAGAAATAAACACGGGGGTTCAAGAAATCCACCAGCTTCGGGAAATTCTGCGAAATGACCCGGACTTAGAAAAATTAAAAGGGATGAGCAAGATTGACGGAATTCTGGTCGAAGCTGGAAAAAAGCTCGATTGCGACGCAAACTTGATTTCGGCCGTCCGGTCCGCTGTCAACCTGATTTTACCTATCGACTTCACTTTTGGTCCCTCGGAAGAGAGTCCGGATTCGGAACTTTCAGCATGGATGAAAATGAATTCATGGGATCCGGAAATCAAAGCATCGGATTCGCAAAATAAATTTTTCAGCTTCGAGAATTCTCTATGCAAAATGAAAAATCAAGGAACGGCGGTAGTTGAGCTGACGCCGACTTACGATGAACTGGCAGGAAAGGCTGCGGCTTTAGGACATATGAATTTTATTGCGGATCGGGACGGCGTGGTCCGGAAAGTCCCGCTTCTCATCAGCTATAAAGGACGAAGCTTTTTTTCGTTTGCGCTTCAAACATCCGCCAAATACGTTGGTGGAAGTGTGAAGGATTTAAAACCGATAAACGGAGGGTTGCGCATCAAGGGTTTGGAAATCCCCACCGACCGGAATTTCCGAATGCTGATTGATTACAGCCCGAAACGTAATTGTTTTGAGAGTTATTCCTTTTCAGAGGTTCGAAACGGCAAAGTTTCGGCCGATGCCTTTCGGAAAAAGATGGTTTTGGTCGGGGTAACCGCCCCAAGATGGGCGCCTGCATACCAGACCCCGGTTCAAAGCAACTCTCCGGGTGTTGAGCTGATAGCAAATGTTGCGGAAAATATTCTAAACGGAAAACATTGCCTTCGTCCCGGCTGGGCTTTTTCCCTGGAAGCGCTTTTCACCTTGTACCTATATCTGTTTCTCGTTTTTGTGATTCCAAGGGTTAATCTTCGGATCGGTGTTTTGATACTCGGGATTTTTCTGGCAACCTGGGTTGGAGTGGTTTTATTTTTCTATATGATTCATGGGCATTGGCTGAAGGTTTCTACTCCCATAATCTTCGCCGCCGCTGGTTTTATTCTTGCCGCCAACAAAAAGGTTTCAGGGAAAAAGCATTATGAAAGGGTGGAATTGAACAAAATGCTTGGCTTATCTTTTCAGGAGCGAGGCGTGCTGGATATGGCATTTGAAAAATTTATGAAATGTCCGGTTGAGGACGAATCCATAAAGGGGCTGTTTTATAATCTTGGCTTGGATTTTGAGCGAAAAAGAATGTTCAGCAAAGCGCTGAGCACATATGAGCATATCCTGAAGGCAGGGAAATTCAAGGATATCAAAGAGAGGATAAAAACGCTTAAAAACATCGCCAAAATATCGGTATTGGATGCCAATTCATCCGAGCCGGATGCAACCCTGTTGCTGGAAGAAGGAACCACGAAACCCACGCTCGGACGTTATGAAATTCTGAAAGAGATCGGACAGGGTGCGATGGGCACGGTTTATCTTGGAATCGATCACAAGATCAACCGAAAGGTTGCCATTAAGACCATGAAATACGGAAAAGTCGATATCGAGCAGTTGGAGGAAGTCAAAAAGAGGTTTTTCCTTGAGGCCGAAGCTGCCGGAAAGCTCTCTCATCCGAAAATCGTAACTATTTTCGATGTGGGGGAGGATTACGATATGGCATATATTGCCATGGAATTTATTAATGGGTCAACTCTCGAAGCCTGCTGTCATAAAGAAAGGCTGCTTCCGACAAAACGGGTGCTCAAGATTGTTTCTTCGATTGCGGAAGCATTGGCTTACGCTCACAGTCAGGGGGTGGTTCATCGGGATCTCAAACCAGCGAACATCATGTTGCTGGAAAATGATCAGGTCAAGGTTACCGATTTCGGGATCGCACGCGTTATGGCTTCGTCCGATACGCAAACCGGGATCATCCTTGGCACGCCGAATTACATGTCGCCCGAGCAGATGGCAGGTAAAAAGGTGGATGGTCGTTCGGATCTCTTCTCTCTCGGTATCGTATTTTATGAGCTGTTGACCGGCGAAAAGCCGTTTAAAGGTGAAAGTATGGCCGCGTTGATATATGCAATTTCCAATGCTTCATATACTCCACTTGCGGAAACGGCGCCTAAGGTCCCGGCCTGTTGCGCGGAAATCGTAGACAAACTGCTTGCCAAGTCTCTGACCCGAAGATTTAATTCCGCAAATAAGGTTGTCGAACAAATCCAGTTGTGTCTGGATCAACTAAAATGAATTTTCCGGAAATAAGGGAGGTAATGAATGATCAGGATATTGATGAAATTCAAGGATACCGTGCTGAAAGACATCCAATGCGGCAAGGAGGAAATTACGATCGGAAGAAATAAAGACAATGACATCCAGATTGAGAATCTGGCGGTTTCCGGGCGGCATGCCAGGATAAAAAAACACCGGAACGATTATTTTATCGAAGATTTGAAAAGCACCAATGGCACCTTTTTAAATGAAAAAAGAATATCGAAGGAGGTTCTCAAAAATAATGATGCGGTGACCATCGGTAAACACACCTTATCGATTTTATTAGAAAAAAACAAAAATGATCATCAGGGGTTGAATGTGTGCCGAAATGAAATGAATAAAACCATGAAGCTTGATACCCGGCATCACAAAGAAATGATAAAAAAACAGCGGTAAACCAAAGATTGGAAAAAGATTGAATCCGGTTTGCTATAACCTCGAGACGGGGTAATCCAAAAAGTGTATGAATCGGCCGAAGTGTGAGGGAATGATTCTGTCGCCTCACCAGGCCGGGCTGCGGTTGACCGTCATCTCTCTCTCTAATTATTCGGGAATTAGATAGTCAATCCGGAGTCATTTTATGACGATGATTTCAACGGCATTGATTCTTTGGCGAAATGGAAGCCGGGAGTAAATTCGGCGCAAAAAGTCCGCTGCACACCGCAACAGCTTGCTGAAATTCATCCCGGCTACACCCAGGATTGCATTGATACAGTTAGAATACCTTTCATCCTATTGCGAGTCATTCGATACTCTCGTTTCAGATTCAGGAGTCCACGGCGGCCCGGTACTTCATCCAACACTAAATGCATTCAGCCATTTTCCCACAGCGCCGTTTATCAACATGAACCTCAACTTTCCCATTGTGTCCGTGACGTCGGTAACCTTTATCCACAAACGTATGCTCCACTTAACAAGTCGCTATACACGCTTGATGGAATCTTTTAGTGTAAGGACGGGTGATCATGAAGCACGCCGGCACCGACGCATCCTCCGCAACGAGTTGGAGCTATACGGGCTTTCCAGCTGAACTCGTAACGTTTTTGAGCCTTTCCCTTACGGATGCATTCCATCTCTTCGCTTTTTTAGATTACTGTTTACCCGGTGTTCTTTTTGCGGGAAATGGCCTCTCGTTGCTTCTTCCTACCTCATTGAATGGAGTGATCATCTTCCTAAGGTTTTTTTGGGACTCTGCCATATCGTTAAAATACCGCGACCGGAGCTCCATGATGAAACAACCCGTATAATGAGGCATTATGTTTGAAAGTATTTTTTCGAGAGGAATTTCTCCCCATCCGACAGGCATATGGGAATCGCCCTTGCCGAAAGGGATTTGATGGGTTTGCTGCTTTTCGTTATAATAAGCCACATCGCCAAAATTGTCGTGTATATGGCAATGACTGATCCATTGAGCCGCATTTTTCACTGCATCGACAGGGTCATAAGAACTGCAACGTGATGCCATGAACAAATGGCCGCAATCTAGGGTGATTCTGACATTTTCACGCTGGACCCTCAACACCTGATCTGCAAGCAAACTAAGATTTTCCGCATAACAATAAGGTGAATAGTGACGATACGGCCTGGCGTTTTCAATGCAGATCGTTACGCCGGGGAATTCATCTGCAAGCCGCCTGAGAAGTTCCGCTTCCAAGGATAGCAGGTCTCCCCATGGCGCTTCATGGATGCATTGGGTTTTAGGGGTTGCATAAAATGCTTCTTCCGGAATATGTCGGCCGGCATGATAAACAAGAATGTTGGCGCCTATTTCCATGGAAAAAGCGAGGCTGGCCCGGAAAACGTCTAGGTGGACGGTCGATCTTTCTCTGTCCATCAGATTAAGCGGATTCGGTGCATGGACAGTGTAAATAAAATCATATGACTGAAGAATATTTTTGATGTTTTTTAAACGCTTGCTGTTCAATCTACCGTTTTGAATTGCGTCGAGGCCGTGAGGTGGAATTTCTACGGCTTCGAGGCCGATGTTTCGAAAAAAGTCCAGGTCCTGCCTGAAAATTTCTAAATTTCCGTCCGTTCTGACTTCATTGATCTGACTGCCTATTTCAAACATGTGGAAAACACCTCCCGCCCTGCTACAAAGGTTTTTAGAACCTCCGCATGGCCGTTTCGTTTTTCAAAGATAATGAAATCCGCTGTTTTTCCTTCCTGAAGCGAGCCCACATAATAATCAATGCCGACGGCTTTTGCTGGATTGATGGTTACCATGCGGATGGCTTCATGAAGCCATAGTAACCCGATATCCGTTAGTTTTAATGCCGCATGGAGCAGCGTCATGGGGGCATAATCGGAACACAAAACATGGCACAAGCCTCTGGTGACTGCGTCCCGGGCGCTTAAATTTTTAGACTGCGAATGCCCCCGCAAGGCATTAGGGGCTCCGAGACAGACATGCAGGTTGCGCCTGTCGGCGGCAAGCGCGGCCTCTAAATTTACGGGAAATTCGGATATGGAAATCCCCTTCTGCTTTAACCATTCGATTTTTTCCTCCGAATCATCATCATGGGAAGCCATTGGAATGCCTCGCCTGTCGCACAGATTGATAAGATAGTCCAGACGCTGCTTGGCATGCTTTTGGGAGGTGAATTTTTTTTAATGATTCCTGCAACTTCTGCATCCGTCTTCTGATAGACTGTCTGAAAATAGCGACGGAACGATACGGCATCGCGAAACTGTCCTTGACCTGGTGTATGATCCATAAAGGAAAGCAGGTTGACCTTATCTTCGTCGATGAGTTTTTCTAGGGTGCTCACAGCGGCCTCATCAGTAACCTCGTATCGGGCATGCACTTTTGTGCGGATCCGCAACCTGGAAGACAGGCGATGGATATCCCGGGCGATGCTATCTGCCATTTTGTTGGAACGAATGCCGATTTCATCGTCAGCGAAGGAAATGGAGTGATACATGGTGGTGATTCCGCAGGCGGCAAGTTTCTTGTCCATTTCCAAAAGCACCATTTCCGTTGGGAAACGAGTGTTGGGCCTCGGTTCCAAGTCCTTTTCCAGGGCGTCACTGTGAAGATCGATCATGCCGGGCATTATGTAACGACCGGCTGCATTGATTTTTTTCACGCCCGTTCCGGCTCGATATTCGCCGATTTTGGTGATCAGCCCGTCTTCGATGTGAATCACTTTTCCTTCATGGACCCCGTCGGGTAATACGAGTTTTCCGTTTTCCACAATTATTGATTTATCTTGCTGTTCCAACGGCTGTATCTTTCGTTTCCAAATGGTAAACATGGTCGGATATGGACTCCATGACGACACCGTCATGGAAAATTCCGATCATGGCCGTCCCCTGGGATTTTAGCTCTTCCAGAATGGCGATGACCCGCAGCTCCGAGTTTTTGTCCAGTGAAGCGGTCGGCTCGTCAAGAAGCAGCAGTCTGGGTTTTCGAATCACGGCCCGGGCGATGTTAATTCGCTGTTGTTCCCCGCCACTGAAGGTTGATGGGTAAGCGTCGTGAAGATGTTCGGGAATATTGAATTTGCGAAGAAGCATACGGGCCCGATATATGCCCTCTTCACTGGAAACGCCTTGCATGCAGAGAGGTTCCGCCACCACATCGAGAGCAGGAACGCGTGGCAGAACCCGAAGAAACTGAGACACATAAGCAATCTCTCGGCGGCGCAAGGCGATCACCTGCTGTTCCGGAGCCGTGACAATATCCACTGGTCCGTTTTCGGATTCGTATGCAATGATTCCCGACGTCGCCAGATAGGTCCGGTTGATGCATTTCAAAATGGAACTTTTTCCAGAACCGCTATGCCCGGAAATGCCGAGGAACTGTCCCGATTCGACGTGAAAAGATACGTTCTGAAAGGCTTCAAGACGTTTTCCACCCAGAATGTGAATGACAAAGATTTTGGCCAGATTTTGAACCCTGAGCATACCGTATTTTCCTTTACAGTTGGGAGTTTACCAGAAGCTGGGTATAAGGATGCTGCGGATCTTCTAGTATTTGATCCGTGAGCCCCGATTCGACGACCTGTCCGTAATGCATGACCATGGTTCTATGGCAAAGGAGCCGGATAACGCCGAGGTCGTGGGAGACAACGATCACCGCAAGTTGCAGTTCACTCTGAAGCCGCCGAATAAGATCCAGAACCTTTGCCTGAACCGACAGATCGAGACCCGTCGTCACCTCATCGAGCAGGAGGATTTTCGGGCTGTTTGCGAGAGCCTTGGCGATCTGCACGCGTTGCTGCATGCCGCCGCTGAAATTCCTGGGAGGTTCGTCCATGCGGCCCACCGGTATTTCGGTTCTCGCCAGGAGCTCACCTGCCCGCTCTCTGATGCGAGAGACATGGCGCCAATCGGCATCAAGCAATTTTTCGGCCACGTTTCCACCGGCGCTGATGCCCATCTTGAGCCCTAAATGGGGATTCTGGTAAACAATTCCCATCCATCGACTGCGAAGTTGTCTTTTTTGAAAGGAATTCAGAGCGAGGATATTATTCTTATCATCCGGATGGCCCCAACCATTCATTAATATCTCTCCCTCCGACGCTTCCTCTTCAAAATGCAGGAGTCTGACCAGGGTGCTTTTCCCGGAGCCGCTTTCCCCGACAACGCCCAGCACTTCATCGTTGTAAAGGTCGAAGGAAACGTGGCGGCAGGCGGCGACGGTCCCGCATATGGAACACTGGTTGTTTCTCGAATCATTCTGATCGCTTCCCAGGCAGCGGTTACATCCTCTTCCGAACCGTTTGGAGAGATTCCTGACTTCCAAGAGAGCTTTCATTGCCGTCGCCTCTTTTCGCAAAAATTCGTGTCGGAACAGAAATAACGCCTCTGCCCCGATGCGTCTTCAATGATCTCATCCAGGTAGGCATGGGTTGCGCCGCAGCGCTCACAGGAACGTCCTGCGAATGATTCAACGCGGAAAGGATGATCTTCAAATGCGAGAGGTTCCACTTTCGTATAGGGAGGGATTGCATAAACTCTTTTTTCCCGTCCTGCGCCGAACAAAAAAAGATTGTCCGCCATATGAAGCTTGGGAACATCCCATCGTGGAATCGGACTCGGATCCATGATATACTTGCCGTTGACCTTAACCGGGTAGCGGTAGCTGATACGGATTTCCCCGTATTTTACAATATCCTCGTAGAGGAAAAGCCACATGCGGCAGTAATCCCCCTCGGCGTGCATGCGCCGCGTTGCAGCCTCGGAAGGCTCCACCTCTCGCAGAGCTTCCGGGTAAGGAACCTGAAGAACAAGAATCTGATTTTTCATCAACACTTCTTCCGGGATTCGGTGGCGGGTCTGAATAATTGTCGCTTTCCGGGTATCGGTCGTAACGGTCACGCCGGTGACGGCCTGAATGAATTTTTTGATATTGACGGCATTGACACTGTCATCGCAGCCCTGATCGATAACCTTCAGGATATCATCCGGTTCAATGACCGTTAGGGAGATCTGCAGACCTCCGGTTCCCCAGCCTCGAGCAATGGGCATCTCACGGGAGCCGAACGGCACCTGATAGCCGGGAATGGCGACGGCCTTCAGGATTCTCCGGCGGATTTCTTTTTTAGCCGTTTCATCGAGATAACCGAAGTTATATAGAGCAGCGCCCGATTTCTTGTGATGATGATCAATCCACTCTTTTAGCGTCATAGACGGTCTGCGCCTTTCTCAGCCGATCCAGATCGGACTGAAAATCAACATAATGCGGAAGTTTCCAGTGATTGCAGAAACCCATTGCCTCAATGCCGTCGGTATGGGACAGTACGAATTCTTGGTCTTCCGCCGGCGTCTTCGGCTTGGATGCCTGCATGGTCCTGTCCAGGATAGCCATAGAGATAGCCTTGATTTCGTTCTGGCCGAAACAAAGTCCGTAACCAATTGTAAACATTGGTTTACCATCATTATCGAAGCGGGCCACGATTTCCGCCTCCGTGACCTTGACCTCTCCGGCTGGATAAGGTTTTTTGGTATAAGGATGGGTTATTATGAGTGGGACATATCCCACTCGCAGTTCGCCGATGGTCGGATGGACATTCCCGTAGCCGCGCATGCTCGAATAGGCGAGTGCAAGCAGGCCGCCTGTTTCCCCCCTGGCCAAGGACTGGAGAGCGGCGCTTCGATCGGCGGGATAGGTCAAGGCATTTCTGGTAATGTCGAAAATGCGGGAGTCGCCGCCTTCATTTCCCGGACCCTTCGTCGGTGGCTGCAAAAGCCCTTCCTGTCTTAATATCTCGACGATTTTCGGAAAGGATTTAGGCAATTTTCTCCCTCGGAGCAGTTCCTCTTTCACAAATCGGTCGAAAGTCTTCCGGGAATTGGTTGTTTCTTCAAACAGTTCGAAATCGAGAAGTCGGAGAGTATAATCCGATGTGGGCCCAAGCACTTGGCCGCCGGGAATGTCTTTGAAGGCGGCGGATATGCGACGGATGATCCGCATTTCTTTGGTCGTTTCAGGGAGTGAATAGGCGATTCGAGGAAGAGTCGTTCGGTACGCCCGGATCATGAAAGAGGCCTCCAGCGTGTCTCCAGCCGACTGTTTGATGGCTAGGGCCGCCAGTTCGGGCGCGTAAAGTGATCCCTCGCCCATAACGCGATCTACCAGCAGATAAAGCTGATCCTGTATCTGATTGACCTTCAGGGAAAGAGATTGTCCTTTTGAACGCTCATGCGCCAGAAGTCGGCAGGCGTTGTCGATCGCCTCCTTCCCGCCCTTTACGGCGACGTATGCCATGGCAAGTCCTTTATAAGTTTTTTATATGAATCTGCGTCGAACGGGGCAAGGCAATCAGGTGGCCTTTCGGATCGACAAACAGGGCATCCACTCCGAGCGGAAACTCCAGATTGATGGTGCATAACTGCGTGAGCTCCCGGAAATCCAAGCCTTCCATCGCCGGAAGAGCCAAACTGTCCACGATGCCCGGTCCCCGAAGGCTGCATCTCAAAGGCGTACTTTTTTCGCAAGATAGGGAATCGATTCCGTAAATGACCGTGGCGGACATATCCGGATATTCCGGTAGACCGCGTTTTGCGCGGATTAGCCGTCCCCGGGTGCTTCCATGTGGAGCTATGATGAAATCGGCCTTTTCAGGAACAGTTTGGGGGCTTTTGGTTGCCTCATGGAGTCTGCGCTTCAGTAGCATCAACCCGTCTGCTTCGATCATGCAATGTGTGGATTCATGATCCAGAAGCGTTTCCAGAACAATAAGCAAAAAGTCAAATCGGCCCTGGCGAAGTGTTGGGTCGGGCATTTTACAAATCCGTCCAGGCCGGCTCATGGCCTCCAAAATAACCCGGTAGGCGCGCTGCCGGATCAGATCTCCCGATTTAAATAATGTTACCATTGCGTCATGGATTCGAAATTGACTTTTGTAGAAGCGGAAAGGGCTTCAGCGATGATTTCTCTTGCGCTGATTTTTTTCGCCTCCCTCGAAAGAAATTTATAAAGCCACAACTTGCTGACAGAATCCGAGCTTTCCATTATTGCGGATACAACTGCTCTGACTAGGGCTTTTTCAGGATTGTGTCCCACAACCATTGCATAGCCGATTTTCCCTTCGTATTCGACCTCGGCCTCCGTAACAACAACTTCTCCCAGATGAAAATTTGTGCCCGTGCCGTCCGCAACAGACATCATAACAAGTCCCGTCCTAGGTTCACGCCGGATGGAGATGGGGATTTCAGTCAAAATTTTAAGGATTTTTTGGTCTGCCTTCTCGGCGGTCCTGAGAAGAATATCCACCGGATTGATTTCATTTCGCGTTGAATCCTTTTTCATGTTTGCAAGCCCTCCTCATCCTCAAAAAAGAGCGCGAAACTGAAGCCATGTCTTTTGAAACCGAGATTTTCATAGAAGCGATGGGCATCTTCCCGGCCTTTATTGCTGGACAGGCTGAGCTTATAACAGCCCTTCTTGCGGGCCCGTGCCAAGGCATAGGCGACCATCTGTCCCCCGACACCCCGGCTACGCCACTCTCTGTGGACGACGACATCTTCCAGCACAGCGGACGGCTTTCCCATATGTCCGATATTATCCATGATCAGAAGCGAAAAAACGCCGATGACGGTGCTTTCATACAGTGCGCAGTAAAGACGGTAATCAGGATATGCGGCCATTTGCTGGTATATTCTTTGCGCCTCGGCAAAGGCAAGCACCTCTCCGTTGTCCATGCCGAGATGTCCATATAACTCCAAGGCATTCTGAAGATCGGTCTCTCGAGCTTCGTGTATTTCAATTTTCATGTATACCTTTTTCTGACAACGGCGCTGAGACGGTCGACAAGGGCGACGGCAATAATAATGATGATCAAAATTGTTGTGACATCCCCGTTTTCATAACTCCGAAGCTTATCGAAAAGATACATGCCGATGCCGCCGGCTCCTGTAAAACCGAGAATCGTTGCCGACCGGACGTCGGATTCAAACCGATAAAGAATCATGGATACAAAAAATGGCGCAATTTGTGGAACCACGGCGTATCTTATCACGTTGAAGGGGCCTCCACCCGTAGCCGTCAGGGCCGTGATCGGCTCGGGCTGAATATTTTCGATCCCCTCGGAAAAGAGCTTTATGAGAACTCCGGAAGTATGGACGCCCAAGGCCAGAATACCCGGCATGGGACCGAGGCCGACGGCGCTGACGAATATCAGCGCCCAGACCAGTTCGTTGATGGACCGAGACAGATTGGCGATAAACCGGGTCGCCATGTACGAAGACTTTCTCAGAACGCTCGAAAACCAGTTGCGACCCGGAAAGATAATCTCCAGGGTATTACGCGATGCAAAGAACGAAATGGGAAAGGCGATGAGGACCGACAGAATCAGAGCAAGAAAGGCCATCTGAACCGTTTCCACCATGGATATGAGATACTTAATGATCCGTCTTTCATGAAACTCGGGGGGAAAGAAGCCACTCCCTTCAATGGCTGGATTCCCGCCGATATAAACAATCATATTACGCCAGCCTTCCATTAAGTCCGTGACGCTCATCTCGGTGGAATGCCAGCTCCAAAGACTGAGTGCTGCGAACAATAGGCATACCATCACGTTTAAAGGATGAAAAGGATTGGTCTTTTGTTTGATGCTTTCCAGATTCATGGATTAGATAAGGCCTGCCTGACGATTGCCTTTTCTCCATCAGGCAGGCCGCCCTCCAATTATTTGTTTTTTTCAAGCGCATCTTTGACTTCCATCTGATCCCGGATGGGATTGAACAGGGCATCGGACCCTTCGACATATCCTTTGAGTTTCAATTTTTCGAGACCAACGGGATCAGCATATGCGATAAAGGCTTCCTTGAGCGCCTTTTTCAGAGAAGCGGGAAGATCTTTTCTGTAGGCAATGGGCGAGGCGGGAATCAGTTCCGATTTCCAGATGATCTCGAAATCCTCCTTTGCATTCCAGCGCTTGCCGTCTCCTCTGGCCATATCGATATCATTGGTCGACGCTGCGTCCACTTTCCCATTTTTTACAGCCAACATGGATGCTTCGTGACTGCCCGAATAGATCACCTTTGAAAAATACTTTTCCGGATCTATTTTTAATTCCTTGTAGAAATAAACTTTCGGCACAAGGGTTCCGCTGGTCGAATTGGGATCGGTAAATGCCCAGATTTTGCCTTTAATATCTTTCATGGTTTTCAGCCCGGATTCCTTTTTCGTGATAATGACGCCATAATATCCAGCGCCCTCATCCTGGGAGAGTTCAACAACAAAAGCTTCGGCATTGGCCCGTTTCGCTGCTTCAACATAGGATTTGGGTCCGAAATAGGCGAAATCGATGTGTTTGAATTGCATGCCGGTAATCACACCGGCGTAATCCGTTGCCGTTTTAAGCTCAATGGGAATCCCGAGCCTTTTCTCAAGGTATTGAACGAGGTTTTCGTTACGTTCCATGACATTGTCCGATGAATCCGTAGGAATGACACCGAACGTAATTTTTGGGGGCCAGTCTCTATGCACGCCTGGATCAGCGAAAAGAACGGTCGTCAAAATTGTCGTGACCACGAATGCCGGCGCAAACATCTTAATAAATTGCTTTGCCTTCATCATGAAATCTCCTTTGATTGTATGGTTTTTTTATGGTTAAGGCGCTGAAGACCTGAGCCGGAGCCGCAGGATGTATCTGCGGATCGGCCCAAAGCCGCTTTTCATCATGTCTGGCGCCCTGATATATTTGTCGGATCACTCCTTCGCCGATGTCTTCCGTCTTGCCGTCATAAACAATTTTCCCGCCGTTGATGCCAATAATCCGGGTGCAGTAAGTTTTTGCGTAATCCAGCTGATGAAGATTCGCGATAATAGTGATGCCGTATCGACGATTTATCCGCGTAAGCGTATCCATAACGTTTCGGGCGCTGACAGGGTCCAGGGATGAAATCGGCTCATCGGCAAGAATCATCTCCGGCTTCTGGGCCAGAGCTCTGGCGATAGATACGCGTTGCATCTGGCCGCCTGACAGCCTGTCGCAACGCTGCAAGGCCTCCTTTTCGATTCCGACGGACTGCATATATTCGTAAATTTGTTCGTACTGATCATGGGTGTAATACTTAATCGCCGTCAAAAATGGACTCATCCTTCGCAGCATGCCGCAGGCAATGTTGTCCATAACGTTCAGGCGATTGACTAGATGATACCCTTGATAAATCGCCCCGATCCTTGATCTGATACGTTTGAGAGCTCCGTTTTTGATCGTCTGCATGTTATAACCAAGAACCATCAGATCGCCGCCGAATATCTTTACATTTCCATTGATGGCCATGAGAAGCGTTGATTTTCCAACGCCGGAAGGTCCGATGATGCTGATAAACTCACCCTTGGTAACATCCAAGTTTATATCGTCGAGAACGATCTTTTTTCCGTAACCCAAAGTAACATTCCTTGCAGATATGCATGTTTTGGATAGGGAGGTAAAGAAGTTCGCAGAGCGCTCTTCAGCAAAACAAAACGACTCGATGGCGTTTTTAGATGAACGATTTTGTTTGCCGCCGCGTTTTATGGGCTTTTTTATCGAAGGTATGACTCTGCCTGAGTTGTCGGATAAATCACGAGCATTCGATTTTTCCTTGATTTCAATCATGCCTTTCCTTCCTCTTAAGATTTTCCATCCATACGATTTAATTTTTTGTTTTCTTTTTGGCGTCAATTTAAATAAGGATTGTTTTTGTTTTGTGAGAGAATTGCTAAATTTTCGTCAAATAATCGCTGGAAAATGCGTTTTAAGGAAATCCTTTCGGCTCGAATCAGGCGGTTAAATAATATTTAGACAGACGAAAAAACGGTCGCTTTGAAAGATGAGGTTTTGCCTCGGATAACGGCTATTATGTTTTTTTTTATCCTTTCGACTTTTTTCTCCTCATCTGAAACGGCGTTAACCAAACCGAGTCACTACAGGGTTCATTAATCGCCCGAAGGCGGCAAAACCCATTGCTTAAGCTGTGACCAAAGCGAGCAATGTTGGGGTTTCTCAAAATAGTGGACACACCGAAGAGCAAAATTGTAAAGAGAAGCAGGAGGTGTGTCTATGCCAAGGAGGTACGATTTAGAATTCAAGTTGGAAGCGGTGCGGATGGCATCGGA
>Ga0116141_10001960_pt1 | contig 17749 bp, 11 predicted proteins | sample AD_UKC097_MetaG_FD_89744 | JGI IMG/M metagenome (GOLD analysis project Ga0116141, IMG submission 89744) | Active sludge microbial communities of municipal wastewater-treating anaerobic digesters from USA - AD_UKC097_MetaG | ecosystem: Engineered > Bioreactor > Anaerobic > Digestate | place: USA...
CACAACATGCCCACTGCCAGCACACAGATCACAATCGTCGCCAACCCATCGATCCGCTCACGAGAACGCATGGTCTGCCTCCTGTTCAAGTCCTGGTTCAGCACCCGTCGTCACCGGCCTCCCGACAACAGCCCGGCCCCGGATGCCCGTCGGACGGACTCAACCTCGATTCCCACGTGTCCGTCACTGAGACACAATCCTACCACACTCCGAGCGTCACGGCAAACCCTATGCCTGATCCCATGCAGTTCCTATACCGTATTCGAGCGGTATTGGCTTGCCCCTGTGCAACCACGGGACGGACGCCTTCGCGAAGGCTGTCTTCTCGAATGTTCTGATTGAAAACACCGCAGGTTTCGTGGTAGGTTGTCTGAGTCGTGACCCGTGCGGATCCAGGCTGGTAGAAGGCACGGGGTCTGGCGACAAACCCGGTTCAAAGGGAGGTGCGAACGATGAGCGACTCGAAGAACGGACTGAAGCAGTGGAACGTGTCAACTCGTCTTATCGGCTGGCTGCTGGTGCTGGCCTGCGTGGCCCCGGCACTGACCGCGGCCCCGCTGAAGATCTACATCGTCACCGATCTGGAGGGGGCCAGCGGGGTGTACAAGTTCGCCCAGACCCGCGAGCCGGGCAATCCGTTGGGCGAGCCGGCAAAGGAGTATCTCATGGGCGACATCGCGGCGGTAGTTCGTGGCCTGCGGGCGGGCGGTGCGACGGACATCGTCGTCCTGGACGGGCACGGGTCACAGGCCTTTGTCCCCCACCTGATGGAGCCCGGCGCCACGTACATTACGGGCACCCCCCGACCCGGCCCGCTCACGGGTTTCGACGGCTCCTTCGCGGGTCTCGTACAACTCGGTGCACACGCCATGATGGGGACGCCCGACGGGGTACTCTGCCATACGCAGTCGTCGCGGTCGGAGAACCGCTACTGGTACAACGGCGTCGAGTCGGGCGAGCTGGCCCAGTGTGCCGCGGTCGCAGGGTACTACGATATCCCCACCATTCTGGTGACAGGTGACGAAGCGACCTGCCGGGAGGCGACGAAGTTCTTCGGACCCGAATGCATCACGGTCGCCACCAAGCGAGGCCTCGCGCGAGAGGCGGCGGCGCTGTATCCGTTTGATGAGACTCGCCAGGCGCTCTACGAGGGCGCCCGCCGGGCCGTGGGCGCGATCGGAGGATGCAAGCCGTACAAGCTCACCCTACCGATCCAGGCCAAGAAGGAGTGGCTGGTCTTCGATGATCCCAACAACCCGGGCCGGCGAGTAACCAAAGAGGGCACGATCGACGATGTGCTCAAGCTGTTCGAGTTCTGAGAGGGCTTCCGCCTCGCGACGGCTCACCGGCGACGGCGTGATAGCGTGGCGTCGAGAAACGGCTGTAGCGCGTCCGGCGTGAGGGCCTCGATTCGTCCATCAAGGAACAGGACGTTGCACCGCCCTTCGTGGACGGGCTTGGCCTCATACACCAGCACGGTCGTCGGGGGCATGTCCGCGCGGGCTCCCGGGATATAGACATACTCCACGCCGCAGGGGTCGGGGCAGCGGAGCACCTTTGATCGCCCGCCGCAGGCAGTGACGAATTCCTGTTGATCTGCGGGAAAACCCTCGCCGCCGATTGCGTAGGCCTGCAGGCACTGTGCGATCGAGCGAAAGTTCATCTGGCAGCTCAGCGTTGTGGCGTTGTGCTTCGTATCGATCATGGCCGTGGCGTACTGCTTGCCGGCGTCGCCGCCTGTCTTGATGACCCAAAGCACGCCGGCCCCCAGCAGGCCGAAGAAGATCAGGGCCGTGATGATATTGATGATGGTACCGCCTCGCAGAAAACCATGGGCATGGTTTGATGTCAAACGATTGGCATTCCTGGCAGACATGGCGATCCCTTTCAATACATCGATTCTCCTGACGATCTCATTGTACGACCGTCGCGACCTGCGGTCCAGGTCGGCCAGAAGATCGGCCAAATTCGCCGATGGCTCCCCTCCCCAGACCATGACGAGCCATATCGTCCCTTTGCGATTGTCTGCTGGCGGTTGACGCCGGGCCGACGGCCGAATACGATTCTGTAGATGAAAACGCAACTCAGCCATCGCCACACGGTAACTATCACTCCGAGGGAGGATTTTCATGCGGTTCCACGGCTTTCCAGTTCTCTTTATCGTGTTTAGTTGTCTCGGCAGTTTTCGGAACGCCCAGGCAGATGACCTCGACGAGGCGATTCACAGAATCCGCATGGGCACGCTCGTCGTGGAGGCGGCTCCCGGCCAGGAGGTTCAGGTCGAGCAATTGCGGCATGAGTTCTGGTTCGGGGCGGCACTCGCCAGCCAGGTCTTCAGCGAGCGCTATGACCCGGCCGAGGCGGCCAAGTACAAGCAGATGTTCCTGGAGAACTTCAACGCCGCCGTGACGGAAAATGCCCTGAAGTGGCATGCCATGGAGCCCAGACAAGGCCAAGTGGACTACTCGATCATGGACGCGATTCTCCAATGGACGGACGAACACGAAATCCCACTTCGCGGCCACAACATCTTCTGGGGCATTCCCAACCGGGTGCAGCCCTGGCTCAAGGCGATGGACGATGCGGCCTTGCGCAAGACGCTCGAAGCCCGCGCGCGGGATATCGGGCGCAGATATCGTGGACGGTTCGCAGAGTACGACCTGAACAATGAGATGATCCACGGGAATTACTACGAGGACCGGCTCGGCCCTGGCATCACGCGGGACATGGCCGCCTGGGTGCGCCAGGAGGACCCGCAGGCCCTCCTCTATCTGAATGACTACGATATCCTGACGGGACGACGCCTCGACGACTACGCCGCACAGATCAGGAGACTCCTCGATCAGGGCGTGCCCATCGGCGGTATCGGGGTGCAAGGGCACCTGCACGGGGATTCCTTCGACCCGGCCGTGCTGCAATCCTCTCTGGATCGTCTCGCCGAATTCAGACTACCCATCCGCATCACGGAGTTCAACTTTCCGGGCCAGCGGTCGAAATACTACGACCGGCGCGGTGCCCGCCTGTCCGACGAAGAGGAACAAGCCAAGGCTGAGGCCGTCGTGGACTACTATCGCATCTGCTTTGCCCACCCGGCGGTGGAGGGGATCTTGATGTGGGGATTCTGGGAGGGGGCCAATTGGATTGGCGTATCGTCGCTGTACCGACGCGACTGGTCGCCTACCCCAGCAGCTGAGGCGTATCGCGATTTGGTCTTCCGGCAGTGGTGGACGAGATGGCGGGGGCGGGCCGACGACGAAGGGCGGTGCGAGATCCCCGCCTTCTTTGGGCAATACCGCGTTGCCGCAGGCGGCAAAGAGATCCTCGTCACGCTCAAACAAAAGGAAGGTCGCGAGGGAGTCTCCCTCAAATGACTGCGCGATCCAACCGGGGACGAATCCTGCTTGTCGGCAAGGGGGGCAAGCGGGTATACTGTCTGAAGAGATAACAGGCCCGTTCGGCGGGGCGAGGCGGCTTACACCGTAGGGCCCCATAGAACACGGCTTGAGATGAGAGCGTATGGATTGTGACCATCCGTTGGGACCTGTGACCGAATGGAACGACGCTTCAGGAGGCCGGACGTGACGACCGCTCGCACGGAGAACCCGCGACTGTCGCGGTTGAAGGAGAACCTGCAGACTGTCATCTATGGCAAAGGCGAGTGCATCGACGTGCTGATCGTCGCGCTGCTGGCAGGGGGGTCCGTCCTGATCGAGGATGTGCCGGGCGTAGGCAAGACGACCCTCGCCAAGGCGCTGGCCAAGAGCATCGACGCCCAGTTCCGCCGGATTCAGTTCACGCCGGACCTGCTGCCGGCGGACATCCTGGGCTCCTCCATCTACAACCCGGTCACAGGCGAGTTTCGGTTCGAGCCGGGGCCGATCTTCTGCAACATCCTGCTGGCCGACGAGATCAACCGGGCGTCGCCCCGGACGCAGTCGGCCCTGTTGGAAGCGATGAACGAGAACCAGGCAACAATCGAGGGCCAGCGGCACGCGCTGCCTCAGCCGTTCCTGGTCATCGCCACAGAGAACCCGCTCGAGTTCCAGGGCACCTATCCGCTGCCCGAGGCCCAGTTGGACCGTTTCCTGATCCGGCTCGCCCTCGGCTATCCGGCGGCCGAGGTCGAGGTCGATATCCTCCGATCTCACGCCCGCGCGCAACCGATCGATCAGATCGAATCCGTGCTGGATCTGGAACAGGTTCGCCAAATCCAGCAGGAGGTGACCCAGATCCATATTGATGAGGCCATCCTCGAATACATCGTCGAGATCGTTCACACGACGCGGCACGACAACCGGCTCCAGCTCGGCATCAGCACCCGGGGCACGCTGATGCTGTCTCGGGCGACGAGGGCCCGGGCCTATTATGAGAACCGCGAGTACGCGATCCCGGACGATGTCCTGTGGTGTGTGCCCCACGTGCTGCCGCATCGAATCATTCCGACCTCCAAGACGCGATACAGCGGCACCACGACGAAACAGATTGTCGCGGACATCGTCGGCCGGATCAAGGTGCCCGTGTGAGGTGGGGACGGTCGCTATGGCCAAGTCTCGAGGCAAGTTGCGTATCGGCATGACCGAGGCCGGTCGGGTGATCCTTCGCGGAACCGGGTTTGTCGTTCTGGCCAGCTTCGTGGTCCCGTCCTTCGGGGTGCTCTCGATTCTGGTTGCCGTCTGTCTCGTGGCCATCGGCGTGGGCCTGGTCTTTCGGCCTCGCATCCAGATCGACGGCAACCTGCCCGACCGAGTCATCGCGGGCCAGACGACGCATCTGACCTATGTCCTCAAGAACATCGGGCGTTTCTCCGCCTACAGCGTCTCGACCCGCTTCCATGGGCTGCCTCCTGTGACCGAGCAGGTGGGTGAGGCTCCGGCGGTTTCGCGTCTTGAGCCCGGCGAGACCGCGGAGATCACGGTCGCCATCCGGCCCAAGCGGCGCGGCATCTACCGAATCGGATCGCCCGCTTGCGAGTCGAGCTTCCCGTTCAACCTGTTCCGAATCGGCACGGTCCGCCGCGAACAGGAGATGCTGCTCGTTCTGCCTGCGTTCTCATGGATGCAGGTTCCCTTTCAATATGTGAGCCGGCACGTGAACACGAGTAACCTGCGGCCTGCCGGACGAGTCGGCAGCTCTCCGGAGTATATCGGGAGCCGGCCCTTCGTGTCGGGCGATTCGCCTCGTAGGATCGATGTCCGCGCCTGGGCCCGCCTTGCAGCCCCGGCTACGAAGGAATACGACGACGACCTGGACGACTACGCGGCCTTCGTGTTGGACACGCGTGTTCCCCAGGGCCACCGCAAGTCGAAATCCGCGGAGATCGAAGAACTGGAGGCGGCGGTCAGTTTGTGCGCATCGGTGGCGTACACCATCCACCGCGAGTGCCTGATCGACGTGCTGCTGGCCGGGCCCGATCTGCACGAGTTTGGGGCGTTGCCGAAGACGGCTCGTCTGGAGCGAATCCACGAGGTGCTGGCCGGCGTCCAACCGTCGAAGGATTACGACGTGCATCGGATCGGCCCGTTGCTCGAGGACCGCCTGCCGGAAATCTCCGAGATCATGTTCATCGTGCTGCACTGGGACGACACGTACCGTCGATTGGTCGAATGGGCCGAACGGGCAGGATGCCATCTGACCGTGGTTGTCATCGGCGAGCCGAACGCCGGAACGTTGGCCGAGGACTGGGCCGGGGACATCCGGTTCGTGTCGGCCCAGGATATTCTCGCGGGACGCGTGGAGCAATTGTGAAGGCACAGAGAGTCATCGCGGTCATCATGATCCTGGGCAGCTCACTGCTCATCGCATGGGTGTCCGGGGACATTGCCTTTCCGGCGATTCTGGGCATGCTGGGCATGCTGGGCGTCCAGGGGCGGTTCAAATGGGATATCCGCCCGGAGCGACATTATGTGACGCCGCTGTTGCTGCTTCTGCTGGCCGCTCTGTTCTCGATCCACTGCGGGTACGCCCACCCGCCCAGCGAGAAGGTGGCGGCGTTTGCCTGGCAGACGATCGCCCGGTACTTCCTCGCATCCATGATCCTGATCCTGTTCCTCCGCTCCCGTCAGCGGTCGGCGGCTCTCGACGCCGGATCTCGCGTGTCGGAGGTGGGACCAGCGCCGTTGTCGCCATCCCTCGGGTTGTTCCACCTGGGCAGCGCCATGGCCAGCGGGCAGGTCCTTCTGCTGGATGATCGGTACGTCGCCTTTCGCCTTGTGGAACTGGCCAGTGGCACGCTGGGCGTACTCTACGCGGCGTGCTCCGTCCATGAGGCGCACGGTCCTGTGTTGGGCGGCTGTCGCCCTCGCCTGGGGAGCAGCATCCTGCGTTTCGCCCTGCTGATCGCGGCCGTGAATCTCGGATGGATCGGCGGCTCCGTGCTCTATGGCCATGTCCAGGCCCTCAACTTCATACCCAACTGGCTCTGGCGAAACAACATGTCTCTCGATACGACGGTGGCCGGGGTATCGCGCGTCAGTTTCTCCACCAGCGGGAAGCTCTCGAACGTTCTGGCCATCATGGAAGACATGGATACGGAGCCCGTGCTTCGGATCACGAGCGACGCCAGCCCCGGCTACCTGCGCGCGATGGCCTTCTTCTCCTATCGTCAGTCGGAGTGGATCGACCAATCCCACCGGGAGGACATGTGGCCGGAGCAAAACCGGCTGCTCGCTCGAACGAACACCTTCCGCCTGAGCAACAAAGAACCCACCCGAGAGATGACGATTCGCCACGAGTCGGTTGTGATCGACGCCTTGTTTGCACCGCTGGGAGCCTGTTCGATCGAGGCGCCCTTTCCCAGGATTCTGCGCGATGACGATGACGGCACGATGAAGCCTTTCGGCACGCGAGGGAATCTGACGTACCGTGTGGCCTACACGAACTCGCTCAGCGGCAACCCACCCGCCCCGGACACGATGCGACGGATGCTCGGTCTGCCGCCCCAACTCGACACGCGCATCCGCCTGCTCGCGGCCAAGGTCTTCCGCGGGTGCAATACGACGGCCCAGAAGATCGACGCGGTGACTCGCTATTTCCAGACGAACTACACGTACGCGCTCGGACTGGCAGTCCCGATCGACGAAGATCGCCTCACGTACTTCCTGACGGAGGCCTCTTCGGGCTATTGTGAGTACTTCGCCTCCGGGGCGGCCATCCTCCTGCGTCTGGTCGACATCCCGACCCGCTACGTCACCGGCTTCCTGGTGACCGAGAGGGGGGAGGAGGAGGGATCGTGGGTCGCGAGGAACATGGACGCACATGCCTGGGTCGAGGCTTGGGATCAGGAGAACAACACGTGGGTAATCGTCGAGGCCACGGCCCAGGAGGACCTGGCGGACGATTCGCTGATCAATCCGTCCTTCGAAGGCGACAATGCCGGGCGAGTGCTCTTGGCTCGGTTCATCCAGGCCGTGTACGACTATGGACTGCTGGGTGTGCTCGGGTGGTTCTTCGACGTCTACAGCCTTCAGACCGCCGTGACGGTCTCGTTGGCCTTTCTTGCAGCGGCCGTGTCGTTGGCCCTGTTCCGCCGCTACCGCCGGCTGCACGGCGCCAAGGGCGCACAGTCCGCCAAGAAGCCGGAACTGGTGGCCTTGCACAAGATGCTGGCGGCCATGGATCGCAGGATGAAATCCACAGGTCTCAGGCGGAAGCCTCAGGAGACGCTCCACGCCTTCGCCGAGCGTTTGAGGAGTAGTGGTGGCGGACGGACGGAAAGGTGTCCCGAGCCGCGAACACCGGCCCACGGCTCGGAGCCTGGGCCCTCATTTCCCGACTGGTACCTTCAATACGCCGGTCTCCGCTACTGCGGGACGGCCACGCCGGACCGCCTGAATGACCTCCAGCAACTGGCACGCAGCCTGCAGGGCTTGTAGCGTTCACAGCCCGCACGCCGAGAATCCGGCTTTGCCATGCCGGGACCGCCCCGAAATGCTACAGTTCCGTGGAATAATCGCATTGCCCAATTCGTCGTTTTACATGGGTCGGGTACGGCTGCGCAGGTGGTTTGCGCCGCGAGAATGAGAACGCGCGTGGACAGGGAACCGTTTTTTCGATTTGCGTTTCACGATTCGCCGCCTATGATGGATAACTCCCTGTAGCTTGATCCAGTGGCGAATTGTCGATTGGAAGTAACAGATTCGAAGGGATGGTTGGAAACACACATGAAGAAGGTCGTCCTGGGGATTGTCGTCGTCGCAATTATCGGACTGGTCGTGTGGCAGGCGCGTCGGCGGATCCTGGCCGCGGGCGGCCAGAAGGGGCCGCAGCGCACCGGGGCCCCGGTGGCCGTTGAAACCCAGCCGGTTCGCACGGGCGAGATCCGCGACATCGGTGTCTTCACCGGCTCCCTGACCCCCAAGTCGCAGTTCGTCGTCGCCCCGAAGGTGACCGGCTGGCTCAAGGAACTCCTCGTCGATATCGGCGACAGCGTCAGTCGCAACCAGGTCGTCGCCGTGCTCGATGACGAGCAGTTCACCCGCCAGGTCCAGCAGGCGGCGGCCGAGCTCCAGGTGGCCAAGGCCAACGTCGAGAACTCCACGAGCGACCTCGATCTGGCCAAACGCGAGTACGAGCGAGTCACTGCCCTTCGCGAGAAGCAGATCGCCTCGGTGGCGGAACTGGATACCGTGTCGGCGGCGTTCAGCGCGGCCCAAACCAGGCTGAAAGTCGCCCAAGCCCAGGCAGAGCAGAAGGACGCTGCACTGAAAGTGGCCCAGCTCCAGCTTTCCTATACGAAGGTCCAGGCGTTCTGGGAGGGGGGCGAACCGAACCGCGTGGTCGGCGAGCGGTTTGTGGATGAGGGGGCCTTGGTGTCCGTCAACCAGCCGATCGTCTCGATTCTGGAGAACAACCCGCTGACGGCCGTGGTCTTCGTGATCGAGCGGGATTACCCCAAGATGAGCATCGGGCAGGAGGCGATCGTCACAACGGACGCCTACGCGGACACGGTCTTCTCGGGCACGATCCGCCGCATTGCGCCGCTTCTGAAGGAGAGCTCCCGCCAGGCACGAGTCGAGATTGAGGTTCCCAACGGCGAGCAACTGCTCAAGCCCGGCATGTTCGTGCGAGCCCGCGTGGAGTTCGACCGGCACGACGATGCCACGCTGGTTCCCATCACCTCGCTGGTGCGAAGAAACAGCAAAGAAGGGGTTTTCATTGTGGAAAAGGCCCCGACCCTCGACGCCGGTGCGCCGGCCGCCGGCAGTCCCGCCGGACAGCCGGCGGCTCCGGCCTTCCAGGCGCGTTTTGTACCGGTGACTACGGGGATCGTCGCGGGCGAGGTCGCCGAGGTAATCGAACCGGCGCTCTCCGGTGTGGTCGTGACGCTCGGGAATCACCTGCTCGAAAACGGCTCCCCGGTGATCCTGCCCAAGTCTCCCGCGGCGGCCGGCGGCGAGCTGCAGGCAACGACCGATGGGACCCCGACGGGGGGCTCCCAATGAGGCTCTCGCAGTTCTCCGTCCATCGGCCGATCTTCACAATCATGGTTGTCATGATCGTGATCGTGCTCGGCGGGATTTCCCTGCTGCGGCTGCCCATCGACCTGATGCCCGATATCTCCTACCCGACGCTGAGCATCTCGTGCACCTATGAGAATGCCGGCCCCGAGGAGATCGAGGAGCTGATTACCCGCCCGATCGAGCAGGCGATGAGCGCTGTGCCCGGCGTGGAGGAGCTCACGTCCACCTCCGTCGAGGGACAGGGCAATGTGCGAGTGACCTTCACATGGGGGACCGATCTCGACACGGCCGCCAACGACATCCGCGACCGGCTGGACCGCGTGATGCGACGACTGCCCGAGGAGGCGGACCGGCCCACGCTGCGGAAGTTCGATCTGGCGAGCTTTCCCATTCTGATCCTCGGAGCATCCAGTCGGCTCGACCCCGTGCAGGCCCGCCTGATCCTGGAAGACCAGGTGAAGTACCGCCTCGAACGAGTCCCGGGCGTCGCGGCCGTCGATATCTACGGCGGCCTGGAACGCGAGATCCACGTCAGCCTCGATCCCGCCAAGATCAACGCCCTGGCGATCCCACTCGATCAGATCGTCTCGCAGGTCCGCGACGGGAATGTGAACATCCCGGCCGGCACCATCGAGAGGGGGAACTTCGAGATCACGATTCGCACGCCCGGCGAGTACACGGACCTCCGCCAGTTGCGCGACACGGTCGTCGCGACCCGGCAGGGCGTCCCCATCCAATTGAAGGAGATCGCCCGCGTCGAGGATTCCTGGCAGAAGATCACGCGGATCGTGCGCGTGGACGGCGAGCCGGGCATTCGGCTGTCTGTGAGCAAGCAATCCGGCAAGAACACGGTGGACGTGGCTCGCGAGGCCCTGGTGGAACTCGAACGGATCAACCGGGACATCCCGCAGATCCGGATCGTGCCCATCATCGATACCTCGGACTACATCAAGCGATCGATCGAGAACGTCGGCAGCTCGGCCGTGTACGGCGGCGCGCTGGCTATCCTGGTTCTGCTGCTGTTTCTCCGCAACATTCGCAGCACGGTCATCATCGCCGCGGCGATCCCCGTCTCCATCATCGCGACGTTCGCACTGCTGTACTTCGGCAACCTCACGCTGAACATCATGACCTTGGGCGGACTGGCGCTGGGCATCGGCATGCTCGTCGACAATGCGATTGTCGTGCTGGAGAACATCTATCGCATCCGCGAACGGGGCGAGTCACTGGAACGCGCCGCCGTGGACGGAGCCGGCGAGGTGACGGCCGCCGTCATCGCGAGCACGCTCACGACGATGGTCGTCTTCCTCCCGCTGGTGTTCATGCGGGGCATGTCCGGCGTGATGTTCAAGCAACTGTCGATCGTGGTCACGTTCTCCCTGCTGTGCTCGCTGGCCGTCGCGTTGACCCTCGTGCCCATGCTCTGCGCGAAGGTCCTTTCGTCCAGGCCGCAGAACGGTGCGGCCAAACGAACGCTCGGCCGGCGGATGTACGAGGCGAGCGGCCGCTTTCTCACCAGCCTGGAGAACGGCTACAAGAACGTCCTGCACACGGCACTCAGGCACCGCGTGCTGGTGGTCATAGCGGCAACCGCCATTCTGGGGGCGACCTTGTCGCTGGCACGGTACATCGGCGCCGAGCTGATGCCGAGTACGGACGAGGGCGAGGTCCGCGTGGAGGCGGAGATGGAAGTGGGCAGCCGGCTCGACCTGCTCGACAACAAGTTCCGAGTCATCGAAGCGATCGTCAATCAGAACGTGCCGGAAATTCGCAATGTTGTGTCGAACGTCGGAGGCTCGCGATGGTACGGCGGCGGGGGACACGCGGGCGACATCCGCATCGCCCTCGTGCCCCAATCGCAGCGGACGCGATCCAGCCAGCAGATCGCCGACGACCTGCGGAAGAAGCTCAGTGGCATCCCGGGCATCACCGTCCGAACGCGGGCAGGGCAGGGCCTGTTCATCATGCGGATGGGCACATCCGAGGCCAACAAGGTCCTCGTGGAGATTCGGGGCCACGATTTCAAGACCGCGGACCTGTTGGCCCGGCGGATCCAGGAGATCGTGGACGGCGTGGACGGCGTCGCCGACACGCGCCTGAGCCGAGATCCGGGCGGTCCCGAGGAACTGATCGTCATCGACCGCCAGAAAGCCGCGGATATGCACCTGACCGTCTCCCGGATCGCCAACGCCCTCCAGACCATTCTTTCCGGCACCGAGGCGGGCTACTATCGGCAGGCCGGCGACGAGTTCACGATCCTCGTCAAGCTCCGAGATGCGGAAAAGGCCGACCTCCGCGACATCCTCGATCTGACGCTGACGAATTCCGACGGCGATCCTGTGGTCCTTCGCAACGTCGTGGACGTGGCCCCGCGCAGCGGACCGGTGCTGATCGAGCGAAAGGATCAGGAACGCATCATCACGGTCACCGCCGAGATCAGTGGCAGGGACATGGGCTCGGTCATCCAGGATATCCAGGGCAAGCTGCGTTCCGTCCCCGTGCCCTCGGGCTTCAGCATCGGGTTCGGCGGCGATTACGAGGAGCAGCAGAAATCATTCCGCGAGCTGCTGTTCAGTTGCGTCCTGGCCCTCGTCCTCATCTACATGGTGATGGCCTGTCAGTACGAGTCGCTTCGGGACCCGTTCGTCGTGATGTTCTCGGTTCCGCTGGCGGCTATCGGCGTGGTCCTCATGCTCTTCTTCAGCGGGACGACCTTCAACATCCAGTCGTTCATCGGGTGTATCATGCTGGGCGGCATCGTGGTCAACAACGCGATCCTGCTGGTCGATCACACGAACCTGCTGCGTCGCCGGGACGGCATGCCGATCCGCGAGGCCATCGAGGAGGCCGGCCGCAGAAGGCTGCGCCCGATCCTCATGACCGCCATGACCACAATCATCGGCCTGGTGCCCCTGGCGCTTGGATTGGGCGAAGGGGGTGAGGCCCAGGCCCCCATGGCCCGTGTGGTCATCGGGGGATTGGTCAGCTCGACGCTGATCACCCTGGTGTTCGTACCGGTCGTGTACTCGATCTTCGAACGACACGCCTGGCGCACCGAGGCCCTTGGCCAGGACAGCGAGAAGAACGTTTCAAACATGTAATCTGCAATGGCGCCTATGACTGAGACATACAGACAACGAGCGAGAGCGGCAGGGTGCGCTGTGTGCATCGTCTTTCTTGCATCCGCGTGCATGGCGCGTCCGACCGGCGCCTACGCGGCGCCTTCGGCGGCCGCCCCGCAACAGGCCGAGCCCTTGAAGGTCGATATCGAACGCGCCATCCTGCTCGCCATGGAGAACAACAGATCGCTCGTCGTTCAGCAGATGACTCCCGATATCGTTCGAACGGTCGAGGATCAGGAACGGGCGGTCTTTGACTCCGCCCTCACCGGCCAAGCCTCTCAGAAACGGACCGTCGCCGACCGGCTCTCGCGCGCAGGCTCCGGCGTCGAAAGCTCCGTCACGGATACGGCCACGGGAGTGATCTCGCTGGAGAAGCTGTTTCCGACGGGCACCACGCTCGGACTGTCCGCGAGCACGAGCTATACCGATTCGTCGCTCTACAGCGACACGTTCGTCTCGAACCGCCTCGGTGCTTCCATCACACAAGCCCTGCTGCAGGGCCGGGACGTTCGCGTGAACCTGGCGAGGATCCATCAGGCCGGGATCGACACGCAGGTCTCTCAGTACGAGTTGCGAGGCTTCACCGAAGCGCTCGTACAGAGCGTCGAGGAGGGTTTCTGGGATTATGCCCTGGCCAAGAGACAGATCGAGATCTACACGAACTCCCTGACTCTCGCCCAACAGCAGATGGACGAAGCACAAGAGCGCATCAAGATCGGCACGCTCGCGGAGACGGAACTGGCCGCGGCCAGGGCCGAGGTTGCCCTGCGCCACGAGAACCTCATCAACGCGCGCAGCAATACCACCCTCCGGCGGCTCAACCTGCTGCGCCTGTTGAACCCGTCGGAGATCATCAACTGGGACACGGAGATCGTCCTCGAATACGTCACCGAACTGCCGGACGCCCCGCTTGATCCCGTGGGGGCCCATGTGGACGTGGCGTTGAAGATGCGCCCCGATCTGAACCAGGCCCGACTTCTGATTCGCCGGGACGAGCTGGACGTCGTGCAGACCCGCAACGGCCTGCTGCCAAGGCTGGATGCGTTCGTCAACTACGGCAAGACCGGCTATGCCAGGACCTTCTCCGAGGCGAACGATGAGCTGGACGAGAGAAGCTACGACGTGGAAGCCGGCTTGATCTTCAGGTTCCCGCCGAGCAACCGGGCGGCGAAAGCTCGCCACAGCCGCGCAGTCATCACGAGACAACAATCGATCAAGGCACTGGAGAACCTCGTTCAGCTTGCGCAGGTGGACGTTCGTTCGGCGTACGTCGAGGTGGCCCGCACGCGGGAGCAAATCACGGCCACCGCCGCCACGCGGACGTTCCAGGAGGAGAAGCTCCGCGTCGAGACGGAGAAGTTCCGCGTGGGCAAGTCCACGTCGCTGCTCGTCGCCCAGGCGCAGCGGGACCTCGTCGCCAGCCAGATCGCCGAAGTCCAGGCCGTCGTCAACTACTTCAAGGCCCTCGTTTCGCTCTATCGGCTGGAGGGCTCACTGCTCCAGCGTCGAGGTCTCTCGGCCCCCGGCGCCGAGCCGGTCACGCTCGACCCGGGTCAATGACACCCGGGCCGACGAAAGGTGCAGAACCATGGAGATCAGATGGAATCGCCGCCGATTCGTGAAGGCCGTGGGAGGCGGGGTCGCCGCGCTGGCACTGTCCCCTGCGGGGGCGCTTGCCGCCGCAGCCGGCGAGAACGCCCCGGCAGAGTGGCTCGATCCGCCGCATGAGTTCTCGCAGGCGCCGTTCTGGTTCTGGAATGACGATCTGTCCGAGGCGGAGTTGCTGCGGCAGATCGAGGACTTCCGGGCCCACGGCGTCCACGGCTTTCTGATTCATCCCCGGGCCGGACTGCCGAAGAGCATCGGCTGGCTCAGCGAGCGAATGACCGGCTTCATGCGATTTGCCATTGAGCGGGCCGCTGAGCGAGATATGTACGTCCTGCTCTACGATGAAGGTATGTACCCGAGCGGGTCGTCCAGCGGCCAGGTCGTGGCAGAGAACCCCGGCTTCCGCACGCGAGGACTGGTCTGTGTCGATCTGGACGAGGCCCAGCCCGGGACGGAGGTCCAGGGCGTGCGAGTGGGCTCCGGAGGCGAGCCGGAGTTGGCAGCGGGGCAGAATCTCGTCGCGATCGTTCGGCGCGCGAACGGGCATCGGATCGGCGTCGTGGATCGGGCGGCTCGCGAAGGACGCTCGGTCATTCGCGGCCTGCACTTCACGCAGGAAGACCCGCCGCGCCGGCCGGACCATCGGGAAGTGCCCGAGAATCAGCCTCCCGGCGCGGACATCCTGAACCCGGAATCCGTCGCCTGCTTCATCCGCCTGGTGTATCAGAGGTACTACGACGAGTTCAGCCGGCACTTTGGCAAGACGGTCATGGCGATCTTCACGGACGAACCCTCGCTGCTGGCTCGCGGGGCCGAACGCGGCATGATCCCCGGCACCACGGGCATCCTCGAACACGTCAACGCTTTTCTGGGCTACGATTTCACGCCGCACCTGCCGGCCCTGTGGTACGACGACGAGCCCGGCGCCGCGACCTATCGGCGCGATTACAGCCGCGCGGTGGAGGCCCGTCTGGAGCAGACGTTCTACAAACAGATCTCCGAATGGTGCCGGACCCATGGGATCTGCCTGTGCGGCCACCCCGCGGGCGGCGATGACATCGGGCCTCTGCGGCATTTCCACATCCCCGGCCAGGACATCGTCTGGCGATACATCGAGCCGGACAAGCCCTCCGCACTGGAAGGCGAGCAGTCCACGCAGGCCAAGTGCGCCTCCTCGGCGATGATTCATCTCGGGCGTCGCCGGAACCTGAACGAGTTCTGCGGGGCCTTCGGCCACAGCTTCACGTTCGAGGAGATGAAATGGCTGGCGAACTGGCTGCTCGTTCGCGGGTGCAACATGCTCGTGCCGCACGCGTTCTACTACTCGATTCGCGGCCCGCGGATCGATGAGCGGCCGCCCGACGTCGGGCCCAACAACACGTGGTGGCCCCAGTTCAAGCCCTTTGCCGAGGCGACCTCACGGTTGTGCTGGCTGAACACGGACAGCACCCACGTGTGCGAGCTGGCCATCCTGGGTCTGAACGACTGGCTCCCCTGGCGCGCGGCCAAGGTATGCTTCGAGAACCAGCGGGATTTCAACTACCTCGAAGCCCGCCATCTATCGGAGGATGCCCGAGTCGACGCCGAGGGGATTCACATTGCCGATATGCACTACCGGGCGTTGATCCTCGAAGAGGACCCGCCAGCCCAAGCCGGACCCGCGATTGACACACTCGCCAAAGCAGGACGGATCATCCGCTGGAATAAGAACCTGGACGCTGTCTCGCTCGTCGCACAGATTGACAAGCTGATCGCGCCGGACGTGACGGCGACGCCGGAATCGCCGAACCTGCGGGTCCGCCACGTCCGCAAGGAGGACACGGACTTCTACCTGCTCTTCAACGAAGGGGCCGGTACTCTCGAATGCCGATTGACGTTGTCCGCGCAGGGGCGGCGAGTCCTGCTGGATCCGGTCGGTGGCCGCGGCGAGATGATGGCCGGCGACAGGCCTGTGCGTTTGGGAGGGCACGCAATGCAGATCATGATGGTTGAAAATGTGTGAGATTGAAGATGGTGTGCGAAGCCCACCGATTCGATTCACCTCGGCAGTTTCTGCTCGTACATACGGTATGGCAGGAGGCGCATGCCGATGTGTTCGTAGACGTGCTGGGCGGTGTGATTCGAGTGTTCGACGTAGAGCCGGATGCCGCAGACCTCGGGGCGGCGGCGGGCTTGGGCTTCTACGAACTCGTGCAGGCGGCGGAAGACTCCTTGCTTGCGGAAGGGCGGCCGGATGTACAGGCTCTGAATCCACCAGAACTGGCCGCACCGCCAGTCGCTCCATTCGAAGGTGACCATCAGGCACCCAACCACTTGGCCGTCGTTCTCGGCCACGGCGTAGAACCCGTGTGCCGGGTTGTCGAGGACGGCCTGGACGCCGCGGGTCAATGTGTCCAAGCAGAGCTGCGTCCGCTCGGTTTCCCACGCCATCGCCGCGTTCAGTTCGGCGATCTGCTCGACATCCCCGGACCTGGCGGTTCTGATTCGTATCTCGTGTTGCATCGATCTCTCCTGGGGACAGTCCATCACCGCAGCCTGCGGCGCAACTGGTCCAGTAGTTCCGTGACCAATCTGGAGCGTGCGGGCTCGCCCGAGCCGTAGAGTCGGACCTGGCGGCTCTCGACGCGGCTGTTCGGGAGTCGGAAGGCCACCTGCACGAACACGTTGCCCTGTGCATCCCGGCGAGGTTCGCCGGTCGCAATCACCCACTGACTGTCGGCCGTCGCAGCGGCTTCGCGAGCCAACTGTTCGACGTCATCGGCGTGCGCTTGGGCTTCGTCGGGCTGTTGATGGCCCCCAAGCATTTGGTGGAGCCTCTCCGTCGTCGGCGCGATGTAGGCTCCAATCAGGACCCTGTGCGTGCCCTCGGCCCCATTGAGGGCGGCAGCCAGCGATCCGCCGCTGCCCACCTCGGCCAGCGCCAGGGTCTCGTTCCTCGCCTCAAGCAGCCGTATGACGCACGTCTCCAGAGAAGTCGTCTCGTCCTGCGCGTAGATGGAATCAGCCAGATGCCCGGTGATCCTGCCCCTCAACGCCTTCAGCCTTGCGCGGTTTTCGGGCGTGTCCTCAGGCAGCGAGAACGTGAAATCGACCCGGCCGCCCTCGAACTGTGAATTGGTGACAACGTCGGCCGGCAAGGGGACGTGGTCCTTGAGCGTTTGATCGATCTGTGACTGCCCCAGGCCGACGAATCGCAGGGTGATCGACGCACCGGGCAGGCGTGTGCCGAACCGCTTGCGCAGGTAGGACACCAATTCGTCCCGAACCATCGGCTGCAACTCACGCGGCGGACCCGGCAGGGCAACGATCACGTGGGTATCCGTCTCGAAAACAAGTCCGACCGCCGTTCCGCCGGCGTTCCTTAGGTATGTGCCTCGTTCCGGAGTTTGTGTCTGGCGGCGCAGGTTCGGACGAAGTTCGTCCGGCGCAACATTGAACCGGCGGGCCATGTCCGCGAGAACCTCCGGCTGCTCCCGCAGGGCGATCCCGGTGAAATCCCGCAGGGCTTCGCGAGTGATGTCGTTGTCGGTCGGGCCAAGCCCCCCGGTGACGATGACGAGC
>Ga0116141_10001961_pt1 | contig 17748 bp, 13 predicted proteins | sample AD_UKC097_MetaG_FD_89744 | JGI IMG/M metagenome (GOLD analysis project Ga0116141, IMG submission 89744) | Active sludge microbial communities of municipal wastewater-treating anaerobic digesters from USA - AD_UKC097_MetaG | ecosystem: Engineered > Bioreactor > Anaerobic > Digestate | place: USA...
GATAGTATTTATTTATAAATAGTAGCAGGTAGTAAGTAGTAAGACGGCGTTGGCACATGCATCATTTACATAAAGCGATACCATTATGTCGGAATTATGACCGAACATATACTTTATCGCGTTTTCATGCTAAGATAACACCACAGCGCTCCGGTCATTGTCATTTTTAGCTATTTTGCCGGCCTTGACATGGTAAAGAAAAACATCCAAAAAGGCTACAAATACGCGCGGTACGTGATATACCGCGAAACGCTCATTGACCGCACCGAACATTTCTGGTCGTTTATCGGGGCCTTCTTCGGCATCGGCATCATCGCCTTTCTGCAATCGGCCTATCCGGAATCGGACAAGCTCTTTCTCATCGGTTCCTTCGGTGCTTCCTCCGTGTTGCTATTCGGCGCCATTCAGAGTCCGCTGGCACAGCCGCGCCACCTCATCGGCGGGCACGTCATCTCTGCCCTCATCGGCGTCAGCATACAGAAAATAATGCCGGATATCCTGTGGCTGAAAGTACCGTTGGCGGTCGGCTTATCCATTATCGGGATGCAGGCCACCCGTACCCTGCATCCGCCGGGCGGCGCCACCGCGATGGTTGCCATCATCGGTTCGGATAAAGTAAAAAACCTGGGCTATGCTTTTGTCATCACACCGGTATTATGCGGAACCCTGGTGCTGCTGCTCACCGCATTGATTTTTAACAACATGACGTCCAAAAGAAAATATCCGACCGAAGGCCGCTTTTCCAGAGGCATGAAATGGATAATCCGGCAATTTCGTAAAGCAATACCGACTATCTTTACAGCAGAAACACCACACAACAGAAAGACATGAAAAAAGACATACAGACCTACGAAGATATCATCCGGCTGATTACCCGTTTTTATGAAATATCATTTCAGGACGAACGGCTGGGAAAAATTTTCAAAGAAATCAGTCCGCTGCATTTGGAATCGCATATTCCTGTTGTAGCAGACTTCTGGGAAGGTGTGCTGCTGGACGGCACCAAATACAGGGGTAATGTGACGGAAAAACATTTTGATGTGAACCGGCTGACACCGCTCACCAAAGAAGATTTTGATTTGTGGTATGGCTGCTGGGAGCAGGCCGTGAACGAATTATTTGAAGGAGAAATCGCGGAAAAAGCCAAATTCCGCGCACGTTCCATCGCGGATATCATGCACTACAAGATGGATTATATCAACCAGCCGCGCTGATGCGGACATCCGTCCTTGACCTTTTCCGCAGATTATTATATCTTACGCAAAACTATCGACTATGGAATTAGATTCTTCTGAACCTGCATCATCCGCTAAATCACTGCGTGCACTCCTTTCTTCCGGCTATGAAACCAACGCTTCCCAATACATACAGGAAGGCTTCCGCCTGTTCAAACTCGAAGCCGGATTGTTTGTCGCTTTTATCCTGTTAATGTTTGTGGCAAAAATCTTCATCGGCATGATTCCTTTGCTGAAAGGATTTTCTTCGGCGCTGATGGCGCCGGTATTCGCGGGTGCATTTCTGGTAGCGCACAAGATAAAAAACGGCGAACAGGTTGCTCTGCCTGATTTTCTGGCGCCTGCGCAACAACAATATATGCCGCTGTTTTTAACCGCGCTCCTGCCCGCATTGTTAATTGCCGGCATCACGCTGCTGCTGGGTGGCTGGGCATATTTTAAGATCAGCATTCTCGGTATTGGTCCCGATTTTATTGCCAATGATTTTGATGACATTATGAGCATGGCAAAGACGATGTCTGCCTACACCGGCAGAAGCAGCTGGATTGGCGTCCTGTCACTGGTGATTTATACTTTCTTCCTGTTTGGTATGCTACTGGTACTTTTTGAGCGCTTTCAGCCGCTGCGTGCGCTGGATATCAGCCGGCAGATTATCAGCAAAAAATTCTTCAACTGGATGGGATTTCTGATATTGCTCGGACTGATTAATATCGCAGGCGCGATGTGCCTGGGTGTCGGATTGCTGGTTTCTATTCCGGTTTCCATATGCGCGATATATGCCGCATATGCTGATGTGACCGGCATGGATTTAGAAGATTAAGCGCCGAGTTTTTCTTTCAGTAAAAGCCGGAAATCTTCGATCTCAAAAGGCTTGGGCAGGTATCCGTCAAATCCCATGGACTTTAATTCCTGTTCCGCATTGGTAATCAAACTGGCCGTGCTGGCAATCACGGTGAGTGTACGCATTTTCTTATTTTTCCGTATGGCGGCAAGCGCCTCCACGCCATTCATGCGTGGCATATCCAGGTCCATCACAATCAGATCGGGATGGTGCTGCTGCGCCGCCGCGACCGCTTCCTCGCCATCGCGGGCTTCCAACAGTTTCACTGCCGGATAAAAGTACTGCAAGGTTTTACAAACGAGCAAGCGGTTGTCATCAATGTCATCTACCACCAGAATGGTCTTATCTTTCAGAAATTCATTGGCGCCGGGAAGCGCAACTTCCGCTCGCTGCACAGCGGCATCCGCAGGATGCCACGGTAAGTCAATCGTGAATTCCGTGCCTGTTTTTTTGCTGCTTTTTGCACGTACCGTTCCATTCATCAGTGCCGCTATTTTCTTGACAATGGCGAGTCCGAGTCCGGTTCCTTTGTATTTTTTCTTACTACTGGACTGCAACTGCTCATACTGTTCAAAGACGGTCTTTAACTTATCTTTGGGAATACCGACACCGGTATCAGCCACCGCAAACAAGAGCCGTTTTCCTTTGCGCCACGCGCGCACCTCCACACCGCCCGTATCCGTAAATTTATAGGCATTCCCGAGCAGATTCGTCAGCATCTGCGTCAGCCGCAGACTATCCGAAAGAAAAGGTTGTTGAAAGTCATTTTCCTCCCAAACAAAGCGCAGATACAGTCCTTTTTCCGTGTAGGACTGTCCGAATATGGCTTCCAGGTTCCGGAGCAAATGATCGAGATAAACGGGTTCATATTCTACCTCCAGTTTGCCTGCTTCCATTTTGGAAATATCCAGAATATCATTGATGATACCGAGCAGATTTTCGCCCGAACGCTGCATCGCTTCGAGGTATTTTATGTGCTCCGCTTTCGGCTCCTCTTTCAGCATCAGCGCGGTGGAGCCGAGAATGATATTCATCGGCGTACGGATTTCATGGCTGATAGTAGCGATAAACAGTCCTTTTGCTTTAGCTGTTTCTTCCGCGATAAATCGTTCCCGGCGGGCATCTTCCAGTCCCAGTTTTGCCTGCAGGATATTATTATCTTCCGAATATCCTCTTTCCAGCAGTTCCAGCTTGCGTTCGTAGAACATACGGATGTAGCGGTAAGCCTTGTCGAACTCCTGCTTCTTTTCATACAAAAGCGCCAGGTATTCGAGGATAACAGCACGGGTGGTATCATTGCCATCGACGTGCGATTTTTGTTCCGCATCGAGCAGCAATTGTTCCGCCTGATCGTAATTACCCATTTCATACTGCATGATGCCGTAACTCTTGGTGATGTCCATCAGATAGGCATCCTGCAGTGTTGCCGACAAGGCCATTCCCAGTTTGAAGTAGCGCTCCGCATCTTTGTATTTCTTCATCTTACGAAGCAAAATGGCATAGCTGACATGTGAGCGCAGTCTGACCATCGGCAGGTTTAACTGCTTTTCTTTTTCTATGGCACTGAGCAGATATTTTTCCGCTTCAGGCAGATTATCATCCCAGTTGAGAACATTTCCCAACAGCAATTCGAACTCCACAATCTTGTCCGGTTTGTTGAGCCGGACGGAGAGCGAAAGTCCCTCCCGGAAGATATCGATGGCTTTTTTGAATTGCCAGATACCCTGCTGCATGCCGCCTATTTTCTGGTACTGATTGAGCTGCAGATCGTAGGCCTGATTCTCTGCATAGATGTGTAATGCCTTCTGGAAAAACTCGAAGGCGCGCTGAAAGTCTTTCAACGTATAATAGATATCGCCGGTATCTTCGTACAATTGCGCGCAGCGGATACATTGCGGGTCAGTGCTTTGCGAAATCAACTCCGCATACAACTCTATCGCCTTCACATATTCCTTATCGTTCTTGCAGGACAAAGCTTTCTTGTATAGCGCATCAAATCTGCTGCTATTTTTCCTGTCCGCAGACAGGACACCGGAAGAAGACATACGGGTACCCACAAAAAATATATTACTAAATTTAGCAAAAAATGATTACATTTAATACGACTACTATTTTTATGATACGTGCTGTGATTATTGAAGACGAACCTATTTTTCAGGATTTGCTGAAAAAGGCTATTCGCAATACGGGGTTAGACATCCACATTGAGGGTGTCTGCGGCTCTAAGCGGGCAGCCAAAAAGCTGATTGAAGAAGTGGTGCCACAGTTGCTTTTTCTCGATGTTGAACTCACCGACGGCAAAGGGGTCGACCTGCTCAGAGAGCTGAAATACCAGGATTTCGAGGTGATATTCACGACTTCACACGACAAGTATGCCATCAGCGCCATCAAGAATAACGCGGCGGATTATTTGCTCAAACCCATCAAGGAAAATGAGCTCATGAATGCCGTGGAGAAAGTCAGCAAACGGATTCAGGAAAGACAACAACTGAAGGCAGCCGCTGACATCAATGACAATATCCACGCGATGAAGAACAACCATTTGCAGGACGCCAAACTGATGGTGCCGACTAAGGATGGTGTTATTTTTCTGAAAATAACGGACATCATCCGACTGCAATCTTCCAGTAACTACACGGAATTTCACCTGTCGGGACACAAGAAAGTACTGGTTTCGAAAACGCTGAAGAATTTTGAAGAACGGCTGCTTACTTTTGGATTTTTCCGCGTCCATCAGTCACACCTGATTAACCTGCACCACATACAGAAAGTAGATTTGAGCGATAATATTGTGCTGATGAGCGATGGTTGCAAAGTGGAAATTGCCAAACGAAAGAAGAAAGACTTTCTCGAAACTATCCGTACGGAGGCCTACAATTACGCCGGTTCTGTTTAATCAGTTACGATTGTCCATCCAGTTGATGTCCGCATCTGCGGCAATACTGCGCATCAAACTCGTGTCCTTCGAGCAGGCAATGTTCACAGCGGGTCAACGGATTTTGTTTTTCCTGCCGCCATTCTTTCAGGAAATTAGCGGAGACAATACCTGTCGGCACTGCTATGATGGCATAACCCAAAATCATGATAAAAGAAGCCAGGATTTTCCCCAATGCGGTGTGCGGCGCGATATCGCCATAGCCAACGGTGGTGATGGTAACAATAGCCCAGTAAATACTCTGCGGGATACTGGTAAAACCCGGATTTTTCTCATATTCCAACACATACATGATGGAACCCAGAAACACCGCCAGCAGCACCACAAAAGATAAAAAAACCACGATTTTCCGGTAACTTCTGATAAGTGAAAATACGAGCAGGCGGCTTTCCTGCAGGAAATTTATCATCTTGAATATCCTGAAAATACGCAGCAATCTGAAGGAACGAATCAGCATCAGGAAATGCGTATGCGGAAAGAATATCTCCAGATAGGAAGGCAGTATGGCGAGCAAATCTATTATTCCGTAAAAACTGCGGGCATATTCCGCGGGCTTTTTCACACAGGATAAGCGCAGGATGTATTCTATTGTAAAGAGAATAGTATATAGCAGGTTCAGCGACCTGAACAATATTTTGTGTCGTTCGTACACCGGCTCAATACTTTCGAGCATGATGACCGCGACATTTGACAGAATCAGGGCTATCAGCACAATGTCGAATATTTTTCCGGCGCGCGTATGTGACTCGAAAATAATCTCGTACAGCTTCTCGCGCCAGCCTTCTTCGGGCTTGCTGTGTCTGGGATCCTCGAGTTTATCTACTACATCTACCGGCATTGCAGCTGCGATTTATGAATCAAATGTACTATATTTCATGTAATATACTATAAAAAAAACTCCGGCCAGAAGGCCGGAGCATACAATATAAGCAAGTGATAATTACAGATTGTATTTACCCGCTTCAATAACTTTCGCCGCGATACGACGACGGGCATCTTTCACGTTCACCGGTTCGTATTTGGTGAAACGTTTCAGTCCCATCAGCATGATACGCAGTTCATCGCCTTCCGCGTAAGACTGCAATGCATCTTTTCCGGCTACGTTGATTTTATTCATCGCATCATTGAACGCCACTTTCAGAATATCGATATACACCTGTTCTGCTTTTTCTCCTTTTTCGAAGATTTTCTGAACACGCAACAATAAAGATTCTGCAGTGTAAATCTGAATCAGCATATCTGATGCGTTCATGATGATTTCCTGCTCGTCTTTCAGTTTTGCCATTAATTTCTGAACGGCTCCGCCGGCTACCAACAGGAATGCTTTTTTCGCATTTTTGATAGCTTTGATTTCAGCCGCGAACTGACCTTCGTCGTCATCGCCAAAATCAGGCACACTCATCAGTTCTTTCTGGATAGCCATACCCGGTGTCATCAAGTCGATTTTGCCACCCATTGCGCGTTTCAGCAACATATCGATGGATAATAAACGGTTGATTTCGCTGGTACCTTCGTAGATACGGGCGATACGGGAATCTCTGTACGCACGGGCGGCATTGGTTTCTTCAGAGAAGCCCATACCTCCGTGGATCTGTACGTTTTCATCCACGATGAAATCGAGTACTTCAGAACCCAGTACTTTTACGATAGCGCATTCGATCGCATATTCTTCCGCTGCGCCCAGTAATGCTTTGGAGAATTCCATTCCTGCTTCCAGGTTTTCATGCTCCAGTTTTCCGATATCATTGGCACAACGGTAAGTGGTCACTTCCAATGCGAACAGCTGAATCGCCATTTCTGCAATCTTGTGCTGGATAGCACCGAAAGAAGACAATGATTTACCGAACTGTGTTCTTTCATTAGCGTATTGTACGGCCATATTGAATGCCTGACGGGCACCGCCTAATGCTGTAGCACCTAATTTATATCTTCCGATATTGAGGATATTGAATGCGATGAGGTGACCTTTACCACGTTCGCCCAGCATATTTTCTACCGGAATTCTGCAGTTTTCAAAAAACACCTGACGGGTAGAAGAACCTTTGATACCCATTTTATCTTCTTCCGCACCTAAGTTGAGTCCCGGTGTGCCGGCTTCCACTAAGAATGCGGTGAACTCCTTGCCGTCGATTTTAGCGAACACCGTAAATGAGTGCGCGAAACCGGCATTGGTAATCCACATTTTCTGACCATTCAGGATCCACTCCTTGCCATCTTCAGAAAGTGTAGCGGTTGTTTTAGCGCCCAACGCGTCAGAACCTGAACTTGGCTCTGTCAGACAGTAAGAAGCTGCCCATTCACCGCTGCCCAATTTCGGCAGGAATTTTTGTTTTTGCTCTTCCGTTCCAAAATACAGGATAGGCAATGTTCCGATACCGATATGACAGATTAATGTAGTGGCAAAAGAACCGCTTCGGCCTACTTCTTCCGCGATGATACATCCGGAGATGACGTCCTGGTTCATGCCGCCGTAAGCTTCCGGAATAGCGGTAGAGAGCAATCCCAATTCACCGGCTTTTCCCAGCAAAGACAAGGACAATCCCGGCTCCTGCTTTTCGATTTCCTTCCAGCGAGGCATTACTTCTTTTTCGATAAAATCAGATGCCATAGAGCGCACCATCATTTGTTCTTCGGTGTAGTCTTCCGGTGTAAAGACCTGCTGCGGGGTGGATTCTTTGATGACGAACTCACCACCTTTTAATGATTTAACTTGATCGAGTGTTTCCATTTTATTCGATGTTTAGATTTTTTAGAGTCATGAATCAAGACATATAATTCAAGACCTATTTACTTTAATAAATTCTTTTTAAAACCAAAAATCATTTTCTGAATTGATTGCAGTTCATTTTCAAGTTTATCAAAATATTCTAATGATAAATAATTTAATTCTTTAAATAAGATTAACTGAGTTTCCGATTCGAAAGATGACGCTATTGAAATCTCAAGAAATCTGATAAACTCTTTATCTGAACCTCGACCAGAACCTTCTGCTATATTTGACACAATTGAAACCGAACTTCTTCTCATTTGACTAGTCAATCCGAATTGTTCTTCTTTAGGAAATTGTGCGGTTTTTAAATAAATAAACTTTGAGAACTCAAGTGAATTTATCCAAATATCCAACTTCTTAAAATTATGCATCTATAGAAAAGTCTTGATTCCTGATTCTAACAATCTTTTAATCTTATTTCAATCTCTCAATGATACCTGCGATACCTTGTCCGCCGCCAATACAGGCCGAAACCATACCGTAGCGTTTATTCTGACGACGCATCTCGTTGATCAACTGAACGGATAACTTCGCGCCGGAGCAGCCCAGCGGGTGACCCAATGCGATGGCACCACCGTTCGGGTTGATGATATCCGGATTCAGTCCGAGTGTGCGAATCACCGCCAGTGACTGTGCCGCGAATGCTTCGTTCAACTCAATCATTTCGATATCTTCCTGTTTCAGTCCGGCTTGTTTCAGTGCTTGTGGAATAGCTACTACTGGACCGATACCCATGATGCGAGGCTCGCAACCTACTACCGCGCTGGTCACCAAACGAGCAATCGGCTCGATATTCAGTTCTTTCACCATTCTCTCAGACATTACCAGTACGAATGCCGCACCGTCAGATGTCTGGGAAGAGTTACCCGCAGTAACAGAGCCTTTTGCGGCAAACACCGGTTTCAGTTTTGCCAGTCCTTCGATGGTGGTGTCTTTACGAGGACCTTCATCTGTATCCACTACAAAAGAGCGTGTTTTTCTCTTGTTGTTTTGCAGGTATACTTCCTCCACGGTAACCGGAACGATTTCATCTTTGAATTTTCCCGCTTCGATGGCTGCTATTGCACGCTGATGGGAATTGAAAGAGAACAAATCCTGATCTTCGCGGCTGATGTTATACTGGTTGGCTACAGCTTCCGCGGTTAAACCCATAGAAGAGTAATAATCCGGCGTAGTGGATGCAATACCGTAATTCAATACTGTTCTCCAGCCTGTCATTGGCAGGAGCGACATAGACTCCACACCACCGGCAATGATACACTCTGCCATTCCGGCTTTGATTTTTGCGGTGGCCATCGCGATGGTTTCCAGACCGGAAGCGCAGTAACGGTTCACGGTAACACCGCCTATTGATAGCGGCAATCCTGCGCGCAATACGATCATACGACCGATTTGCATACCTTGCTCTGCCTCAGGAATAGCATTCCCGCAGATTAAATCGTCGATTCTAGCAGGATCCAATCCCGGTACGGACGCTACCAAATGTTTTACCACATCTGCCGCCAGATCGTCCGGACGATAAAAGCGGAATCCGCCTCTTTTTGATTTGCCGATTGCGGAACGGTAACCGGCTACGATATATGCTTCTGACATAATTTTGTTTTTTAGATGGTTAGAACCAAGAACCAGGATTTTGGACTTGATTCGTTAATATTTTATTTAATACTGAAATCATTTTTAAGATTATGTATCTAGAAGTCTTTACTCCTGACTCTAAATATCTTTATTAATTTCTCAGTGGTTTACCGGTAGTTAACATCGCCTGAATTCTTTCTAGTGTTTTCTTCTCACCGCATAATGATAAGAATGCTTCTCTTTCCAAATCCAGCAAGTATTGCTCATTGACAGTAGTCGGTGCAGACAGGTCACCACCGCACATCACATACGCAATCTTCTTCGCGATTTTAGCATCGTGCTGAGAGATGTAACCACCCGCAACGAAAGACTCCACGCCTACCGTCAGGGTACCCAGACCGGTTCTGCCCAGTACCTGGATATCATTTCTCTGTGCCGGTTGTGTGTAACCTTTAGCGCTGAGTTCGAGCACTTCGCGTTTCGCTTCCGCAATCACGCGTTTCGCATTCACCACCACTCTGTCTTTTCCTCTGCGCAACAGGTTATAACCAAATGCTTCTTCCGCAGATGTCGCTACTTTCGCCATCGCAATATTAAGGAAGTTATCCTGCAAGGTCGGCAAAATCGGGTCACCGTTTTTCAAAGAATCAGAAGTGCGGAGTGCCAACTCTTTTGTGCCGCCGCCACCCGGAATCAAACCAACACCTACCTCTACGAGACCGATGTAAGTTTCTGCCGAAGCTACCGCTGCATCAGAGTGCATCACCACTTCACAGCCACCACCTAAGGTCATGCCGTGCGGTGCAGACACTACCGGAACACCGGAGTAGCGGCAACGCATCGTGGTTTTCTGGAACTGACGGATAGCGATATCCAGTTCATCATATTCCTGATCCATCGCCAGCATGGCAATCATCATCAGATTGGCACCTACGGAGAAGTTAGGCGCGTCGTTACCGATTACCAGTCCTTTGTAGCCCGCTTCCGCGATTTCAATAGATTTGTTGATAGCCTGCAATACATCACCGCCCAATGAGTTCATTTTGGAGGTGAACTCCAGGTTGAGAACGCCATCACCGATATCGTGCAATGTACCGCCGCTATTTTTCCAAACCGGTTTGTTCGCACGCAGGTTATCGAGAATAATGAATGACTCAGCTCCCGGAATCGCTTTATAGGATTTGGATTGCTGGTCGTAATATTTTTTTACGCCGTTTTCTACTTTATAGAAAGAGGTATTGCCCGCGGCTACCATTTCTTTTACCCACGCACCGATAGCAAGGCCATCTGCTTCTGCCAGTTCGATACCTTTCTGTACACCCACGATATCCCAGTACTGGAACGGACCGATTTCCCAGGCAAAACCTGCACGCAAAGCATCATCTACGGCGTAGAGCACATCGGAAATTTCCGGTACACGGTTGGATACATAGGCAAACAAACCTGCCAGTGAGCGTTTCACCAACTGTGCGCCTTTGTCATCCGCTTTAATGAATGCATTGACTTTATCACCGAGTTTTTCCGCTTTTTTAGCAGCTTCCAACGAAGCGAACTTCGGCTTGCCGGTCGGCTCATACTGGAGTGTATCCAAACGCAATGAGAAAGAATTTCTTTTCTCATCTTTATAGTAATATCCTTTTTTGGATTTGTTACCGAAGAATTTGTTATCCAATAAGAACTGTACATAAGCCGGCACTTCGAACGCACCTGCCTGTTCGTCATTCGGACAATTTTCCTTGATGCCCATCATTACTTTTGTACCGGTGTCATTACCTACGAGGTCAGACAGCTTGAAAGTACCTGTTTTAGGACGACCGATAGCCGGGCCTGTCAGCGCATCAACTTCCTCGATGGTGAGTCCCAGTTCCTGTGTCAGCTGGAATACTTTCGCCATGGCATAAACGCCCACGCGGTTTGCGATAAATGCCGGTGTATCTTTACACAATACTGTTTCCTTACCCAGGAATACATCGCCATAGTGCATCAGGAAATCCACCACGCGCTGGTCTGTTTTAGGCGTTGGGATAATTTCGAGCAATCTCAGGTAACGCGGAGGGTTGAAGAAGTGTGTTCCGCAGAAATTTTTCTGGAAATCTTCGCTTCTGCCTTCTGCCATCAGGTGAATCGGAATACCTGATGTGTTGGAAGTCACCAACGTGCCCGGTTTACGCAGTTTGTCTACTTTCTCAAACACCTGTTTTTTGATATCCAGACGTTCGATAACGACTTCGATGATCCAGTCGCAATCCTTGATTTTAGGCATGTCATCCTCGAAGTTGCCGAGTGTTACTCTGGCAGCGGATGCAGGGCTGTAGGCCTGTGCCGGTTTTGATTTCAAAGCGAATGCAAATGCGTCATTGACAATTTTGTTGCGCATTTTCGGATTGGCTTTGTCTTCTTCTTTCAGGTCGAAAGGAACGATATCCAGCAATAACACTTCCACGCCGATATTGGCTAAGTGCAAAGCGATACCTGAACCCATTACGCCCGAACCCAATACTGCTACTTTCTTAATAGCTCTGTTTTGTGTTGTTGCTTCCATATTCAGATTTGTATAGTTGTATAAAAAAAATAATTTCTATTTCATATCCGCCAGCGTGAAGGCCGCAAATCGGCTCATCAGTCGCTCATACGCATTTTTGATATATTTGGTATCCTTGAAAATGCGGGTCATCATAACAGCACCTTCAAATTCCGCCACCGTCTGCTCTGCCAGTTTTTTGGCATCTTCTTCGTTTGCTATTTCTCTGAAAACATATTCCACGGCGGCCATCCACTCTTTGTAGAAATCCCGGATATGCTCCGCAAACTCAGGAATCACCCTCGCTGTTTCCACGCCGATATTTCCCATGATATTGCCATCCGACAACAAAGCCCTTTCCGACTTCTTGAACATTTTTTCCATGCGCTGCTGCGGCGACAAGGCAGTATCGTATGCAATGGAGAATACTTCCTTCTTGAAAAATTCATGCGCATATTTAATCACGGCGCTCATCAGGGCTTCCTTGCTCGGAAAATAATGATATAAACTGCCTTTCAGCAAACCGCAGGCTTCCGCGATATCCGCGATGGAAGTATTGTGATAACTCTTCTGACGGAACAACTTCAACGATTGCTTCAGAATATCATCTATGCTAACTTTCTGTTTTGGCACTTTATGCTGCTTTAATTTTCTCTGCCCGGGAAAAAGGGCAAATAAAAGTAAACATTTTCCAACATCTTATCAAACGTTTGTTTGGTTATAATGTTTTGGTAACAATTCAATGCATACATTGAAAGTTACTTTCCGGAATAGGTTGAAAATCAGGACAAGAATCCCGGACAGATTTGAAAATTGCGGCGAAACCATGCTATTTTCTCTGTATTTTTGAATATTTTGTACCGTATTTATGGGGCGAACTATTTTCAGGACATGGCTGCTGTGGTGTTTCACGTGCTTTGCCGGCATTCAGCAGGCCGCTGCCATTGATGTCGTTCAGCTCCGCTTCAACATCCTTGACATCAAGAGTGGTCTGTCGCAAAACAATGTTTCGCACATCTATCAAGATAGCAAAGGTTATATGTGGTTCTGTACCGATGAGGGGCTGAACCGCTACGATGGCTATCGCTTTGCCAAGTTTCAGAAGGACATACAGCAGACGAATTCGCTGGTGTCTAATTTTACTTCCTGTATAGTGGAGTCTGCGCCCGGCATATTCTGGATAGGCACCGAAAAAGGACTGAGTGTATATTTTTACGACACGAAGGAATATCTCAATCTGGCGAATCCGGCTCAGGTGAAGAAACTGACCGTGGAAGACAGCGTGACGGTATGGATGCAGACACAATACAGTCTGTACAAAATACGACTGATCGAAAACGAAGGCAAAGCTACCAGCTACTCGCTGAGCGTGGAACCTATGAACGCCTACCGGGAGATTATTTATAAAAACGGCAACACACAGTTTTTGCTGGAAGGCCGTGATAACTTTCTGTACACTTATAGCTTCAACACCAAGCTCATACAGAAAAAGAGTATACATACGAGTTGGTCAAAAGTATTGACGCACAAGATCAATCAGGTTATTACAGACAAAGACGGACAATACTGGGTGGGCACCAACAACGGTCTGTATAAAATCAGCAAGAACCACCTGCTGATTGATTCATTCCCGGACAGCAGAAAAATTTATCAGGGATTGCAGGATAAAATCACGGATATCGGAATTGGAAAATTCAACAACATCTATATCGGCACATTGCAACATGGATTACTGGTGTATGATGTCAGCCGGAAAAAATTCATTGAATACCAGAGTGACCCTTACAGTCCGAATGCTCTTCCCGACAACAAAACCACCTGCCTGTATTTTGACAAAAGCGGCACCTTGTGGGTAGGGACGAAAAGTTCGGGAGTGGCCTACTCTTCACCGTTTGAGTTTAAATTCAAACACTTCACTCAGGAACCCTTTAAAACCACCTGGCTCACCAATAAGTACGTGCTTTGTTTTGAAACGGATGCGCAGGAAAACATCTGGATTGGCACAGACGGCGGCGGGTTGTACAGGTTTAATACCAAGGAAAATATTTTCTCCAATTGGCGGAATAACAATACTCCGGCATCCCTTTCCAACGATATTATCCAGGATATTCTACTGGATAAAAACGGAAATATCTGGGCGGGAACGCTGAACGGCATCTGCCTGTTTAATCCTGCCAACAATTCATTCCGACGATTCTTTCTGACGGAAAGCAAAGACATAAGAAATCTGAAGATTCCGGCCTACAACAATATCCGTCTGATCCAGTCGCTGCAAGGCGCCATCTATGCCATTGTAGAAAACAATGTGTACCGCTTTGATCCGGCAAAATTCGCATTTATTCCTTATTCCACCATTGCCGCCAACGGCAATATCATCACGCGCAGTATCATTGAAACCGCCGACAGCACGTGGTGGATGGCGACCAACGCGGGACTGTTTCATTACACGCCACAAAAGAAAATGCTGGACGAGGCAATGTTGCAAAAAATCAACCAGCAGTATTTCAAAACAGAACAATTGTATTCCCTGCTGGCTGACGGCGACCTGCTATGGATTGGCAGCGGGAACAGTGGTCTCTATCTTTTCGACCCTGTGAAAATGGACATCCGCGAACACTACACGGAAGAAGATGGATTATGCAACAACTTTGTCTATGGCATTCTGAAAGATGATCAGGGAAAATTATGGCTGAGCACCAACCGAGGAATTTCCGTCTTCGACCCGTTGCAGAAAAGATTCAGAAATTATGACATCAACGATGGCCTTCAGAGCAATGAATTCAACGTGGGCGCTTATCACAAAACACAATCCAATGAATTGCTGTTTGGTGGCATCAACGGATTCAACATCATCGAACCGGATAAGATTCCGTTCAATGCCTACAAGCCTGCGGCTATTATTACTTCTGTCAAAGTCAACGAACAGTATTTCGATTTCATGGAATACCAACCCCTCTCCGAGCGCATCCGGTTGCAAAACAAGCAGAATAATATCGCTTTTGAATTTGCCTCCAGCGATTATGCCAACACGCCCAAAAACCGATTTGAATACAAGCTGGATGGCTACGATAAAGACTGGACCAACACAGAAAGAAATTACGCTTCCTACGCACAGTTGCCTCCGGGCAATTACACCTTTTATGTCAGAGCCAGCAATAACGACGGCGTCTGGTCTTCCGCGCCCGCAGCTTTCACTTTCCGCATCCGTCCGATGTTCTGGCAAACCTGGTGGTTCCGGATATTTGCCGGCATCTCCATCGTACTAGCCGGCTACCGCATGATCAGCAACCGAATACAAACGGTGCGCAACAAGGAAAAGGAAAGAATGCAGATAAAAAGTCAGCGAACGGAATTTGAAAAGCAACTGGCAGAAATCAAACTGAAAGCGCTGGTGGCACAGATGAATCCGCATTTCATCTTCAACTGCATGAATTCCATTCAGGCGATGATCCTGTCTGACCAGAGCATACAAGCCTCCACCTACCTGACGAAACTATCGCGACTCGTGCGGTCGGTGCTGGAAAATTCGGTAAAAACATTCATCCCGCTGCAGGATACCATCGAAAACCTGAAACTCTACCTCGAACTGGAATCGCTGCGTTTCAATCAGCATTTCAACTACCATATCACCACCGACGGACTGGATGTTTACTCTGTGGAATTGCCTTCGATGCTGATTCAGCCTTATGTGGAAAATTCCATCTGGCACGGACTCCTGAAAAAGGAAGGGGAGAAAAATATCGATATCCGTTTTTACCGACAAGGGAAATTCTGTATCTGCGAAGTGACAGACAACGGCATTGGCCGCGAAGCGGCCACACAAATGAATCTGGGTAAAAAACATAAATCGCTGGGCACCTTCATCACACAGGAGATGTTTGACACTTTGCAGAAAATAAAAGAAACGGACTATACCGTAGAAACCGTAGATTTATATGATGAAAACGGAAAAGCGACCGGCACCAGAGTCATCATCCGCATGGAATTAGATTAACCCTAAAAAGAACCCTATGGACACCATCAAAGCATTGCTATTAGACGATGAAAAAAACAATCGCATTGCACTGAATAAACTCATCGAGAAATTCTGTCCGCAGGTGGAAGTAGCTGCTGAATGTGAAAGTGTTGATGAGGCCATCGCGCTGCTGGAAAAACAAACGGTAGATGTTGTTTTCCTGGATGTAGAAATGCCCGGCAAAAACGGCTTCGACCTGCTGGCACATTACAACTACCACTGCCCTTTTGATGTTATCTTCACCACCGCCTACAGTCAGTATGCCGTAAAAGCGTTCCGCTTCAGCGCGCTGGATTACCTGCTGAAACCGGTAGATCCGGAAGAACTGATACAGGCCGTGCACCGGCTGTCCGTAAAAAAATCAGAGTCCATTAAATACAAGCAGTATGAATTGCTGGAACAAAAAATCAATCTGAAAGATCTGAGCAAAAAGCAAATCGCCATATCCACGCTGGAAGGGATTTATTTCCTGTCGCTGGATGAGATTGTACATATCGACGCGGACTCTTCCTACACCAAAATATTCCTTTCTTCCAACGATATGATTATGTCCTCCAAGCCGCTGAAATATTTTGAGGAATTGCTGGAAGGATATGATTTTGTCCGCATCCATCAGTCACACATCATCAACCTGCGACATATTCGCAGGTATGTGCGCGGTGACGGCGGCCAGGTGATTATGAACAACGGCACGGAAATAGAAGTATCGCGCAGAAAGAAAGACGACCTGCTGGATAAGATTGCAGAGACGCTTTGAGATATAAGAGTCAGGACATAAGAGTCAAGACATAAGAGTCAAGACAGATTAAAAGATAGTATCTATCCGCGGGCGAGGATGCTTTTATTAATCTCTTTTATCAGTCCCGGGCCTTCATAGATAAATCCGGTATACAATTGCACCAGCGTGGCGCCGGCATTCAGTTTTTCCATGGCATCTGCTGCCGTCATGATACCACCGACCGCGATGATGGGGAATTTGCCGCCTGATTGCTGATGCAGATAGCGGATAATCTCCGTGGATTTTTGCGTCAACGGCTTTCCGCTGAGTCCGCCCGCGCCTATCGCCTCCACCTGCTTCACATCCGTCGATAAACCGTCTCTGGAAATGGTGGTATTGGTAGCCACAATGCCCGCCAGACCGGTTTCTGTAACAATCTCCACGATATCATCGAGTTGTTCATGGGTTAAATCCGGGGCAATCTTCAACAATATGGGTTTAGATGTTGCTTTGGTATTATTCTGCTGCTGCAGGGCAAACAGCAATTGCTTCAACGGCTCTTTTTCCTGCAATGCCCGCAGATTGGGCGTATTGGGGGAGCTCACGTTTACCACAAAATAATCAACCACCTCATACAGCGCATCAAAGCATTTCAAGTAATCATCCGTGGCATTTTCATTCGGCGTCACTTTGTTCTTTCCGATATTACCACCAATGAGGATTTGGGATTTGAGATTTGAGATTTGAGATTTGAGGATGTTTGCTTTTACGGTCAGCATTCCTTCGTTATTAAATCCCATTCTGTTGATGATGGCTGCATCCTGAATCAGGCGAAACAAGCGCGGTTTGTCATTGCCGGGTTGCGCCAGCGGCGTTACCGTTCCTATTTCCACAAATCCGAAACCAAGTGCCGCGAAAGCGTCAATACACTCCGCATTCTTATCCAAACCTGCTGCCAGTCCTACCGGATTTTTGAAGGTTAATCCAAATACTTTTCTTTCCAGTTTTTTATCTTCCACCACATACTGCCACTTCATCAGTGCCGGCACAAACGGGATTTTCATCAACCGGCTGATCCATAACAAAGTAAAGTGATGCGCCGTTTCAGCATCCATTTTAAACAGGAAAAAACGCAGGA
>Ga0116141_10001965_pt1 | contig 17731 bp, 17 predicted proteins | sample AD_UKC097_MetaG_FD_89744 | JGI IMG/M metagenome (GOLD analysis project Ga0116141, IMG submission 89744) | Active sludge microbial communities of municipal wastewater-treating anaerobic digesters from USA - AD_UKC097_MetaG | ecosystem: Engineered > Bioreactor > Anaerobic > Digestate | place: USA...
CATAGTTAACTGCGGAGGTGAAGAGCATCAGGAATCCGAACTCCCATTTCCAGCTCATGTAGAAGTAGTAGGAAGCGATGAGCAGGAACGGGTTCCTCCATTTGAATGGCAGCAGGAAGTAGAGTAGTACTACTGCCGGGAGGAACAGGAAATATTCGAAAGAATTAAAAAGCACAGTAAGCTACGGTACCGGGGAAAGGAATGACAGAAAGTGTAGAATCAGATCTTTTTATTCCCCGCCAGGTGAATGTAGAGAAAAATGATGACTGTTATCAGGAAGAAGCTGTTTGCTCCCATGAAGTAGCTGGACATATAATTTACCTGCAAAAGACGAATGTGGAAGACTGCAGATACAGATCCGAGTGCTACGAGGAGCAATCCGATCACTGCAGTAATGTAAGCAATCCATTTTAGTGTTTGCATTTTCCTAACTTTTAAACTTATTAGTATTGTGAATCTGGATTTAAGAAATGAATCATTAGGCTAAAAATTTGAACCGCCAGAATTATGTTAGAAGCCCAAACTTAGATTGCTAATCCTCACTTTTTGTAATACAATCTATTCAGTCCTCTGGCAATGACCGGTTGGAGCCTTTCTTCAAGAAACCATGAGGTCAGAATAATTATCAAAATGTTAATCGCAATGAAGATGGACATTACCAGTAATGATGATGAGAAATGTTCACTATAAAGAAAGACAGAAAGCGTGATTAAAGGCCAATGCAGAATGTATAGTGCATAACTGAATGATCCGGATCTTACAAATGGATTAAGCATTGCCCTTACTGACTTTTTCAGAAAATGTTCCGGGACAAAATAAAGAACAACAGTAAGAATTCCCAACCCTGACAAAATAACGCGGAGTAGGTTATCATGATAAACGATTTCTTCAAAGAACGTTAATGAATAACAGATTGCCAGTGAGCCAATACCTATACTAAAATTCACAATTCGTTTCCCTCTGCCTAACTCCTGATTATCACTATAGAATAACAGGAATAACAAGATGAAAAATAAGGACCAAAACCAAAAAGCGACTATAGGTATCTCTTCAATGGTTAGCATGAGAGCGATTGAAGATATTAACAACCCTTTCAAGTAATTAACCTTAAATTTTTTCTCGTGAACATAAGTATCCGCAAGCATGGCGCCGGCAATCCATATCCAGTAATATTGCAGCAGATTGAATAAGTGATTTGGCCAAATAGCAAACCCTGCAAGACCAGCAATAATCCCAACAATAAGAAACGATAAGAAAGTTGCTTTCTGTCCTATTTTTTTCCATAGAATCAGCATTACAGGGAAAAGCAGGTAATAGACGACCTCATAGCTTAAAGACCATATAGGAAAATTAGTGGGTATGGGGTTCATAATAGCTCCGGATGCTGTATCGGTCAGGAATACAAAGCTAAGAACATTCCTTGCAAGACCAGAATCCATACCGGTGATCTTCAAAACAATAAGTGAAACTATAAGTACAATAAAAAACAATGGATATATTCTTCTGAACCTTTTATAAAAATAATCCATTAGACTCTGAAAGTCTGATATATCCATTCTTGAAGAGCTGTAAGTAATGCTGAAACCTGAAACAATAAAAAACAACAATACCGCCTGATGCCCATAACCAAAAATGGTTTTAGTAAGAAATTCATATTCGGGAAAAAACTGGTAAGGCTTATACAGCAATACTATATGTCCGAGCATAACATATATAGCTGCTACACCTCGTATCGCTTCAATTGAGAGTATTCGCCTGCCTTTAAGATCCATTTATTGATATCTCCTAGTACAACTCATTAAGTATGTTCGTCAGCCTCTTCTCAAATCTCTCTAATGTAAATTGGGCTTCATACTTAGCACGGCCAGCAGCACCCATTTTTTGCCTCAGATCAGGATCTCTTATAAGCACTTCGAGTTTTTCAGCAAGTGCCGCGGCGTCTCTCTGCGACACAAGAAATCCGGTAACGCCATTTTCAACCACATCAGGTATTGCCCCTTCAGGAGTTGAGACTATGGGTAAAGAATGCTGCATGGCTTCAAGCAGAACCAATGGAAGGCAGTCATTAAATGTTGGATGCACGAAAATATCAGCTTTCTCAAAGGCTGTTTGTTTTTCCTTTCCGTATTTCTTTCCTGCCACATCAATATAACCTGTGAGCCCGGACTCTTCAATTTTAATCCTCACTTGATCCTCAGTAACATCCCCCTCACCACCAATCATGCTGCAATGAAAGGACAGGCCTCTTTCTTTGGTAATATTCAAAGCCTCAACCAGCACAAACACGCCTTTTGATTCGATAAGATGTGACAGAAACAATATCTGTGGAGCAACCGGGGGGGCGAGGGAGTGCTCACCGCTTTTATTTTCGACTTTCGGCTTTCGACTTTCGACTTGCACACCAGGTATCCCATTCGGGCAATAGTGAACTCTGTTCTCCGGAACATACTTATGAACATCAGGATATAGGTATTTTGAAAGAAGGATAACATCCGCACTTTTAAAAACCAGCCAGTATAGGAGGTTATCGAGAACCCTTCCCTGATTAATCCTGACTCCCTTATTATGAAAGTGAAAGACCCGTTTGATCCCGAAAAGCCTGACAAATAATACTAGCAGGGCATCTTTGTAGAATCCTATACCCCTCGATGATATGGTCATGTAGCATATGTCCGGTCTGAAGCATAGCAAGGCCTTGTTGACCTGCCAAATAAGCCCAAGGTATTTTAGTAATTTACCGACCGGATTTTTACCTATTTCATTAACCGACTCAGAAGTGCCAAGATTTATATAGCGACACTCAAAGTTTTTGTTGATAAAACTGCTATCTTTTATAAATGCGCCTACTATTGAAGACCCATGAACAGGCGGTGGATAATGTAAAATAAACAGTATTTTCAAAGTGTATAATATTTTGAAGAGGAATTATTGGTGGGGTCAGGAATGCACCATTATTCATTCAAACTACAATGGTATTTATGTATTCACTATCATAATCAACCATGTATGATTTTGTAACTATCCCTAAGATAAATTGTATATTACCTCTGAAAATGTCTTTGCCATCTCGTCCGTATTACTTCTTATCAAAATCAGTTCCTGGGCCTTTTTAGACATTACATTCCGATCTTCCTTTGAAAGTAAAATTGCCTTCTTCATTGCATCGATTAATGACCGCTTATTGTCTTTTACAAAACGAAATCCGGTAATGCCGTCATGAACAAGATCATTCTCAGTGCCATCAGCTTCGGACACAATACAGGGAGTTCCCCATAACATCGCTTGATTTAAAGCTAAGCCCCCCACACCTGGCAAAACAAAAAAATCTGCTGCAGCGAAATATTGCTCAACGCCTTTTTCAATCCTTCCGAAGAATATGATATCTTTTGTGTTATTTACATCTGCCATCATCTCTAATTCTGTTCTCATTGGTCCATCACCTATGACCCATAAGCAAGTCTCTGGTAAATCTTCACGCAGTATTTTAAAACACTCAATAAGTAAATCCACCTGCTTCTCTTTAAACAGTCCGCCAACATAGAGAAAAGTCATTCTCTTGTCTTTAGTTTTAATTGCACTAGCAAAGGGAATAACAGTTTGACTCATCTCGTAGTAATCCTCTGTATCAATGCCGTTATAAGCAATTTTCATAGGGGTGGAAATGCCAATCTTTCGGAAATATTCAAAAGCAGTTGTACTATAACAAATAATGAAATCCACTTTGTTGAAGAATGACTTTTCCAGGAAGGTTTTCAATTTGCTAATTACTGGATTTTTAATATCAGGGTGCCAGCCACAAGCCCATGAAATTATCTTTAAGCCCAACAGTTTTTTGAAAATAATGAAATACCAGGATGTTAAATTACTTGACGCCCCCTCAAGTATTAATGTTCTACTTCCTCCCATTCTGATCTTCCTGATCAAGTCGAGACTGAATGAAAGTTTAATTGAAGCAAATGAAATTGATCTGGTTGAGTAAGTATTATAAAACTCACTCTCATTAACCGTCCTTCCTGGGCGTCCATCATTTATAAGCTTGTTCTGAAAGTAAAATATTATTCTTCCCTCTAATTGGGAAGAGAGCTTTTCATAAAACCGAATTCTATAATGAGTTAAAATAGGAGCTATTAAAGCTACATTCTTAATCATAACAGGTAAAGAGGTTTTCCGTAAATTAAACAAGTTGTGAAAATATCAACCAAAGAACAACCGCATGGTTATTCTTACTAGCTATGTGAGTGTTTATCCACAGCCATTTTAAATATTTCCTTATTGAACAAAATGAATGGCACAAAAAATAATGCCTTGGAAAATAAATGCATTTTTATTGAGAGATAGATCTCAATTATTGCGTCTCGCTTATAACCAAGCATAAGGTAGCTTTTAGCTCGCATTTTATGCCACATGGAAATGTATTGCTTTAAATGAGGAATTCGATCATTTTGATACATTTTTTCTAACTCTAAGCCCACATAATCACGACTTTGCGGTTTTCTAAACTGTGCCTTTCCATCAAGAATGAAAATTGATAATGGTGTAATAGAATATACTATTTTAAATCGAACAGCCAATTTTGCCCATGTAATCAAGTCCTCACCAGATGTTATACCAACCGGGAATCCGCCAATAGATTTGATTGCCTCTTTTTTAAGCACAACTGCCGAAGAATTCAGTGGTGGGTGAGAACAGGAGGCCACCTGGAAGTAATTACCGATAATTCCATGATCACCCTTAAACCTTAGTTTCTTCAAGTGGTTTCTCTCACGGCGGCCTGAAATGTCCTGCATATAATAGGCTGTAGCAGCCACACTACATTCTGGGTACTTTTCAAGAAGTTCTGTAATAGTTTGCAAAAATTCCGGCAGCCATTCATCGTCGGCATCTAAGCAGGCTATCCACTCATTCTTTGCTTCAATAAAACCACGATTTCTTGCTGCAGACACACCCTGATTTGACTGGCTGACAAGTTGAATTAAAGGATGATTTAATTGCATCACAAGCTGTGCTGAATTATCAGTTGAGCCATCATTTATAACAATTATTTCCTCTGGCAGAACGGTCTGGTTAAAGACTGAATTCAGGGCTCTTAAGACTGTATCCTTCTTATTGTAAAGAGGTATCACTACCGAGATCTTCATTTCTTTTCAGGCTATATACAATGCCGATCATGGCAAAGAAATAGTTTGGAAAATAAATTGTGTACTTAAGTATATTATCTGTAAACATGAACATCATGAAGCTTATGTACAGGGTTAAGGTTGATGTTGAGATTAGCCATATATAATGACTCTCTCTATGCTTTTTTGATAATTTGAAAAGAGAAATGAACGACGAGGCAAAACCAAAAAGTAAAACGGCTAGCCCGACATAACCATAATTGAACCTGACTGAGAGGTAATCATTATGTGCTTCGCCGCCTCTTCTTCTTGATATTTTGGTCAGGTATGCGTTATCTGCTCTTGGTCCGTTCCCCCAAACTGGCTCTGCCTTTAGTCCCGGTTCCAATGCTTTTTTCCATGAGATCCTCCCGCTGCTGCGAATTTTTGGATTTTCATAATAATTAATCGTTAGATCGCTGAGAGAGCCCTCGCCCCTATAAAATGTCTTTTCCTGGAAAGATTTGGAATTAAATACCATAATGAAGACTAAAATTCCCAAACCCCCAAACAAAATCTTTCCTTTTAGACTCCGATTTGCAAAATGAAAAATAAAGATCGCTGCCAAAGCTACAATACCCATACGAGTAACATCTATTACGGGTGCCAAAAACAAGATACCGGCATATAACAAGTACCGCTTCTCTCTTGAAATGAAATAAAGAGCCACGAAGATGCTAAATGCAACTGAAAATATCATAGGCACGGCAGCTGAAGCCGGAGTATATCCGCTGCGAAACAGGTAGCCATATACGAACATTGCCATTACTGCTAAACAAAGCCTTATAAACCATTTAAACATCCATTGAAGGTCATTTTCAGAATAGGCAAATCCTGAAGCCACAACCCCGATAAGCAATGGTAAGCTATATTGAAGTGTAAGCTGAAGCCCAAGAAATGAAAAATCAATAATCAGGTAAACAATTAGATACATAAGCCACGGAAACCAGAACCAAACAGGGAAATCTATTTTTCTTGTCCTCGTTAAATTCAAAATGGTCACGAACAACATTATCATCCATGCCCACCCTGTAAGGTTTAATCCGAAAATCTGCCCTGGAATGAATGGGAAAACATAAGGAATAAAGGGCAGTGCTGTTGTCAACAGCAATGCGCTGAAGAATATTCTGAGGCGACTTTTCAATCGGTTAGTAGTAGGTAGTAAAAAGTAACTAAGAGCTATGAGACACTCGAAAGATAATGATTGTAAAGGGCTTGCATTTTTCTTGTGAATATTTCTAAGCTGAAATATTCGTTTATTCTTTTTATCCCAGTAGAACCGAAGTGGTGGCGGAGGCTTGGATTCGTGATCAGTTTCTGAATTGCTCGTACCAAAGCGTCAATATCATCAACAGGGAAGAGGATGCCAGTTTCTCCATCAATAATGATTTCTTTCAATCCTGTAGAATCTGATGCTACAACCGCCTTGCCAGCAGCCATGGCTTCAGCAGCTGTAAGGCCGAAACCTTCAAAACGAGATGGTACAATTACCATATCCATGATTGACATTAGCTGCATGGCTTTCCCCCAATCTGCTTCTCCATAAAAGGTCACTCTGGAGTCCAGCCCGTAATCTTCCACTCTTTTCTTAAGCAGATTTTCCTCAGGACCTGTACCCACAATCAGCACATGACATGCAGTACATTCCCGAACAAGATTCTTAAATGCTTCTATCAATATATCTATACCTTTTTCATGCCGTAGCCTTGATATAGCACCAATGACAAGTCTATCTTCCTTAATTGAAAGCTTTTCCCCGAGGTCCTTGGTATTCACTGCTTCAACTGTTTCTTGTATCAATTTTACATCAATTGAATTGTGAATCGTAAAATGATGGCATTGCCTTCGCGAGGGATTGTTTTCATCAATCAAATGGGAAGACCCGAACCAGCTAAGCTCGGCGTTCTGTGAAACTGTAATAAACTTTGTTGTGAATAATGATGCTATTCTTAGAATAAGCTTTGCCAATCGGCCATGTGATCTGGTATAAGGCTGATGGACAGTTGCAAATATATGCTTTACACCGGCCAGTCTAGCTGCAATTATCGGTAGCGCCCCCGGGGCCATATACTGAACATGGACAAAATGGGGATTAATCGTTTTTATCTGCCTTTTCAGTCGATGGACAAGTTTCAGTGGAGTGATTTTTCTGTCCAGGTGCGGCAGCTCAACATGTGACCCTGCAGCTCTAAATTCTCTCACCATCTGGTCATCAAACTCGAAATAACAAAGCACGCAGACATCATAACCGCATGAATGCAAGACCCTTGCCAGACTGAGAGTTTGCATTTCAGTTCCACCTCTCAAAAGACAAGGGATTGTTATCAAAACTTTCAATTAAAAGCTGTTTTTGAGTGAAACTAGCTTATTCCTGTACTTTGATACCGCTCTTCCCGACTTAAAACTAAATCTGTAAAGTGATTTCACCTGTTTGGTCCAACCTGCTTTATAGTTCTCATCACCTCTCAGGTGGTCAAATACCCGGAAGCTATTATTAATTGCATACTCAACCAACTTATAAAGATGAATCTTCCCTGGAGATATATTTTCAAATCTAGACTCAATCGCAGGCATATAATAGTAATATACCCCTGAATACTTAAAGCCCAGATGATAGCTCAACAATTCATCGCCAGCTTTCAGGGCAGAGAAATGAACAATACCGGGTTCAAGACCATATTTAAGCAGATTGTCATGAAATCCAGGGGCTTTATAAGCATGTGGCCATCGTACTCTGTGAAGTTCAAGAAAATGAGGCAAAACACATAAGGCTTCAGAAATATTCTTATACTCAACCAAACTTATTGGTCCTGCTTCTTCTATTCTTCTTATCTGTCTCCGTATGTCCCCACGCAATGAAGCTCTCAGGCTTTGAAGGTATTGTTCAATACTGTTAAAGCCTGCCAGATCACAAAAAGGCGATACCTGCTCTTCCTTTGACCATCCATCACCTGTCATTTCTGTCAGAACGCCGTTTATTTCCAGAAAATCAAATGAAAAAGCTTCTGATAGTCCTTTCAAGATGCAACTCAATACGTATTCCCAATCTAATTTATCATTGGCACCAACACAATAAGGTTCATGGTAGTCAAAATCTGCATATCCGACAGGAACGATAAGTCTCTGAAAGGCATTTTTCCAGTTGCGATGCCAGAGTACGAGTGGCAGAAAGAGAGTAGTTGTCTCATTTTCGACTATGCAGAAGAACGAGGTGAGCTTTCTCAGCGGGCGGTAGGTGTCAAGCCATGCCATGCAAAGCGCCGGATGGAAGAAGACATGACTGTTAACCGCATTCACGGCCCAGGAGAGCCATTTGTCCTGAAATTCACGACTGTAAATCTCATCCCAGTCAGTAACAAATCTTATGTTCCAGCCGCCTGACACTTTTTCTATAAAACTTTTTCGACAATTTCAAAGGGATAGTTAAATGCTTTCAGAAGTGACTTTGGCAATATGCCGCTCCAAGACTTACCGTCAGGAGTAAGGGGTTTAAGATAGATATCCAGTAGCTCTTTTTTTCGTAACAAATGTTCATTGATATCAATCTTCTGTAGTTTCTTAAGCCTTTTAACTGATAATTTCCAAGGTCTCAGGTTGTACCATGCCCATACCCAGTAATACCATAATTGTGGCTTATGGTCTGATAGCTTTATTGCCTCTGCAGCTATTTCTGCGCATGCAACATGATCAAAAGGCCAGTAATCGAGCGGATGTGTGGCAAAAACGGCGTCCGGCTTGACCCTATCAATCAGCTCCTTAACGTCTGATACAGCTTCTTCAAATCCAGGTTCTCCAGGATGAGGTATGTTACCATCGGGGAGATGCCGTCTGTAAATATTAGAATCATTGATCGTAAGTCGTGCGGCAGATTTTTCGGAGAGCTGAATCCGTTGCCTTCTTATTTCTTCAATGTTATTCCAAGTACCCGAACTTTCTCCGTCGGTTAAGTATAATATAGACACCTCGCCTCCTCGTGTGAGAAGATCCATCATAATTCCACCCAAGCCCAAAACTTCGTCGTCAGGATGAGGCGCCAAAATCAATGTCAGATTAAAAAAAAGTTCTTTTGTCCTATGGCTAAACAATCTTAGCAAAATAGAAATCAGAATAACATTAAATCTTCTTAGGATGTTTTTCAAGATGTATTTTTAGAATGACGACTCTAGGAGCTTTACAACCCTATTCTCCCCTAGGTACTCTTTAAGGCTAGAGTTTATGACTATTTCGTCGAGTCGATTTTCAGTTTTCATCTTCTTAATGAAAAGTATCTTATCTGCGATATCTGCAACACTAGAATTATCTGAGGCAACTCCACCCCCATATTTTTCAAGTAGCCGTTTTACTTCTCCGTTTTGAGGAGAGATCGCAAGGATAGGTTTATTTAGCTGGGCGTAATCGGAGATTTTACTGGGAAGAAAAATCCCTATTGTCAACTTTGCCTCTAAAATCAAAAGCACATCATACTCTGCCATTTTCTTCATCGCTCTGTAGTATGGCATTGGTTCTATCGCCCTTATAAATTTATTTAGATTCAGGTCCTCTATCAGATCTGATGCCTGCTTTGAAATAACACCCATAATATCCAGGTATACTTTTTCATCTGACTGATCATTAAGCCTTTTCAGTGCCATGAATAGATTCGTAGGATCCCTTTCTATTGACATATTACCCGAATGAACTATATGTAATCCGTTGGCAGGTAATACCCCTTCATAGGATACTTGGTCATTAAGCATAATATGCGGTATAATTGCTGTGCGACTATCCTCTATTCTAAAATGTGCCTTAAAATTAGCAGCTAGCATTTCAGAAGGAAAGGTGATTGTATCTGCAAATTTTAAAATTTCTTGTGTGTACTTTTTGGAAATGATTCTTTTCCAAGTCGTCAGGTATCTTTCATATGGGTCAGGCCAGGTACCAGTTGACGGATCATTCCAGTTGGCAATCCACTTTACCTTTAGCTTTTTCTTAAGTCGTAGCCCTACCAAGTGAGCAATATCTGATGGAGATCTTGTAAGGATTATATCTATATTCCCTTCCTGAATAAGCTCTTTAGCTTTTTTATACGTAAATCCAGCCCATCTGATTCCCTCTATCGGGTACCCAAATCTGATAGTGTTTTTTATGATTTCACAAGATCTTTGCCACGATCCTCCAACAGGATAGGTTATAGTCAATGTCAAAGGCTTAAGCTGCAGCCACGGTTCTCGCCATTCTGAGTTATAGGTTTGACCTTCGTCAATTTTAGAAATGACTTGAACTGAATGGCCACTATTTAGCAAAGCCAAAACTAATTTTCCATTTGCAATATTTTCAGAAAACTCGTAGGGAGGGAATCCGGATGCTATAAATAAAATATTAGCCATTTAAACTGGACCGAATAATTGTATTAAAGTCGCTTCTTATTGTTCTGGCAATGTCTCGGCTCTTAGAGAAAATTTTTTTCCCTAGCCGATCGGCATCCTCCATCATCTTGTTAAAGGCAGAAACCAGTTTTTCATAGTTTAATTCACTGTCAGGTATTACATAGTCTTTCAGACCATACTGATTCATGAATTCAACTGTTTTGGGATGATAAGCCAATGCAATTAACGGTGTTCCTGCAGCGAGGGCAAAAATCACTGAGTGTGTTTTATGGCCTACAAAATATCTGCACTCCTCAACCAGTTTGAAATGAGATAAAGCATCCAAATCCTTATCGACTACTGAACAATTGCTTTTATTTTTTGTGTTTGAGATAACCTTATTAACTAACCATCTGTCATCCGGACCGCTCCCCTTAAGCTCCATTGGAATAAACAACACTTCGCAATTCAATCTTTCAACACAATAATCCGCAAAATTGCTCAGGATCGTAACATAGTTATTTAATTCTTCAGGCGAGCGTGAAACAGTACTATAGACGCTAATGCCAACAATATTCTTTCTATCAGTGGCAGGTTTATACTCAGCAAGCTCGTTGAGCGAAATCACGGTTTCGTAAGTTATCTTCACTTTTTCTGGATCTATTCCCATAGATATAGCTAACTCTGAAGATTTCTTCTCCCTGGCATAGATTACACCGACACCCTGCAGTACTTTTCTGACAAACGTCTCATTCCTCGGATTAGAGAATACAAGAGGTCCGATGGATTGTGACCAGAGCACCACCTTTTTCTTCATATGTATACAACAAGCAAGGTCAAACAATTGAGAACTAATGGCATCCCTGGCGAGAAGGGTAGTAATATGATGGCCTCCTGTGCTTATTATTAGGTCACTGTTCCTGGCTGCTCTGTAAAATGACGGGTTGACAAGTAGCCTGACAAGAAAAGCGGGCATCTCTCTAATTAAAACTGAACGTAATAAAGAGTAGGTTAAGGGTTTTATCCGTCTGAGAAGGAAAAATCCAAACCTAATAACTGGATTCTTTATCTTTACACTATAATCCCATCCCCATGGAACAATGTTGATATTGCGATCCTCAAACTGATTTTCCCATTCCGCAGGTGTTGAAGTTGAAACGGTGATCTGGCAATTACCATAAGGCTCTAATAACCTCAGCAAGGAATAAAGAACCGCCCTGTCACCTTTATTCGAAGAGTACTGATTGATAATTAATATTTTCTTCATCGTACCTTCCCTTTTAGAAAAAGTGAGTGCTCTGGTCCTTTTCTCACAGGAGCTTCTGAATGTTTTTCCGGATATCCAAGAACTACATTTATAATGATCTGATTATGCTCGGGAATTGACAAAAGTTCTCTTAGGCGAGTTTCGTCTCCAATGTCTTTTAATGCCCAACTGAGGGTTGTTACGCTTAGACCTGTCAATTCGGCAGAAAGCAAAAAATTCTGAACCCCAAGCGCAACATCTATAGCAGGCACGTAAGCTTCGTCAGGGAGATAATAACCACGCATATCTGCCGTAAAAGAGACAAAAACAGGTACAAAATCACTAAATCCGGTTCCCCCCTTACAGCATTTCAAGCACTCCCTGGCTAATTCAGGGTCAGTTGTTGCAAACAATACAATGGGTTGCTTGTTGCAGCTTGATGGAGCCCAATTTACAGTCCTTGCAAGTTGCCCGATCAATTCACTGCTCACAACTCTTCGCTGAAATGACCTGTTGGATCTACGATTTCTCAATAATAAAGCGAAATCATTAAGGCTAATTCCACACGGTTCAGGATGCTGCTCTTTTATAGTAACCAAGCCATTCACCTGTAATTCATTGTACAATTCAAGTTTTTCCTTTGCCCATAATAATGTAGGGTCATCAGAAAATTCCTTTTCAGCTATTTCGATGTGCTTTTTCAATTCGCCTGCGATGCTTCCGCTGTGCCCCCTCTCCAAATCAGATCTCTGCAGACCCTTGTCCAGGATGTGTCCGAACTTCCGGACCATTAGAAGGGAGACTGCTGTATCAACACCCGTGCTCCTGGTAATAATATCGGAGTATTTTTCCAGATCATTGATCAGAGTTCTGTACTTGCCGTGAACAAGGAAAGGTTTTGACCTCAAGAATTCTATTTTCCTGCGTCCAACCAGTTTAAGAATGGTTTTCTTAAGAAATGACATAATTATTTATCATTCGGTTTCCAGATTGTTTGCATCCTGATTCTCAGGTCTCGCATGCTAAACCATACCTGAGGTAAAAAGATTTTATAGTATCCCATTAGCACGGCTGAAAGTGTAATGCTAAAGGCCAAAGCCTGGAAAAGAATATTAGCCCATGATTGACTGATTTCGAATCTCGTCTTGATTAGAAAGGACAATCCCAGCAAACTGAAACTTAGCACCAACGGAATTAAGTACTTCTTTAAGGGTTCCAATAATGATTCATTCAATATTTTCCTCCAGATTAGAATCATTGCGGCTACTCCAGCCAATGGACTTACGAGATAGGCAATACCCGCTCCGTTAAGGCCTAGTTTTGGGATAAGCAGGAAATCCAACACGACAATTATCAGGGAGCTGGCAATAACAATATACATGTTAAATACAGGTTTACCAATTCCCTTGAAAAGGTTTTCATAAACCGGAAATGCTCCTCTGATCATACAGCTCATTGCCAATATGATCGCAATGCTTTGTGTTTCTGCCGCAAATGATGGTGATATCCATAGGGAAATGAAGTCTTTTATGATCAGACTCAATGTAGAAAAGACAATCAATGTAAAAATCAGTCCGATTAATGTGAATTCCTTGTAAAGCAACTTAGCCGTCTCATCCAGTTTATCAACGCTAAACCGTGGAAATAACACTACTGAAGCTGCCGCAACGAGTCCAAGAATCTTAAAAATAATTTGCTGTGGTACCGAGAAGTATGCAATAGCAGCACTACCTATGAAATACCCTAATAGAATCCGGTCGGTATATTGCCATAATAGACCAACCATCTGAGTGATAAATGCGATAATCGAATAATTAAATATTTCTTTAAACGTTGCCACGGACGGCACTCCAATCAATCTGAAGGTCCCCAGAAGTTTAGATGAATAGATGTAATTTACAACAGAGATAATTATCGCAAGAATAGCTTCCGAGAAAACAATGCCGATTAATCCATATCCGGATAAAAGGACCACTACATATAGGCCTACCCTAAGTATTGTTTCTGCGATTGCTATTTTACTGGAAATGTCAAATCTCTGCAGGGACTGGGGTACAATGCTGAAAATCCCAGTAATAAACCTTATAAAAAAAGTAATTGCAGATATGGTGATCAGCCTGACGCCCAGGCTGAAATCGACTTCTGTCTCCTTAAGCAATCCGAAGATAAGCCCTGCCAATAAAATCAGGACTATTGCCGTTACAGTACCCAGAACAAGGTTAGTCCAAAAGGAAGTTGAAAATACTCTCTTTAATGAGTCTGAATCATTCTTGTTGTGATATAGAGCAATAAACCTTAATGAGGCTTCACTAAAACCAAAATTGGCAATACTTGCCATTCCGTTGATTGTCCCGAGGAAGATGAAAAATCCATAATTTGAATCTCCAAGACGATGAACCATGAAAGGAAAAAGGAAAAACAACGATAAAATGGAAAAACCATAGTTAGTTATACTCCAAATGGAATTTGTTTTTATTCCGTTTATAGCCATTCAGCAGAAGGACGCTTTAACTATTAAGAAAAGCCTCAGTTATTCTTGATGATGCTTTCCCATCTCCGTACGGGTTAACAGCCTCAGACATTATTTGGTAATAAACTACATCTTTAAGTAAGAGGTTTACCTCTTTTTTAATGTTAGCCTTATCTGCTCCTATCAACCTTACAGTTCCTGCTTCAATGCCCTCCGGTCGCTCAGTAGTATTGCGCATTACGAGAACTGGTTTCCCCAGCCCCGGCGCCTCTTCCTGAATGCCGCCACTGTCAGTCAGCACCAAAACGCATTTCTTCATCAGGTAAACAAAAGACAGGTATTGAATTGGTTCGATAAGGAAAATATTCGGTTCCTCATCGTTTGCATTTAATCCCAGAATATCGTTGACAGGCTTGCGAACATTGGGATTTAAATGGACCGGGTAAACAAAATCAATCTCATGATGGTAATGCGCCAGGTCGCGGATGGCTTCACAAATGTTTACAAACCCTTCTCCGAAATTTTCGCGTCTGTGACCAGTTATCAAAACCATTTTTCTCTTGCCTTCATTCCCGTTCCATAACCGTAATCTTTCAATTGGCAAACCTTTCTCAATCAGATCATATTCAATTGATTCAATGATTCCGGGATTCTTTTCGATCTTACTCAGCACCAGATGAAGTGAATCAATTACAGTGTTTCCAGTAATGAAAACTCTTTCCTCTGCCACTCCCTCTGCTAATAGATTTCGCTTGTTAAGTTCTGTGGGAGCAAAATGCCATGTGGCTATACGGCCCGTTATCTGCCGGTTCATCTCTTCGGGCCATGGGCTGTAAATATTATTGGTCCGCAATCCCGCCTCAACATGCCCAACCGGGATCTGCTGATAAAAAGCAGCAAGCGCTGCAGCTGCTGAACTAGTGGTGTCGCCGTGAACAAGAACAATATCAGGCTTTACTTTTAAAAGTACATCGCGCATGCCTGTAAGAACACGCGTTGTGACATCAGTAAGATCCTGCCCGGGCTGCATTATGTTCAGGTCAATATCAGGGACAATCTCAAAAATCTTCAGCACCTGGTCTAGCATCTCACGATGCTGAGCAGTGACACACACCACTGTCTCAAACTGATTAGGATGCTTCTGAAACTCCTTTACAACCGGAGCCATTTTTATCGCCTCAGGACGGGTGCCAAATACTATCAGTACTTTCTTCATTGAAAGAAATACAACAAAAGAGAGAAATCTCCTTATTCAGATTGATTAAAAATGCTAAACAGGTTGCGGAACCTACTTGAGAAGATTAAGCAATTTTCTGCCGCGGTCTCTGTGAAAGGTAGTCGGTATCCCCTTGTAGATTTTCCATGGGTCAAGGTCTTTCAAAACCAGTGACATCGCTCCCAAAGCGACTCCTTCACCGATACGCACTTTCGGCATGACAACACATCCTGCACCTAACTGAGAATACCGCCCTATCCTTACCTCGCCGCCGGTCACGTTCGTAAGAGACTCGTCAACCATAGGCCCGATGAGATAGTCACCCGAGAAATCATCCGTTGCACTGAAAACGGTACAACGCGGAGATAGACCTGAATAATCCTCCATCACTATACCAAATTTCCCGTATAACGCACTGTATGCCGATATGTGAATGTGACTGCCAAGCTTTATAGTCCCCGAGAGAATACAGAAATCATCTATCCTGACATGACTGCCAATCTCAATGGTTCCCGGCGAATAAAGCCTCGCAAAACGGCTTATCAGAACATTCTCACCGTACGACTTCAATCCCAGCCCGGCAAGTTCGTCATGTGAATAAAACGAGTTGTCCATCTTACCTCCCTTCTCCCAGCAAATCACATATATATTCAACAACATCCGCACCGAGATGCGGATACAACGGCAGACAAATAACCTGTCCCGAAACCCGGTTGGCAACCTGAAGATTATCGCGCCCGGCAGAGGGTAATCCCCTGTAGGTCGGAAAATTGCTGATCAGAGGATAAAAATACCTCCTGCCATAGACGTTGTGACTCCTCAGTCGCTCATAAACGGCATCACGACTCTCACCATACTCCTTCTCATCAACCATCACGGGGAGATAGGTGTATGAGTGATGCACACCCTCAGGCTCGGCAGGCAGACTCAATCCTCTTACACCGGAAAGACGCTCGCGGTAGACGGTGGCAAGCGCCTTGCAACGCATGATATAGTCGTCGATGTGCTTCAGCTGCACCAGCCCGAACGCAGCCTGCAGTTCGTTCATCTTGGCGTTGATGCCCGGACCTACCACAGTCACCTCATCGGCGAAGCCGAAATTCTTCAGGAAATCAATCCGCTTCTTGGTCTTCTCATCATGACAGATGATAGCCCCTCCTTCAATGGTGCTGAACCGCTTGGTGGCATGAAAACTCAATATGGAGAGATCCCCGTAACTGAGTATCGACGTGCCGTTGACCGTCACCCCGAAGGCATGGGCGGCATCATAGATGACCCTGAGCCCGTAGGTGTCAGCTATCTTCTGTATCTCGTCAGTATAACAGGGATTGCCATATACATGGACAGCCATGATTGCAGTTGTCTGAGGGGTGATGGCTGCCTCGATGCGGGCTGGGTCAAGGGTGAACCGTTCCGGCTCTATATCCACAAAGACCGGCCTGATGTTGTTCCACCAGAGCGAGTGGGTGGTGGCAACGAAGCTGAAGGGGGTGGTGATTACCTCGCCGGTGACCTTCAGCGCCTGCAGTGCCGTCACCAGCGCCAGGGTGCCGTTGGCAAAGAGTGACAGATACTTCACCCCGAGATATTCGGCCAGCTCCTTCTCAAACTGCTGATGGAAGGGTCCGTTGTTGGTGAGTATGCGGCTGTCCCATATTTTTTCGAGATAACCGGTGAACTCCTCCAGCGGCGGGAGGGCAGGCTGGGTGACGTATACCGGGTCGTGCAGTCGTGCGGTCGTGCGGTCGTGCGGTCGTGCGATTTTGCGGTCTTGCGGTCTCAATGGCTGATTTTCTTGATTCGTATTTGTTTGTGGCGTAACTTTATAAGCGTGAAAGTTAAACTTTAAAATTCAGGCAATGAAATCAAAGTTTCTTACGCTCGACTGGAAGGATTTCTCGAGAGGCCTTCTTATTGCTTTCCTGACCGCAGTGCTTACGGGGGTTATCAATATCCTCGATACCGGGGCAGTGTTTTCCTGGGTGACCGTCAAGCCGGTTCTTATTGCGGGTATCTCTGCGGCACTTTCTTACCTGTTAAAGTGCCTGGCGACGAACTCGCAGGATCAGTTGCTGAGGCGTGAGCCACGACTTGCCTGAAGGCAGAGGTTCCTGGTTTACAATTTCCCTGTTGAACCACGAGCATAGCTTAAGACTGTCTTTTCAAGCCTGTGCATGACTTCTTTCCACCTCAGGTTAGGTTCCCTGATCATCACCGGCCACTCTGATTCATCAACATCATCAAAGTAAATCAGACTCTTCAGGATCAACAGATCATTTGTCTGATTGTATTTCTGTA
>Ga0116141_10001969_pt1 | contig 17719 bp, 16 predicted proteins | sample AD_UKC097_MetaG_FD_89744 | JGI IMG/M metagenome (GOLD analysis project Ga0116141, IMG submission 89744) | Active sludge microbial communities of municipal wastewater-treating anaerobic digesters from USA - AD_UKC097_MetaG | ecosystem: Engineered > Bioreactor > Anaerobic > Digestate | place: USA...
CGTTTTCCGTTGTGGTGCGTTTCGACTTGATACGAGCATCCGCGTTGTCGTATTATCACCCCGTTTACTTTCCAGACTTTTTGGTAAGTGGTCATGTTTTCTCCTTTCGCTCAGGTGCTTTGCGGTTCCTCTTGCGACAAGGGAAGTGCCCCAAAACCGTCCCAGCTTGTCAAATAGCACTGGAATTAAGAAACGCTTATATCAGAAAAAGTCTTTTATAATCAATAAATTAGGCCAGCATAGCTCAGTTGGTAGAGCACTTGATTTGTAATCATGAGGTCATCGGTTCGACCCCGATTGCTGGCTCCACTCAAAAGCCCCGCGAGCAATGCCTCGACATCGGATTCGCGGTAGCCGAGTACGCGTGAGCTGCCGCGTAATTGCCGGAGTGGAACATTGAATTTGACTTGCGGGTGCTGGAGTGGACCAAAGCGTTATGAATCAGAAGCGTCGGCCGATATGGGCAACGCGAGCTGGCAAAGAGTGGAACGCCAATTCTCCCTCAACGCCGCGCCCCCCAGCCTTCGGGTTTTCAGTGCACGACCACGATATAGAACCGGGTACTGTCATGTCTATCGGCAGTGTAGGACATTATGCCCCCCGTCCCCGGCACGTCAATGAAATCGGGCACATCGGGCCATTCGGGTTGCGCCAGGTCTGCCGTGCTGCGAAGGGTATAACGTCGGCCGAGCACGCTTTTCCACAAGATCACGCATTCACCGTATACAGCGGTGTCCATGGCCTCAACACGAAACACATCGGACGGGTCGGCAGGATCGGTGCCGGCAATCATTTCCAGATTGTCATCCATGCCGTCCGCATCAGAATCGGCAAGAGACGGATTGATGCCGTACAAATAGACTTCATCGTAATCTGAAAGGCCGTCGCCGTCGGAATCCTGCCCGGACGGAGCGTATTCGAACGCACCGATATCGCAGGCCGGCACCGAGTCGCCATCGCCGTCCAGCGGGCGTGGAATGCCGTCCCGGTCGCGATTCGGCGCGCCGTCCGTCGTGCCGGCGTCCACGCAGGGTGAACCGGTCCCGATGCGATAAGGGCCGAAGGGTGAATTGACAAAAAGCGGGGCGGCCACGATGTTGCCGGTGCCGCTGAGCGTTTCGTCGCTGCAGCAGAAGTCGAAAGAGCTGTTGAAACCGACTCCGGTGGCGAAAACCACGCTGTCGGCGGCATTCGAGACGATGATGCAGTTGTGCAGGTAGGTTGAGCTGGCGGCGCAGTAGACGCCCCCCGGCTGAATGCCGCTCCCCAGCGGCTTGTTGTCCACGATCGTCGAATTCCACACGGTTGCGTTGATTCCCCGCAGTCGAACGCCCGCGCCGGTGTTGAGGGCGCGGTTGTCGTAGACCAGGCAATTGACGACGCGTCCGCTGTTGAGATCGATCCCGCCTCCATCTCCCAGCAGCGGATTGTTCCAATAGGCGGTGTTGTTGCGCACCACGCAGTTGCTCATGATGCTGCCCGGCTGATAGACTTGGGCGCCCGCGCCGTAGGCCCCTTCACAGTCGACAATCAGACAGTTGTCCGCAATGCCCGCGCCATTGATGTAAATGCCGCCTCCCGCCCAGGACATGCAGTTGCTGATGACACAGTTGCGGATCAGTCCATTGGCGCTCAACGTCACGCCCCCGCCATACTGCGTTCCTGAGGCGCTGCCGGCATCGGAAATCGTAAATCCGTGCACTACGGCCTCGGCATGTGCGACATTCACCCCCCGGTGCTGATAAGGCGACACGGGGCGGATTCGGGGCGCCCCTGCTCCGTTCACGCTCTGCAACCGCATGCCGGCATCCACCTCAAGCTGCGCGCCGGTGAGATAGGTGCCGTTGGTCACCAGGACAAGAGTTCCATCTCCGGCTGCGTCCACCGCGATGTTGAGATTGGTGGCCGCCGTCTCCCAGGTGTCGTAAGGGTAGGTTTGGTTGCCGTCGGGTGAAACACGGATCACGGCCGGGATGACGACGACCAGGTCGGGCTTTGCATGCTGGCAGCTTTCGCCGATGGCATTGCGCACCACGAGGGTGACCGTGTACGTGCCGGGAGCGTGGTAGGTGTGGAGCGCCGAAGCATGGGAACTCCCTTCGATGTCCCAGAGGCTGTCGCCGTCGACATCCCAGTGATAGCTCAGCCCCACGAGATTCGTGCCCTGGACCAGAGCGGTGAACTGCACCGTCAACGGGTTCGTGCCGGCAACCGGAGCCGCGTCAAACCCGCACACCATTTCACCCGGGATGTATTCATAGGCACCGATGTCCGCCACGCCATCAATGATCCTGGGGTTTCCATCAAGGTCGGCCGCCTCATCCATCCAGGCGAGGTTGGCGCCCGCGTTGACACAGGGCGAATATCCCAGAAGGCGGTAGTCGCCCCCGGCGGGATCATCGAACCGCGGGTCGGCCGTCACGGCATCCGACCCCAGCCCTTCGGAAGAGCAGACATGCGAGATGGAGTCGGCGCTGGGATCTTCAGCATAGAGGTCCTGGCCGACCGCACCCGCCACGTTTCCCCACACGATCGTATTCCTCAACCCCTCTGCACCATAGCTCAGATAGATGCCGCCACCATATCCGGACGTCGGGTACTGGCGGGCCGAGTTGTCCGCGACCGTGCAGCTTTCGATGGTCGAGCCGCTGCTCGCAAAGATTCCGCCTCCGTTATAGGCCGAGTTCCGATCGAGCAGGCAATTGCGCATTTCAGCCATCCAGCCGACCCAAGCCCCGCCTCCGCTATAATACGTCGCGGTCTCGTTCTGGTGGATGTGACAGCCTTCGACACGACCGCCTTGATCGACATAGACGCCACCGCCCGCCGACACGCTTGAATTGCCGAAGATGTCGCAGCCAATGACGAGGCCTGGACCCGTGACGGCCACTCCGCCACCCGACCAGGAGGAGTACCCGTTTGCGATGTTGGTGCTGATCGCGCAATCGGTGACGCTCCCGCCCTGATCGCAGAATATGCCTCCGATGCCGGCGGCCTCGTTGCCGGTAATCACGCAGTGGTCCACAGCGCCCGTTCCGTGCAGCCAGATGCCGCCGGCGGCCTCCAGCCCCGCATTCCCACCCGTGATCGTCAGCCCGCGAACCCGCGCGCCGGCGCCCGAGATTTCCATCACGCGGCAGACGCCTCCGGCGTCCAAGGTCGTGGCCCCGGCTCCGTTGACGCTTTCGACCGTGATCAGGTTTGTGATGATGACCGGACTGCTCACTGTGTGGACGCCGTCGGTCACGATCACGCGATCTCCGTCGGCCGTGCAGGCGATAGCGTCTTGGATCGCGTGAGCGGCCATGGTCCAGTTGGTATAGGGCGGGGTGTTGGAGCCGTGAGCCGACACGTAGTGCGATATCGGCGTCGATTGAGGCGTCCGACTCCCGTCGCCCCCTGTTCCCAAAAGGGAACTCGCAGCCGAGGGGAACACGGCGAACAGGGACAGAAACCCGGTTGACACAACAGGCAGAGGGTTCATAGCAAACCTCCTTTCGGGTGACGCAATCCCGTCTTTGAACAAACAACCCCGCGCTGCTTTCAGTATGCACGCGGCGGCGCGCCAAGAACAACACCTTTTTTTGCTCTGCAATTTTTTTCAGAGCCGACAAGCAGAATCGACGAGCTTGCCTCGCGCAGCCGGCACGCGCTACACTGGGACGCGCAACCACCATGAGTGTTCAATCTCCATCTTCTTCCGCCGGCGCGCACGTGTTCGGGCATGTGATCTGGGACTGGAACGGCACGCTTCTGGACGACACCCAAGCCGGCGTCAACGCGGTCAACGGTATGCTCCGGGCGCGCGGCCTGCCGCCGCTCGACCTCCCGCGCTACCGCGACCTGTTCGGCTTCCCGGTGCGCGATTTCTACCGTTCCGTCGGCTTCCGGCTGGAGCAGGAGGACTGGGACGCAATGGCGCGGGAGTTCCACGCGCGCTTCCTGGCCGACACGACACTGCGGCTGCACGTGGAGGCCGCCTCCGCGCTGGGCGGCTTTGCCGGCGACGGCATCGGGCAGTCCGTGTTGTCGGCATCCGAGCAGTCGATCCTCGAAGCGATGCTCGCGACCTTCGGCGTGGCCGGGTATTTCGACCACGTCTGCGGCGTCGACAACCTCTACGGACATTCGAAACTCGATCTGGGGCGCGCGCTGCTGGCGCGGCTGGCGCTGCCGCCGCACCGCGTGCTGATGATCGGCGACTCGTTGCACGACCATGAAGTGGCCGACGCGCTCGGCACGCGTTGCCTGCTGGTCGCGCAGGGGCACCAGTCCTACGCGCGCCTCGCGCGCAGCGGCGCACCGGTGCTGGAGAGCCTGGGCGATTTGCGCGCGTGGCTGGCGAACCGCTAAAGGCCGCCGATTAAGGGTTCTGCATGCGCTGCACGGCGTTCAGCGCGTCCTGCACCGCCCGCTCCGCCTGCACCTCTGGCAGCTTGGCCTGCTCCGTAAGCTTGTAGCCGTACGACATCACGCTGAATGAGACCAGCAGCGTCACAATGCCCAGTCCGAGCAACGTCTTGGTCCGTGCGCCCACGCCCTTCCACTCGCCGAGCAGCACGCCGACCAGCGAACTGAAAAAGATCGCCGAACCCATCACGATCGCGAACCCGACATAGGCCAAGTCGCCCATAGCCGGCTCGCCCATTTTCTGACAGACAAACTGCATCGCCCAGATCACGCCGGCCAGTCCCGCGAAGAAGATGTTCGACACCACCGGCGCGCCAGACTTGGTATAGTCGCCCAAGGTCTTGTTCTTCATGTTCTGCTGCAGGCACCACACGACGTTCACCATGAAGCCGCCCAGCAGCACGACCACGAGAACAGGGATGCCCTGCCACTTGGACAGCGTGCCGCCCCGCACCGCCGCCTCCTGCAGCACATCGCCGCTCTGCAGGCCGAAGTTCATGCCCGCGCTGGCGATACCGGAAAAGAGCGCCACCAGCATGCCTTTCTTGAAATCGAACTCCGCCACGGCCTGCCGTTTCTGCTCGTCAGACAGTTCCGCCTCTTTGGACTTCCCGGCCAGCCCGACCAGCGCAATGCCGACGAGTGAGACCACCACCCCCAGCAGCACCACGACGGCACCCGTGTCTTTCACCAGATCGGCGGCCTCGCCGGTCACGATCGGCGGAATCAACGTGCCGGTCGCCGAGCAGAGGCCGCACCCGATCGCCAAGCCGAGCCCGATACCCAGATAGCGGATCATCAGGCCCCACGTGAGGCCGCCCAGCCCCCACAGCGCGCCGAAGCCGAAGCAGCGGGCGAGCACGCCGGCCGGCGCCTGCGTCAGCACCTCTTTCAAGTTCGGCACGGTCAGGACCGCCAGCACCCACGGAAAAATCACCAACCCGAAAATCGCGTAGAAGAGCCAGTAGCTTTCATACGCCCACGCCTTGACGCGTTTGAACGGCAACGCAAACACCGCGCCGGCCAATCCGCCACAGGTGAAAATCAGCATACCCACAGCAGGATTCGTCGCATCCAACATCATGTGTCACCTCGTTTTTGCGCCGCACGTCACGTGTCAGCCTTTTGAATGATGGAGAGATCATACGGAGAGAACGTGCAAAAGGGAAGAGCAAAAAGCGGACTTTACAGCACGCCGGAATACAACACGCGATCGCGCTCCGCTTGCTCAAACTTATCCCGGTCGATCAGACGCTTTTTCGCGCGGCGCTCGGCCAGCACCCGCATGGGGTCGTCACCCAGCGCCTCGGCCAGCGCCTCGGGCGAACGGCGCGCCGGCACCTCGATCTCGCCGTTCAATTCCGCCTCGGCACAGAACGGGAAGATCAGCGCCGCTTCGGGACAGAGCCGGGCGCAGGCCGGGCAGCCGGTTTTGCAGTTCAGCGGAGCCGCGACGCGCACGCCTGGCCGTGCTGCGGCGCGGGGCGTCTGCTCGTAGACGGAGAAGAGACAGTAGTCGCGGCAGGTGCCGCAGCCGCTGCAGCGCGTGCGGTCAATCACCGGGTACCACGGCACGCCGTATTCGCGTTTGAGCGCCTCGTGGTCGAACGGTAGCGCCACCCACTCGATCGCCAGGCCGTCGCACGGCACGCCGCCGAACGCCAGCAATGCCCGCACCGCGCGCGGCCGCGAGCCCGCCACCACAAACGAGGACGCGCCCGCGAAACAGGCTGCGAGCACGCCATCCTCCGGGTGCAGGGCGTGCTCGGCCACGTCATCCAGCCGCACGACCGCTTCGGCAGAGACGCCGCAGCGGGCCGCCAGCACAGCGGCGCCATCCACCAGCAGACGGTCGCGCGATCCCATTGAGGCGAGAATGATTTTCGGCATGCATACCTCCTGGACGGCCGCGTCCGGCGGCCTGCGTCTATCGGATCTTGACGAGAATGACAAACAAGAGCGGCGTCAGGAAAGACTGGATCAGGACAAACCGCATCAGGACCTGCGCATTGCTCCAGCGCATGTTCTTGCGGCAATGGTCGTGCAGCGGGAAGCGCACGCTGTGCAGCATCTTGATCAGCACGTGCTGACGCGACGCCGCCTCGGGCGTGAGCGTGTGCGGCGGACGCACGTCGAATCCGATGCGGCGGAACATCCGCAGCAGGATGAGTTTGAAAAGGCCGGTCCCGCCGTTCACCAGCACGACCGGCGAGACGACCACGATCAGAAACGGGTTGCCGGCCACCAGCACGGCCACGCCGACGAGCATACCCAGCAGGCGCGAGCCGGCATCGCCCATCAGCACGCGGCTGGGTTCGGCGTTGTGCCAGAGGTAACCGGCGAGCGATCCGGCCATCGTCGCCACAAAGATCGCCCAGCGCGCACCGTCCGGATTGTGCGGAATCAACAGGTAATCAGCGATCGGCCGGTAGCCGATCACGCCGTACAGCAGGCCGGCCAGCGCGAACAGCGACAACAGGGTCAGCGATCCCGCCAGCCCATCAACCCCGTCCGAGCAGTTGGTGGCGTTCATCGTGAACCAGAGCAAGGCGGCCGCGCCCGGCACGTACACCGCCAGCGGGATGTCAATGGCTTGCTTGAAGAAGGGCAGCCACACATACGAGCCGTGGCCCCTGTAGAGGCAGTAGGCCGCGCCCAGCGCGACGGCCAGATCCAAAGCCCCCTTCTTAAACTCGCCCCATGGCAGGCTGCTGCTGTCGTCCAAATAGCCAAACAGCATGCTGAGATACAGGAACACCACGGTGCCGAACTCCCAGATCCCCATAGGCACGAAGAGGGCGATGACCGGCACGAGCAGCAGCGCCAGCAACAGGCCGGCACCGGTCGGCTTACCGGCGGAAACCTGTCCGCCGTCAGCGGCCAAGCGTTTCCCGCGGTCGGTGGGCAGGCGGTGCCACAGCCGCGGCAGAAAACTCCAGACCACGAGGCCTCCGGTCAACGTCCCCGCGGCCAACAGCATCATGTGCGACGAAAAGAGTCGGAAGGGGCCCCACAGCTCCGTCAAATAGGGTGCGATCCAATACAGCATGCTCCGCTCCTCACTTGCCCGTTTGCCGGGCCGCCTGCACCGCGCGAGCCATCGCCGCGATGTGCGCCGGCGTCGTGCCGCAGCATCCACCGATGATTGACGCGCCAGCCTCAACCAGCGCCGCGACCTTGCCGGCCATCTCCTCCGGGGTTTCGCGGAAGACCGTTTCGCCGTTTTCGAGCGTCGGCATGCCTGCGTTCGGCATCGCGATCAGCGGCACCTGCGTGACGGCGCGCAGCCGCCGGATGACCGTCACCATCGCGTCAGGCCCGGTGCCGCAGTTGGCGCCGATGATGTGCGCACCCGCGGCCAGCGCCTGTTGTGCGAACTGCTCGGGCGTCACGCCCATCATCGAGGCGAATCCGCCGTCCGGCTGCGGCTCGAAAGTAAAACTGGCGAGACAGGTGAGGCCGGTCGTCTCACGCACGGCGCGCACCGCTACGCAGCACTCTTCGACGGCCATCATGGTCTCGACAATCACCGCATCCGCGCCGCCGGCCTCGAACGCGCGCGCCTGCTCCGCGAAAGCGGCGTAAAAATGAGCTTCGGTTTCATCGCCGTAGGGTTCCATGAAGAGCCCGGTTGGGCCCAGACTCGCCATCACATACTGGCTGTCACCGGCCACGTCGCGCGCGAGCGCGGCTCCCGCGCGGTTGATCTCCGCCACCCGCGCGGTGAGGCCGTAGTGCGCCAGCTTGTACCGGCTGCCGCCAAAGGTGTTGGTCTCCACGATCAGGCTGCCCGCCTCACGATAGGCCGCATGCACCGCGCGCACCTGTTCCGGCCGCTCCAGGCACCAGAGTTCCGGACACTCGCCGGGAACCAGGCCGCGCGCCTGCAACTGAGTGCCCATGCCGCCGTCTGCCACCAAACATTCCGCCGCCGCCCGCTCTTCAAGTCGCTGCCTCATCGCTTTGCATCCGCTCCTTCTTCACTCGCTCTTCTCCGCTCGCGGCGTCCGCGCGCGGTACGCCCCTTTACATCACGGCCGTATGGTACCACCCTGCGCCGGACGGATAAAGCCGCAAAACAAAAAGGTGCCGCACTTTCGTGCGACACCTTCAAAAAGAAGTGCAGCTTCAGCGATTATTTGCTGAGGACAGCATCTTTGGCGGCTTTCGCCAGACGGAACTTGACGACCGTCTTCGCCGGAATCTTGATCGCCGCGCCCGTGGCGGGATTGCGGCCTTTGCGCGCGGGGCGCTTGACCTTGATCAACTTGCCCAGACCCGGGAGCATGATGCCCTTCGGATCCTTCGCGCCAGCATAGGCGATCGTGAGCAGCGCATCATACAGCGCGCTAGCCTGCTTTTTGCTGATTTCACCAGCCTCGGCAAGAGCGGCCATGATTTCGCTTTTCGTCTTCGGCGTTGCCTTTTTAGCCATAAGTTTACTCCTTTTTTTGCAGGGAAACTCACCCCACAACGGTTTACAACATAGACGATTTTCCCTAATAAGCAACACCAAAAACAAAAAGGGCCAATCTTTTTTAGCTGTTTGTGCTTGCGTTGCGTGTCGGCGATCAATCGTGACGCGGATGAAACCGGGCATGCGTGGCGTGCACCAGCCCCTGGTCGACGTGCGTGTATATTTGCGTGGTGGCGATGTCGGCATGGCCGAGCATCTCTTGGATCGCCCTGATCTGCGCACCGTGCGCCAGCAGGTGGCTGGCGAAGCAGTGTCTCAGTACATGCGGCGAAACCGACCGGTCCAGCGCCGCGCCCGTCGCGCGTTTGCGCAACATCGCGAACACGCCCTGACGGGTGAAGCGCGCACCGCGCACCGTCACATACAGGGTGTTCTCCACCGCGTTGCCCCGCGCCAGACGCGGGCGCGCTTCGGCCAGATAGCGGCGCAGCCACGCGGCGGCCACCGCGCCCAGCGGGACCAGGCGCTGCTTATCGCCCTTGCCGATGCACGCGACCACGCCTTCGTCGAGACGCACGTCGCCGACCTGCAGCGACACCGCTTCAGAGACGCGCAGGCCACACGCGTAGAGAAGTTCCAGCAAACTGCGATCACGGACCGCGAGCGCCGTATCGCCGGCAACAGAAGCCAAAAGGCGCGCGACCTCCTGCTCGGAGAGCGTGCGCGGCAGCACACGCCCTTTGGCCGGCGCATTCAACACAGCGACCACATCCACCGGCACCACGCCCTCAGCAGCCAGAAACGCGAATAACACCTTGACGGCGATCAGACGCCGCGCGCGCGTCGACGCGCGGAACCCCAAGCGACGCTGCTCTTCAAGGAAGGCGGCGACGTGCGTCCGCGTCACCGTGGCGAAACTGCGCGCCGCGCCGCTACGCTGCAGAAAGCCGACGAACGCCGCGAGATCCGACGCATAGGCGGCACGCGTGTTTTCGGCAAGGCCGCGCTCGTAGGCCATGTGGTCAAGGAACTGTTCAACCTGCGCGTGCATCACGCACCCGCCTAACGTGCCGGCGCGGACGGAATGGCCTTGATCCCGTTCGCGTCATAGCCGGCCTCCGCAATCGCGATTTCAATATTTTTGTGGGCGACCACCATCGAATCGTACCACACCCTGACGGTACGGCTCGCCGCATCATACTCGGTCTTTTCGTGATCCACGCCGCCGAGCTGCGCCAATGCCGCGCGCACTTTCTGCACATCTTCGTCACGGGTCATTTCGGGCACGCGGACCTCCATGTCACGCACATCCGACACCCGGCAACCGGCCATAAAAAAGAGCGCAAGCGCCATCCACGTGAACAATCGTTTCATGGGGCCATGATACCGGAACGGGGCGGCCGTCCGCAAACGCAAACTTCAGCACGGTGCTTGCTACGCAGTCGGTCACGCGCTACACTTTCCGACATGCAGCACTTGATTTCGTTGCCCGGTTCTGTGAATGCTTTCGGCAGGGCCGCCCTGTTGGCGGCCGTCGTCCTGCTTGCCGGCTGCGCGACGTGGACCTTCACGCCGCTGCGCGAAAGCCATTTCGTCAACGTGGACGCCGAGCGGCTGCACGTCGAGTACGGCCGTGAGAAACGCACCGAGACGCTCGCCAACGGCATCGTCTGCACCTACGAGGGCAAAGTGCGGCTGACGCTGCCGGACGGCAAGCGGATCGTACTTTACCAGACGCTCACCACATCGGGCATCCGCTATCACTCGGGCGACAAGCGGTATGAGTTCATCGAAAAGGCTCCCTACTGCCTCCTGCGCCGTCAGGGGCAGGTGATCTTCGAGGGGATCTTCCGCCGTCAGTGAGCCGGTTTGCGCGCCGTGACCAGCCAATGCGGCATCGGCGGCGGCACGTGCTGCGTGGCGCACGTTTCAAAGCCCGCCCGGCGCAGCCAGCCGTGCAGTTCTTCATCCGAAAACACCCAGCCGTGATCGGTGGTGAGTGCCATGTTGACGGCGAACAGCGCGGAAAACGCGGGCTGCGTGTGCGTCGCGTCGGTCATCATATCCAGCACGAAAAGCCGCCCGCCGGGGCGCAGCGCCGCGCGAGCGCGGATCAGGATCGAAACGATCGTCTCGGGCGCCTCCTGATGCAACGCGCCGAAAATCGTGACCGCATCGAACGCCGCCTCCTCATAAACATCGGCATGATAATCTCCGGCACGGCAGGTCACGCGCTGCGACATGCCGGCCGCCGCGACCAGCTCCGCGGCGACGGCCGACACGGCCGGCAGATCGACGGTGACGCATGACAGCTCGGGATGGGCCTGCGCCAGCAGCACGGCGTAAGTGCCCGGGCCGCCGGCCAGATCCAGCACGCGCGTGCAGCCGGAGAGGTCAATGAGCGGAACCACCATGCGCCCGATACCCAGCGCCCGCCCGTGCATCGCCATGACAAAGCGGCGCGTCCGCGCGGGATCGTCGCCCAGATGGCAGGCCGGCGATTCGACCGGCCGGCCGCTGCGCGCGAACGCCGCGAGCTGACCCCATGCCGCATACACATCGTGATTGTAGCGGATCGCCTGCGTCACATCGTGTGCCCCTCCGGCGACCAGCGCCTGCGCACCCGCCTCGGTGTTCGCATAGGTCTCGCCGCTTTTGCGCAGCAGGCCGATGGCGACACAGGCGTCAAGCAAGAGACGCGCGCCGCGCGGCTCCAACCCGGCAAGCGTTGCCAGGTCTGCGGCAGAAGCAGGCGCGCGCACCTGCGAGACGCGGGTGAAGAGATCGACTTCCAGCGCGGCAAAGAGCACCGCCGATCCGTAATAGGCGCTGGCCAGGTCGATAATGCCCTGCAACGAACGTTCACGTTCCATGTGCCTGCTCTCCTTGTGTCGGCCGGCCCGGCACTCCCGCCGCGGTTTTGCGCAGGCCGGCCATCATCACGCCGGACACCGCCATCGCCACCAGAAAGGCGGGGAGAAACGACTCGGAACAGGTCCCCCACGCGCCGATCGCGGCATACACGGCGGAGACCGCCGCGTTGCCGAGTGCCGTAACAGCCGCCACCCGCCCCGCCGGCAGCCGCGACACCCCGCTGAAGATCACCGACGCCTCCGCCAGGACCGGCACGGGGCGCAGCGCCAACAGCAGCCAGACGCCATGCCGACGGTGAAAAGCTTCCAGCATTTCGCACTCGCTGGCTCCGAGCAGGCGGCCCACCGGCGCAGCCGAGTAACGGCCCATGAGATAGCCAGCCGCCGTGGTGATCGACATGCCAGCAAACGAGGCGAGCGTCCCGCCCCAAAACCCCAGCGCCATGCCGCAGGCGGTACTGACCAAACTTGACGGCACCGGCACGACGATATCGGTCGCCAGCAGGCCGGCCAGCAAGCAACCGGCCAGCAAGCGGTTGCGGCCCGCCTGCTCGATCACCGTCTGCGCCCATGCGGTGATCTGCGGCCCTACGACGAGAAACGGCAGAATGATAGCCAGCGCGACCCCGGCGACCAATGCCGCAATCCGCCAGGGGAACCGCACCGTCCGCTCGACCGTCTGACTCACGACTTAGGCTCCGCCTGTTTCATATACGTGGTGATCTTTTCGCGTGCGTTTTCCAACACCGTCAACCGCTCGCGCCGCACCATCTTGAACGGCAGGAACTCGCCCAGCGGGCGCAACAGATTCGCCATGCGGTCGCTGCCGACCTCGATCGTTTCCGGGCATCCACCCAGGCGCTTGAAGATCGCGAGCAGCCGCTCGGGGATGTCGGCCCACATCTGAGGAATCCCTCCCGTCGCCAGAAAAAGCTCTTCGGCGATGATCATGCCGGACACCGCGTCCACCGCGAGCAGCACATAGGCGGTCTGCGGGCGCGCGCCCTTCACGCCGATCATCAGTGGCGTGAAGATCAGATCAAGCTGAACGGTCATCGGCCAGAGCGGTTTGTCCTTCAGCGCCTGCAACATGTCGCCGGCGAGCCGCACCTCCACCTCTTCATCGGCCACCGGCTTGACCTCCGTCCAGACATCGGCCCAAGCACCCTGCGCATCCTGTTTGCGCAGCAGGATCTTGCGCGGGAAATCGCGTTTCAACAACATGCCGTCGGACTCCACACGCATCGCCATTCCGTAGGCTTGATACAGGGCGGGTTCCAGCAGCGCGAGTTCCTCCGCATCCGGCAGCCAGGGATGATATCCCGGCAGGATCGACCGGAAGACCGCATTGCGGAAGTCCGCCTCGACCGGCCGTTTGAGCACGTCTAAAAATTCCCGCTCATGATCGAACAACAGCGCCGGCTCCACGAAGAGCATTTCGATCATCGGGATTTCCAGCAGCCAGGTTGGGGTCTGTTTCGCTGGATCGGCCAGTCGCGTAATCATGTCATAAAAGGCCTTCCATCCCATCAGGAAGCGCATATGGCGGAACGCCTTCGGGCGTCCGCCGAACACCGCGAAACAGGGCTCTTCCCGCCCCTGAAAGTGCAGGCCGAAACAGTCCGCCACCCCCATCCACTCCCAGGGACACAATTCATCCAGACGCGCTGCCAGCGTATACGTACGCTGCCAACTCGCTTTCTCCTGGCGGGATAATTTCAGCATGGCCATCTCATTCCCCACGGGTATACGGTTTCAGTCCGCGCAGCGCAGTCACACGGTGCGTAACAGTAACGGATTGCCGGCTGCGCCTCAAGAGCAAAGGCGTTGTGGCAGATGGGGCTGCGTTGCGTCCTCGACCGCGAGCGCCTCCAAAGCCCAGATGAGCGGATAGAGGCGCTCGTGGTACCAGAGCCGGGAGAAATAGAGCCCGATGGGCGACGGATTGCGGATGGCTTCCAAGCCACACGCCACCAGCCAGACCCGACCGCGACGCGCCGCATCGGCCCCCCCCCTCCCGCCGCCTGCCAACGCAATCACGGCCAGCGCCGTTTCTTCTGCTGTCGCGCGGGCCCCGGCGCTCCAGCCGCCATCCGGATGCTGCGCCTGCACCAGCCAACACTCGCCTGCCGCCAGCATCTCCGCTGCCTGCGCAGCCCTGCCCGCCGCGGCCAGCGGCATCCGCGCGGCGCGCAGCGCATCAACCACCCTCGCGGTCCCCACGACAGGATTCCTGCCGTGCTCCGCATCCTGGTGGCCGAACCAGAGCGGCAACCAGCAGCCCGCCGCGTGCTGTTCCCGTTTCAGATAGTCCGCCGCCCGCCGCATCGCGGCATCGAGGCGGCGTCTGTCCCGATGCGAGACGGCCTCGTCATCACGCCAGGCTGCCCACGCCGCCAGCGCGTGCGCGCTGATGTCCGGACAACTCCGGTCAAACGGCAGCCGTCCCCAGCCGCGGCAGAACGTCGGCACGCCGCCGTCGCGGTTCTGCAACGCCAGCAGCCAGCGCAGGCCGGCGCGCACGGCAGGTTTCAGGTTGACTGCGCACCCCTCATCCTGCACCCGTTTCAGCGCCACCAGCGCACCGGCCGTATCATCGGCATCCGGCACGCCGCCCGGCAGATCGGTCCACGGCCACCCTCCCGGCGCCGCGCCGGTGAACGGATGACGGTGCGCGGTCTGGGCCGACAACAGCCAATAGGCGATCCGCTCCAGCTCGGCACGTGCCAACCGCGTCGCACCGCCAGGAAGAACCTCGCGGGCAGCGATCACCGCTCGCGTCGCCAACGACGTCATCCAGACCCGCAGATTGGAGTCGATCGCCCAACTGCCGGTCGGGCGCACCGACTGACGCAGAAACGCGCGGCACTTTTGAGCGACAGGATGGTCGCCAAAGCCGGCGTGACGCAAGGCGAGGCAAACAAACGCGGTCAGCGGAATTGCATCCAGAAACCCGCCATGCGCAGGTTGCAGCCGCTCAAGGCACCGCAACAACGCGCCGCCCAGCCAAAGTCCCCACGGCCATCGGCCGCGCGCGCGCGCCGCGCACAAATGCCGGCACAAGCCGACCGCAATCAAGGCCGGCATCGCATAACTCACCACCTGCAGCCTGAGAAAGCGGTAGAAGGGTTGGGGCAGCAGGGCCGCCGCAAAGGGAAGCGGCGGAACACGCAGCCACGCCTCCACCGTGTGGTCACACATCGCGAGAAACGCCAAGATTGGCACGGCAAAGGTCCGGTCATCGCCGTACACCTCGCGCAGTGCGCACACGATCCGCTCCGGCGTCGCGGTCCCGCCAAGACGCGCCGCCAGCCAGGCATCAGCCCCTGCCATAGCCGCCTCGCACGCCGGGCCGCCCGCCGCGCCGCACCGTTTCAGCGCGCGCAGAGCACCCAGGCTGATCAGGCTCGCGCTCAGGTTTGACCCGCTCGCGACGGAACGCAGTTAACCACAGAGAGCACAGAGAACACAAAGGATAGGAAAATGAAGACGTCGACATTGACGGCGATGAGGGCGATTTATGAGAGCGATCCGGCACGGACACGTGCGGACAGGGAACTGCTGATGAAGACGCTGGGCCTGACGGACGGAGCCGAGTCGGCGCGCCCGGCTGACAAGCTGGTTGCGTTCGAGGAGGCGGCCAAGCGGCTCAACCGGACCACGAGGACGGTTCACCTCTTGGCGCGGCGCGGCGTGCTGCGCAAGGCAAAGATGCCGGGCTGCGTGCGGTGCGCGGGCGTGCTGGCGTCGGATTTGGATGCGCTGCTGGCGAACATGGTTCAGGTGGAAACGGCGGGGGAAGCGCGTTAAGCGGAGAAGCGCGTTAAGTGTGGAGGGTAAACGATGAACGTGAAGATGGTGAGGCCGGAGGAGTTCACGCCGATGGCGGGCGCGGTGATCGGCGTTGACTTCGAGACGTACTATGACGGCTCGTGCTCGGTCAAAGACCTGGGCAACTGGGCGTATGTGCATCATCCGAAGTTCAAGGCATGGGCCGTGGCGGTGACGGACGGCGCGACGGCTTGCGTATGCGAGCCGTCGGCGTTCCCGTGGGACCGCATCGACGGGCGCGAGTGGGGCAGCCACAACCGGGAGTTTGACCGCGCGGTGTGGGAGAGGCTGAGGGAAGAGGTAATAGGTAATAGGGAAGAAGTAATAGGTGGAGGAGAAACGCGCAACGCTCAACGTTCAACGCTCAACGCTCAAGTGGGCGCAGGGATCGGGGAGGTCTCACGCGGAGGCGCGGAGTCGCAGAGGTGGGGGGACGGACCGTCAAACTGGTGGTGTTCGGCGGCGGCGTGCGCGTTCCTCCAGTTTCCGCGCGACCTCGCGGGTGCGTGCAAGGCGGTGCTGGGCGTGGAGGTCGACAAGGGCGTGCGTGATGCGAGCAAAGGTGCGCGCGGTTTCGGCGTGCCCACGCTCTTCGACCTCGACTTGTGCCACGCCGAAAAGGCGTACGCGGCGAATGACGCGGTGATGTGTCTGGCGCTGTGGCGCGAGGTCGGCCCGCTGTGGCCTGCGCATGAGCGGCGGCTGTTCGAGCTGACGTGCGACATGGGACGGCGCGGGCTGTGCGTGGATTGGGTGACGGTGGATGAGAAGGCGGTGGAGTTGGGCCGTCGAGTGGCGGAACTGACGGCCGGGTTGCCGTGGTTCCCCGCCCTATCCGCAAAGAAGTTCGCGGCGGCCTGCCGGGAGCGGGGCGTCGAGCCGCCGCGCTCGCTGGCGGCAGGGGATGAGGGTTTCGGCGAGTGGGCCGAAGAGCACGCGGGCTCGGAGCCGGGACGCTGGGCCGCCGACATGGCGACGATCCGGCGCTGCGGTCGGCTTGCCAACGTGCTGGAGTCGATGCGCCAACGGCGCAAGCCGGACAGTCGGATGGTGTATGAGCTCAAGTATTACGGGGCGTCGCCTGGCCGGTGGTCGGGCGGCGGCGGGCTCAACGTTCAGAACTTCAACCGTAAAGAGACCGAAGGGCTCGACGTGCGCAAGTGCGTCATGGCCGCGCCGGGCCATGTGCTCGCCGTGGCGGACTATTCCCAAATCGAGGCGCGGGTGTTGCTTTATCTCGCTGGGGACACGGACGCGCTCAAACTGCTTGCCGATCATCCCGAATGGGACATGTATGAACTTCACGCTCGCGCCACAATGGGTTACCGCGAGACGGAGAGCCTCAAGGATTTCTGCGAGCGGACGGGCAGCGGGTTGCGGCAGTTGGCGAAGGCGCGTGTGTTGGGGCTGGGCTTCCGGTGCGGGGCCGAGACGTTCGTGCGCGTGGCGCGGGTGATGGCGGGGCTCAGGATCGGCTACGAGGAGGCGCGACGGATCGTGAACGAATACCGGGCGCAGAACCCGAAGATCGTGCATCTCTGGAACGCGCTGCAGGCGGCGGCCGAAATGTGTCTGAAAGATGAGCCCTACGAATACCGTCTGCCGTTCCCCTGCACACAGTACGACCCGCGCTGCGGGCGGTACCTCATCTATCGGGACGTGGCCTGGCATCCGTTGGGCAAGTCACTGACCGCGGTGGTCGGCGGCGAGCGCGTGCCGCTGCACGGCGGGATCATCGCGGAGAACTGGACGCAGGGCACGGCGCGGGACGTGTTGGCGTCGGCCTGGTTGCGGTGCGCGGCGGCGGGTTTCAGGCCGGTGTTGTCGGTTCATGACGAATTGGTGTTCGAGGTGCGCGAGGAGACGGCGCACGAGGATCTGCGGCGAATCACGGGGATTATGGAAAGGCAGCTCGCGTGGGCACCGGGGCTGCCGCTGAAGGCGGACGGGAAGCTGATGAGCCGGTATGGAAAATAGCCGGGGTAGCCGGTGTAGCGCGCTAAGCACGTTAAGCAGAGGAGATTCTTTATGGCGGGGGTGTGGCCATTTTCACAACGGACGGTTGAGTTGCTATCGAGACCGCCGGCGGCGGGCGAGACGCATGTCTGGTTGGCGCGGGCGGCGTGTGGCGTGCGGAGCGCGCTGCCGCGCGAGCGGTGCGCCGCGTTTCTGCGCGAGGTCTGCCGGC
>Ga0116141_10001979_pt1 | contig 17667 bp, 16 predicted proteins | sample AD_UKC097_MetaG_FD_89744 | JGI IMG/M metagenome (GOLD analysis project Ga0116141, IMG submission 89744) | Active sludge microbial communities of municipal wastewater-treating anaerobic digesters from USA - AD_UKC097_MetaG | ecosystem: Engineered > Bioreactor > Anaerobic > Digestate | place: USA...
AGTATTGCTTCTTTTCCTTTGATCCGGAAATCTTTGATGCGCAGGATGGCCACTTCCCACATCTGGTGAATAAAAAACTCCATACCGTCGGTTGTGACGAAGTTTTTTTGTTCGGGGGCGGGAATGTGTATTTCCTGTTTTCCATAATCTACGGCCAGAATGCGTTGCATACGGGAGGTGTCGGAATGGGCGGCAGCCCGGGCTTTTTGTCCGTTTATGTAAAACTGACGGAAATCGATCTTACGCCCTCCGTATGTGGGGACTTTGGCTACCCATATCTTTGAACTGATGCTCTTGTTCATCCCTTTTACCCGTTTCTTCAAGGGCTTCCATTCCTCAATTTTGAGGCCTCCGCTGATGACGGCCTTGCCGTAATGTTCTGCTTTTATAGTGGTGGGACTGTCCTGGCTGCCGGAGTCTTCGGGACGTATCAACAAAGTTTCGGGCAAAACATAGCAGCCGTCTTTCAGAATGATCTCTATTCCTTTTTCGATGGCCGGATCCTTTAGCCTTCTGCTTTCTCTGGCCTTGCGCAAGGCCCCCTGCAGGCTGGCCATAGCTTGTTGTTCCGTACCGGAATTGGAGTCGGAACCCTCAGGCGATACCCAGATCTCAATCGCAGAATAGGCCTTAAATCCGGCTGAAATTAAGAGGAGAAAAACGAGCAGCGATTTCATAGTATGGTTGGTTGAAGCAATCAAAAAGCAAAAATAGGAAAAGCCTTTGATTTCGCTTTGTAAAAAACGCAAAAAACTCCTTAACGCCTGTTTTCATGCCAGATCAATATCAGAATCAGGCAGACAAAGGCCGCCAGCGAACCCATGAGGTCAAAAAGCAAATCCATTATTTCAGCCCCCCGGTAGGGTAAGTAATTTTGAATAAATTCTATCAAAACGCCGTATAAAAACGGAAGCGATACCGACCATAAAAATAAACGGCCGACAGAAATACTGGAGGAGGTAAAACTCCGACAATTGAGTTCCACAACAAAAGCCCTGTCTGAACAAAAAACAAGAGGGCATGTGCAATTTTGTCGGCATAGGGAATCAAGGGTAAGTCTTTGGCGCTTTCGGAAAAATCAAAAACGAAAAGACAAAAAATAGCAAGAGCCCACAGCGATGAGAAGAAAAATCGCGGGAAATGCTTCAGGAAAGGTTTTTTCATAACGACAGCTGACTAATAAGAGTGCAAATATACGTTTTTATAAAGTGAATCAGGTGTAGAAAAATCATTTTCAGCAAGAGGCCGGAGATTTGTTACATTAACATTAAACAAATATATTTGTAAAGTAAAGTATAATTATGAACGATTCCTTATTCAGTACCAATAAAGGGGAACAGGCAGCATTGATTTTCTTATTATTAGGAATTGTTGCCCTTAAATCTCTATGTTTTGATTTTTGGCATTTACAACATCCTCGCATTCAAAAACGCCTGGCCCTGGATTCTGCTCGCTATGAGTTGCGGACATTTGCATTACAATATCGTGCTGATGGCCGTTATGGAATTTCAGGATCTGTAAAACACTATCCTGACGCAGCAATGAAATTCTCCGAAACAAACAAGAAATACCCCGAAAAAGGCGCAAATTACCCCGAAACCAATTATAACTTGCCTGAAAAAGCGCTGTCCTTGCAGGACTTTGATCCCAATGCGGCAGATTCTGCCCAATTGCATGCCTTGGGAATCAGCCCCTTTGTGTTGGGGAATATTCTTAAGTACCGCGAAAGGGGAGGTGTTTTCAGGCAAAAAAGCGATTTGGCCAAAATTTACGGGCTGAATCAGGAAACGTATAAAAGGCTGGAACCCTATATTTTGTTGCCGGAGAAAGTGCAAGCTTCCCCGGAGCTGACGCTGATTGAGCAAACAAAGAGGCAGCACCTTGATGTTGAACAGGCAAAACATCAATTACCGGAATCGGAAGAAATGCGTAATCAACAAACGGAAAGTAAATCAACAAGGCCAATAATGAAAAGAGAGCCGTCATCGGGGGTTAAAAATGCCCTTCGGCCGGAGGCTTTTTCTAAGGTTTGCAGAATCAATACCGCCGACACTGCCGATTTAATGCAATACCCCGGCATCGGTCAGTACACTGCAATCCGGATATTGGATTACCGAAACCGTCTGGGCGGTTTTTGTTCGCCGGATCAACTGGACGAGATTTCAGGTATTTATCCCGAGAATCTGAAAGTGCTGAAACAACGTTTGGAAACAGACAGCAGCGAGATCCGAAAATTAAAACTGAACCACGGCAGCCTGGAACAATTCAGGTTGCATCCCTATCTGACTTTTTACCAAGCCAGGGCTTTAGTGGAATTCAGGCAGACGAGGGGCAATATAAGCTGCCCGGAGGACTTGCTTTTTCTGGAAGAATTCAATGAACAAGACCTGAATCGCCTGCTCCCTTACCTTGACTTCAGGTAATTTGAATGAATCCGAATGGGAAAGTCCAAAGAGTTTGACCCAGGGTATTTTAGGGCTTAAAGTCCGGGCAGTCCGGCTACCAGATCAGCAATTTGCGTCAGGTAGCGGCGATCAACATCATCAAAGGCTGCAAGCTGCTCGCTGTCCACATCAATGACAGCTATCACCTTGTTGTTTTTGATGACCGGAACAACAATCTCGGAGCGGGATTTGGAACTGCAGGCGATATGCCCGTCAAACTTGTCCACATCGTCCACAATTATAGCCTGTTGTTGTTCCCGGGCCTTGCCGCAGACCCCTTTGCCGAAGGCGATACGGGTACAGGCCAACTCTCCCTGAAAAGGCCCGAGCACCAGCCAGGGCCCATCCACAAGGTAAAAGCCCACCCAGAAAAAACCCAGGGCGGACTTTAGTGCGGCCGTAATATTGGCCAGATTGGCTGTGTGATTTTCCTCGTCCCGGACCAAATGCCGTAACTGCGGCAACAATTGCTTGTAAATCTCTTCTTTGGTTCCGGAAAGAGGAATCAAACTATGGCTCATGAATGATCTGTCTTTGTTTATCGCCCAGCCATCACTTTGTCCAGGCTATACAAACCAAAACTGTTGTCTTTTATGTGGCAGAGCGCATCCAGAATACCGCGGGCGGTATCTTCTTCTTCGACTTGTTCGTCAATAAACCACTTCAACATAGATTGGGTGGCGTAGTCTTTTTCTTCCAAAGCCAGCGTGTAGAGGTCATTGATCAAACCGGTAACCACTTGTTCGTGATGCAGGGTGTCTTCAAACACCTTTTTGGTGTCTTTCCAATCGGCAGGCACCGCATCGTAAGCGCCAATTTCTGCTTTGGCTCCGCGACTTACCAGGTAATTAAAAAAGCGCATGGCATGTTCCTGTTCTTCTTTGAATTGTTTCTCCATCCAATGGGCAAAACCGGGTAATCCTTTGTCTGCAAACCAGGCAGACATCGAAAGATACAGATTGGCCGACCAAAACTCGGCGTTGATTTGTTTGTTGATGGCTTGGTGTAATTTTTCGCTTAACATAGTAGTATTTATTAGAGTTAATATTTTGTTTAATGTTGTTGCAAAGATACATCCTGCATTATATAAATCAAACAGATAATGTCTATATTTGCATAGATTTATTCAATAAGATGACCTTACAACAATTGCAGTACATTGTGGCCGTGGAACGTCACCGCCATTTTTTGAAAGCCGCCGAAGAATGCGGGGTTACTCAGCCCACCTTGAGCGCAATGATTCAAAAGATTGAAGATGAGCTGGATGTGAAGATCTTTGACCGGAGCAGACAACCTGTTGAGCCCACCGAAATCGGCCTGCAAATCATACATCAGGCAAAAACTGTATTAAGCAATGCCTTTCAATTGCAGGATCTGGTCAATCAACAGCGGGATGGCCTAAAAGGTGAATTGCATATGGGAATTATTCCCACCATTGCCCCTTACCTGATCCCTGATTTTATTTCGGGTTTTGTACAAAAATACCCCGATATAGACCTGAAAATTTCTGAATTGCAAACACGGCAAATCGTTGAGCATCTCAAGCATTCGGAATTCCACATGGCCATTTTGTCAACCCCGCTCGAAGATCCCGATTTGCTGGAAATACCCCTGTATTACGAGAGCTTTGTGGCTTATGTGTCGCCCCGCGAAGAACTTTATGCCTTGGACGAAATATCTTACAATGATATGCCTCTGCAAAAACTTTGGGTTATGCAAGAGGGGCATTGCCTGCGCAATCAGGTTTTTCACTTCTGCCACGACGTGCACAAACGCAACAACATTTACGAAGCCGGCAGTATCAACACCCTGGTGAGCATAGTCGACAAAAGCGGAGGCTACACCATCATCCCGGAGCTGCACATCCCATTCCTGAGCCAGGAGCAGGCCAAAAACGTTCGCCCGTTGGTCAGGCCTCAGGCCACCAGGGAAGTATCCATCGTGATACGCCCCGATTTTATCCGCGAGAAATTGCTCAATGCCGTTGCAGATACCATTAAAAAAATTATTCCTTCCGGTCTCCTGAACGAAAGGCTCAAAAAGTATTCTTTAAAAATTTAGCAACCGGCCACTATGCAAAGAGATCTGCGGATTTATTATCCAATTGCAGAATGGGCATAGGAGTGCATACCACCAAAAAAAAGAGGGCGTCTCAAATTTCTGAGGCGCCCTCTTTTTAAAGGAATGAATTTAGTTGAGATTGTCGGGAAGTTTTATGTCCTGATTCCGCTGACCGCTGATACGCACGGGATTTATCAATCCTTCGGGGATATGAATATCTTCAGCCTCCAGCTCCCTGACGTTGTAAAGAATCAGAGCCGGGCCTTCCTGGGGATATATACCTACGTTCTTGAACTTTATCCGGCTGGATTCTGTCAATTCGGCTCCAATTTGCGAAGAAAATACAGCGTTCTCGATCTGTATATTTTCGATGTTCATTTCGGGCAGGCCATTGAACAACATAGCCCTGCGGGAATTATGGGAATACACGTCCTTAATGAAAATATTCCGGAAGACGGGGGTTTCTTCGCTGACCGGAGGAATCGCCTCTTCGGCGGGAGCGGCGTCTCCGTCTGCCAAGGCTTCGGAGGCTGATTTACCCCCGTAAAACAAATTAAAACGCAGGGCTTCGGTCACCATGTCAATCATGCTTATATTGCGGATGTAGATATTTTCGACTACGCCACCGCGGCCTCTGTTGCTTTTGAATCGTAATCCAACGTCGGTACCGATAAAGTTGCAATTGGAAACGGCTATATTTTTGACGCCGCCCGACATTTCACTACCCACTACGAATCCTCCGTGGCCTTTGAAAACCAGACAATTGTCTACAAGTACATTTTCGGTGGGCATGCCTCTGCGACGGCCTTCCCCGTTGCGTCCCGATTTGATGCAAATAGCATCGTCACCCACATCAAGGGTGGAATTGAGCACTAGTACGTTTTTGCAGGATTCAAGATCCAGGCCGTCTCCGTTTTGGGCGAAGGAGGGGTTGCGAATAAACACGTTGTCGATGATGATGTTTTCGCACTTCAGCGGATGAATGTTCCAGCTGGGAGAATTTTCAAACAAGACCCCTTGCAGCATAATGTTTTTGCATTCAATAAAGCTGACCATTACCGGACGCAATACGTCCTTGAAATCTTCCCATTCTCCTTCGGTCAGGGCATTGCGCTGTGACGGACTCATCAGCTCCGCTTCGACGGCCTTTTGCGAGGGCAGCCAGTATTTGGGGTTTTTGAGTGCACCACCCGAGGCTATAACATTTTGCCAATAGCCTTCGGTCACTTTTTCTTTTTTCAGCGGCCTCCAGACCTGACCGGAACCGTTAATGGCTCCCTGGCCGGTAATAGCAATATTCTCGAGATTTTTTCCGCTGATAGGCGATTGACAGCGCCAGGCTTCCAGGCCTTCGTAGCTTGTTTTAATTACAGGGTATGCCGATTTATCCTGAGTAAACAGGATGAGAGCAGCCTTTTCGAGGTGCAGACGAACGTTCGACCGGAAGACAATGGGGCCGGTCAGCCAAACACCCGAAGGTACAATAAGACTGCCTCCACCCTTGGATGACAGCGATTTGAAAGCTTCATTGAAAGCCTCTGTGTTTAATGTCAGGCCGTCCCCCACAGCACCAAAATCCTCTATAGAGACTTCGCGGTCGGGAAAGACCGGAATTTCCACACGGGGCATATTGAATTCCAGCCCCTCGTAAAGGTAAGTGTAAGGATAATTGTCTTTTTGTTTGCAAGCCAGCAAGCTCAGGGCCATGAATAAGGCAGGAATTGTTTTTTTCATAGTCTTTTTTTGTTTTAAGGAGTTAGGAACAAGTGTGCTGTTTATAAATCTAAAGTTTCTCTGCAAGCTGATCAAAGTATTGTTAATCTTCTTTTCAAAGCAGCTCCAACAGGCTTTCGAGCTTGTTACTTCTGGAGCCTTTGAGCAATATGGTGTAATCCTTCAGAGGATTAGTCCTTAAGTAGTCGGCGCATAGTTGTGTGGTATTAAAAATTTGACCATTTTCGGGAGCTTCCATGCCTTCGAATTCTTTGCCTATGAGCAAGCTTAGGTCCGGTTGTATAGTACGTATCAGTTCTATAAGCCGGTCGTGCTCCACGTGGCTGTATTCGCCCAATTCTTTCATGCTGCCTAAAATGACAACCCTGCGGCCCGAAGTGTTGGTACCGAAATGCTCCAGAGCGGCTTTCATGCTACCGGGATTGGCATTGTAGGCATCGATGATCAGCCGGTTATGTGCAGTTTGTTGCCATTGGGAACGATTGTTGGAGGGTTGGTAATTTTCCAGGGCCTGGTTGATATCGGCCGGAGGAACATCAAAATACAAACCGATGCAGATAGCTGCCAGCACGTTTTCCAGGTTATAGGCTCCAATGAGGCGACTTTGTGCTACATAACGTTTTCTGTCGCGCTGATCTGTCCACCCGACACTCAGAAAGGCAGTACTCTCAGCCGGCCGTCCGTTTACCAGTACGGGAGCTTCACCCTCATGGCTGCTGTAGGCAATGCGTTGTATGCCCCGGGATTTTTCAACCAAATCCGGATGATCAAGATTAACGAAAACTTTTCCGCCCTTCTGGCGTAGATATTCGTAGAGCTCGGTTTTGGTCGCCAGAATATTTTCGGGAGAGCCAAAACCTTCGAGATGAGCTCTGCCCACGTTGGTGATAAGTCCGTAATCGGGATCGGCCAACAAAGCTGAGGCGCGGATTTCGCCCGGATGATTGGCTCCCATTTCGATCACTGCCAGCCGGTGTTCGTAGGTAAGCCTGAGCAGGCTCAGGGGTACGCCTATATGGTTGTTGAGGTTACCCTGAGTAAACAGGGTTTTGAATTTTTTCTCCAGTACGGCTGCCGTCAGCTCTTTGGTGGTGGTTTTGCCGTTGGTCCCCGTAAGGGCGATCAGGGGAATATGCTTTAGTGCCTGCCGGTGTCTGGCGGCCAAAGCCTGCAAAGTGCCCAGGCAGTCTTCTGTCAAAAGACAGCGTTCATCGGCCCAACGACGGTCTTCGTCACAAACGGCGTATGCACAGCCGGCAGCCAATGCCTGGGGAACAAAATCATTGCCATTGAACTGTTCCCCTTTTAAAGCAAAAAAGATAGAGCCTGCAGAGCAATTCCTGCTGTCGGTTGAGATGTCCGGATGTTTTAAAAATAACTGATACAGTTGTTCAAGAGAAATCATAAAAGCACAAAAGTCAATTCAATGAGCAAGTCATCGGCAAAGGGCTTCAAATGTACGGTTTTTTTGCTCATTTTGCAGAAGATTACAGAATATATTTTGTATTTTTGCGGCTTTGCAGAGCTGGCCTGAAATGCTTTGCAAATCAAGCGTCATACTATGGATCCATTTTCTGTTGTCACTCCCGCCTTACGCCTGAGAGGGAAGCTGATGTCCTTTGATACTCCCAGGGTTATGGGGGTGCTCAACATCACGCCGGACTCTTTTTATGCCGGCAGCAGAAGCAGCCTCAATGAACTGGAAGACAAAGTGGAAAAGATGATAAGCGAGGGAGCAGACATCATCGATGTAGGAGCCTGTTCCACCCGACCGGGCAGTCAAAGCCCCGATCAGCAGGAAGAATTGGCGCGCTTGTTACCTGCCCTGGAGTTGATTCGCAAAACCAGGCCTGATTTTCCTGTTTCGGTGGATACTTTTCGCGCAGAAGTGGCCCGGGTGGCGGTAGAGGACTATCAGGCAGATATCATTAACGATGTTTCAGGTGGCAGCCTCGATGCTGAAATGTTCGCGATGGCAGCCCGTTTGCAGGTGCCTTACGTTTTGAGCCATATACAGGGTCAACCCGAAAACATGCAGCAGGCTCCGCATTACCGGCACTTGATGGCTGAGATTTGCAGCAAACTGGCCTTCAATGCCGCACGTTTGAGAGACCTGGGCCTGAACGACCTGATTATCGACCCGGGTTTCGGTTTTGGCAAGAGCCTGGAAAATAATTACGAACTCTTGCGCAGACTGGAAGATTTGTCTATATTGGATGCGCCAATTATGGTGGGTTTATCCAGAAAATCGTTCATTTACAACTTACTGAATTGTCGTCCCGAAGAGGCTCTCAACGGCACCACTGTGGTCAATACCCTGGCTTTGTGGTTTGGAGCTCGTATTCTCCGGGTGCACGATGTCAGGGAAGCCGTTGAATGCGTTCGTATGGTTCAACTATGTAAAACGGCAGGCCTATGTTGATGCCCAGTTTGTTGGATATTATTGATATTTTCCTGGTAGCGCTGCTATTGTACGGGATATATAAATTGATGAAGAGCTCGGGCGCCATTAATATCTTTATTGGTGTCTTGTCTTTTATCGCGCTCTGGATTCTGGTGTCCTATATTTTCAAAATGAAATTGCTGGGCGGCATACTCGACAAGGTGGTCAGTGTGGGTGCCATAGCTCTGATTGTTTTGTTTCAGAACGAGTTAAGGCGTTTTTTGGTGATGCTGGGTTCGCGACGGCGCTGGAAGAATATTGTGGCGCTGTTTGCTCAGAAAAAAAACAAACAGGTTGCTTCCAAAGCCTATATAGTACAAATAGTGTTAGCCTGCAAAAATCTTGCTGAATCCAAAACCGGAGCGCTCATCGTAATTGAAAACAACATTAGCCTGGATGAATACTTGTCTACCGGAGAACGCACCGATGCCCTGGTAAGTTGTCGCCTGTTGGAGAATATTTTTTATAAGAACACGCCCTTGCATGACGGTGCCGTGATTATTGCCAACGAGCGTATCAAAGCTGCAGCCTGCATTTTGCCGGTTTCGCGCGACGAAAGCGTTCCCAGGCAATACGGTTTGAGACATCGTTCTGCCTTGGGAATCAGTCAGGTTTCTGACGCTAAAGCCATTGTGGTTTCCGAAGAGACCGGCCACATTGCCCTGGCCTATATGGGTAATATATATGCCGATCTTTCTTCCAAGGAGCTGGACAGAATGCTAAACGAAGAAAACGGAGGCTTTTTGAATACACCCGGAAAATTGTTTTCACCCCGTCCGAAAAAAATAGCGGAAGAGGATTAATCAGATATTTTTTATGAATTTTTTACAACAAATGGCTGCCCGGGCCAAAGCAAATCCACAGAGGATTGTACTGCCCGAAGGCAACGAAATCAGAACCCTGAAAGCTGCCAACCAGATTTTGGCAGACGGACTGGCAGAGATCTGTTTAATCGGTAATCCCGAGGAAATACTGAATCTGGCCAAGCAAAACAAGTTAAGCAAAATAGCTTCAAAAGCTGTGCTTATAGATCCTGTCAACCAGCCAAACAAAGCGGTTTATGCCTCTTTGTTGTACGAATTGCGCAAAAACAAAGGTATGACGCCCGAACAGGCTTCCCGGCTTGTGGAAGATCCCCTTTACCTGGCCTGTCTGATGATCAAAAACGGCGACGCCGACGGAGAAATTGCAGGCGCCCGGAATGCTACCGGCGATGTATTGAGGCCGGCATTGCAGATTGTCAAGACCTTACCTGGTATTTCGGTGGTATCGGGGGCTTTCCTGATGTTTGTGCCCGATAAAAATTACGGTGTTGACGGTCTCCTGATCTTTGCGGATTGTGCTGTATTGCCCAATCCCAGCGCGCAGGAACTGGCACAGATTGCCGTTTCGACTGCAGGGACGGCACGCAGCATTGCCGGTTTTGAGCCACGTGTGGCTATGTTGAGTTTTTCCACCAAAGGCAGCGCCAAACACGAAATGGTCGACAAAGTAACTGAAGCGGTACGCATTGCCAAAGAAATGTGTCCCAAACTCGAAATTGACGGCGATTTGCAAGCCGATGCCGCCATAGTGCCTGCCGTAGGAAAAAGTAAGGCGCCGGGAAGTCCTATTGCCGGACAGGCCAATGTACTGGTTTTTCCCAGCCTTGAGGCCGGCAATATTGCTTATAAACTGGTACAGCGTCTGGCTGCGGCCGAGGCTGTAGGGCCTATTTTGCAGGGAATGGCTGCGCCAATCAACGATCTTTCGAGAGGATGTTCCGTGGATGATATTTATAAGATGATTGTTATTACCTGTAACCAATCGTTGGGGATTAAGGCTAATTGATGTACTATTATGAAAATACTGGTTTTGAATTGCGGAAGTTCTTCCGTGAAATATAAATTATTTGATATGGACAGCCTCAGGGTTCTGGGACAGGGCTCTGTGGAAAAGATCGGCCTGAGCGGTTCTTATTTAAAATTGCAAACCTGCAGCGGCGAAAAGGTGATGATCGAAGAAGATTTTCCCGAGTACACCAAAAGCATACAATTCATTTTCAAGGTGCTGACCGAAAGTAAATACGCCTGTATAAAATCACTGAAAGAAATAGACGCGGTCGGGCACCGGGTAGTGCACGGAGGTGAAAAGTTCAGCAAGAGTGTGCGTATCAACGACGAAGTGTTGCGCAAGGTGAACGAATGCATCGACCTGGCTCCTTTGCACAATCCGCCCAATCTCAAGGGAATAGAGGCCGTAACCAGAATAATGCCGGATTTGCCTCAGGTGGCTGTTTTTGATACTGCTTTTCACCAGACTATGCCTGCTAAAGCTTATATGTATGGCCTGCCTTACGAATATTACGAGAAATACGCCATTCGCCGTTACGGTTTTCATGGCACCAGCCATCGCTATGTATCGCGCAGGGCCTGCGACATTCTTGGGGTAGATTATGCCTCTCAGCGTATTATAACGGCGCATATAGGTAACGGCGGTTCAGTGACAGCTATACGCGACGGAAAATCGGTGGAAAATTCCATGGGGCTGACTCCGCTCGAAGGTTTGCTGATGGGTACTCGTACCGGCGATATAGACGGTGGTGCGCTGACATATTTGATGGAAAAAGAAAACATCGGGCCCCGTGCCCTGAATAATATTCTCAACAAGAAAAGCGGTATTCTCGGGGTTTCGGGGGTTTCTTCGGACATGAGAGAACTCAGTGCCGCGGCAAAATCGGGAAACGAGAGGGCTCAGCTGGCTCTGGATATGTATAATTATATGATTAAGAAATATGTGGGTGCATATACGGCAGTCTTAGGCGGTGTGGATGTACTTGTTTTTACAGGCGGAGTTGGTGAGAATCAGGATGAATCCCGCCAGGTTATTTGTGAAAATATGGAATACATGGGCTTGTTGCTTGATTCTGAAAAAAACAAACTGATCCATGGGGAAGAAGCCATTATTTCTGCTCCGAAGTCCAAAGTCCGGGTGATGGTGGTTCCTACCAACGAGGAGCTCATGATTGCAATGGATACGGCGGAAATATTGTCGTAAGGCCTTTCTTTCGCAGTGGTCCGCCTTCGGGCAGTTCACTTTCACAGCGGTTCGCTTTCGGGCTTTGTACTCCTTAACGTTCAAGGAACAAGGCCCCAAAACTATAATCGTTGGTGTTTTTTGTCTTGAAAAAGTCCCAGGGCTTAAAATGCCCTTTTTGAATAGCAATTCTTTTGTAATTCCACAATCTCTTTTTGTAATAAAAGGGGTGCAATAAGTAATTCTTGCCGTTATCGGCAAATTCCTTGTTTCCTCTTATTCTCAGGCCCGAAGCTTGTACAAATTGTTTATAAACATCCTGGGGAGAGTTGATTTGTGCAAATTTTGATGGATTCCTGTAATCGAAGGTGATACTGAATTTTCCATCTTCCATTAACAAATCCCTGATTTTTTCATTGATGATTACCCTGTCGTACATGGGTATATGTTCAAATACACAAATAGAAGTGATGTGATTGAATTTTGAATGGAATTCTAATTCTCTCATGTCCATGACCTGATTCTTTAGATTCCAATTCATTTGCTTTGCCACATGGTTTGCATTGTCAACCAATTCTTTTTGAAGGTCGATAGTGGTAACCTTGATTCCTTTGGAAGCCAGGTAATAGGAAAATAAGGAGGAACTTCCACCCAAATCCAACACCTCCTGACCTTGTTTAAAGTCATTATTCAAAACTACCCAGACGATCTCCCAATACAAAAACCAGGGAAAATTTTTATCATCGGCTGCGCCCCCGATGCTTTGATAGCCGTACCCCCGATTAATTCTTTCGTTGGAAAGGGGGTCGCCGCTCAGGTTGAAACTTCCGTACCAGGAACTGATTTTTAAATTTTCTGACCTCAACTTGTTGATTAAGTCGTTTAGTTCATCGATTAATTGTAAAGCCCTCCCCGATTTAAGGTCTTCCAAATCCATTGTTTTGTTGATTATTTTTTCCTCGTCCATATTTTTTTGGCAAATTCTTTTGCATAGTTAGTTGAAATAATAGGAAAAACTGCAAAAGGTTGTCAATTTTTTTAAACTCTGATGCTAATCGCTAAGAGCTGGTATTTTTTGTATGTTTGTCCTCTTATAATTCAATTCAATTCAATTCAATTCAATCAAAACACAGTCGATATGGAATTCTCAGCATTAGTGAAGCAGCGGCAAAGCGACCGGAAATACTCGGAAACGAGGGTAGAAAAAGAAAAGATTATTCAATGTCTGGAGTCGGCTCGCCTTGCACCTTCGGCCAATAATTCCCAGCCCTGGAAATTTATTGTGGTCGATCAGCCCGAGCTCAAAGAGCAAGTGGCAGCTTCGGCCTCAGGCATGGGCATGAATCAATTTGCCCATCAGGCACCGATACTGGTGGCTGTGGTTCTTGAAAAGATGAACACCCTGTCAAACCTGGCTTCCGTACTGCAAAACAAAGAATATTCCCTGATTGATTTGGGCATCGCCGTGAATCAATTCTGTTTGCAGGCCGCCGATCTGGGTTTGGGCACCTGCATCATAGGCTGGTTCAACGAAAAGAAGCTCAAGAAACTGCTGAACGTACCCGAAAAAAAACGAGTTCCCTTGCTCATAAGCCTGGGGTATCCGATTTCGAAAACAAGGAACAAAACCAGAAAAAATCCCGAAGAAATCAGCAGTTGGAACAGTTATTAATCAAATACCATGAAGAACAGCGAAAGATTGGTTTACGGAATCGCTCTTACTGCAGCCATTTATTTTGCAGCCGTATTATTGAGCCCGCTCATCAAGGTTAATAATGCGTTTATTACCAAATCTTTCATCACATATGTCATACTATTTAGCCTATCGGCGCTTGCTATTTTGTTAATGAAAAAACACCTAAGGTACAGCATCTCAATGCCGAAGTTTAAGTTGATGCTCAGACCTGTAGTTATAACCCTGATGAGCTATGTGGGGCTGTCGCTGTTGTTGAGTTTTATTGCTAAATTATCCGGAGCACCGCAAGGAGAAGTTCATCCCGCGATCCGCCTGCATCCCCTGAAATTCCTCTGTTTTATAGTTTTGGCTGCCAGCATTGCCGAAGAAATCTTGTTCCGGGGTTTTTTCCTTAATTTGCTCGCTCCCTTTAAACAGAAAGGAATCAGGATTCTAAACAGAAAAATAAGTTTATCGGTGATGATTAGCGCCCTGCTCTTTGGTTTAGCTCATCTGAGCTTGATTTCTTACGGTTACAGTGCCTACTTTCTTATTCGTACCATTGTTTTTACCAGCAGCATAGGTTTAATTGCCGGCTATTACCAGGAAAAATACAACAACAATGCCTACGCCATTGTAGTGCACATGACATCTAATCTGCTTGGCATGCTTCCTTTACTCTTGATGGCTCTGTACAAAATCTGACTAATCCTCTGAATTAAATCTCCAAACAAACGCTTCGAAATAAATATTTTTGCTGGAATTTTATTATTTTTATCGACTGAATAGCTTAAATAATACCTTGAATTAAAGGATTTCAAACTCATTTCCAGGCTTTTAAAGACCGGATGTAATGCAGAGTAATTGGAAAAATCATAAATAAGTACGAATTAAAAACAGAAAACAATGGAAACATCTAAAAAAGGAAAATGCCCTGTGATGCACGGCGCAAACACCGAAACCAGCGATACAGTAATGAGTTGGTGGCCTAATGCCCTGAATCTCGATATTTTGCATCAACACGACAGCAAGACCAATCCTATGGGGCAAGACTATAATTACAGAGAAGAATTTAAGAAGCTCGATTATAAGGCTTTGAAAGAAGACCTGAAAAAACTGATGACCGATAGCCAGGACTGGTGGCCTGCCGATTGGGGGCATTACGGCGGCCTAATGATTCGCATGGCCTGGCACAGCGCCGGTACCTACCGCACCACCGACGGCCGCGGAGGAAGTAACACAGGAAACCAGCGTTTTGCCCCGCTCAACAGCTGGCCCGACAACGTCAACCTGGACAAAGCCCGCCGCTTGCTTTGGCCCATCAAGAAAAAATACGGGAACAAACTTTCCTGGGCAGATTTATTTATCCTGGCAGGCAACGCGGCCTATGAGTCGATGGGTTTTAAGACCTTTGGTTTTGGGGGCGGCCGCGAGGATATCTGGCATCCCGAAAAAGACATTTATTGGGGAGCCGAAAAAGAATGGCTGGCAGCTACCAAAAACCGTTACAGCGATGACGAAAATCGCGAATCGCTCGAAAATCCACTGGCAGCCGTTCAGATGGGCTTGATTTATGTGAACCCCGAAGGCGTGGACGGCAAACCCGATCCTCTGAGAACAGCCAAAGATGTTCGCCTCACCTTTAAGCGCATGGGAATGAACGACGAAGAAACCGTAGCCCTGACTGCCGGAGGACACACCGTGGGCAAAGCGCACGGAAACGGCGATGCTGCCAAACTGGGCCCGGCCCCCGAAGGAGCAGAGCTTCAGGAGCAAGGACTGGGCTGGCACAATCCCAAAGGCCAAGGTAATGCGGAGCATACTGTTACCAGCGGTCTGGAGGGTGCCTGGACCACGCATCCCGACAAATGGAACCATACGTATTTCCATTTATTGCTCGACTACGACTGGGAACTCACCAAGAGCCCCGCAGGAGCCTGGCAATGGGAACCCGTCAATATCAAAGAAGAAGACAAACCCTTCGACGCCCATAAACCCGGAGTGCGCAGAAATCCTATGATGACCGATGCGGATATGGCCATGAAAATGGATCCCGAATACCGCAAAATATCCGAGCGCTTTTACCAGGATCCCGAATGTTTTGCCCGTGCTTTTGCCCGTGCCTGGTTCAAGCTGACCCACCGTGATTTGGGCCCCAGGAGCCGTTATCTCGGGCCGGAAGTTCCCGCCGAAGATCTTATTTGGCAAGATCCGGTTCCCGCTGTTGACTATACTTTGAGTGAAAGCGAAATCAAAGACTTAAAAGCAAAACTGCTGAATAGTGGATTGAGCCCGGTAGAATTGATTAATACAGCCTGGGACAGTGCCCGCACTTTCCGGGGATCCGATTTCAGGGGAGGAGCCAACGGAGCCAGAATCAGGCTTGAACCACAAAGAAGCTGGGAAGGCAATGAGCCCCAACGCCTGGAAAAAGTGCTGGCAACACTCGAAAAAATTCAGGCCGGCTTGCCAAAGAAAGTGAGCATTGCCGACCTCATAGTGCTGGGAGGAAGTGCCGCTGTCGAAAAGGCCGCCCGCGATGCCGGTCTTGATATCTGTGTGCCTTTCAGCCCCGGACGTGGCGACGCCACAGCCGAAATGACCGACCCGGAATCTTTTGCCGTATTGGAACCCATACACGACGGCTACCGCAACTGGCTCAAAAAAGACTACGCGGTAAAACCCGAAGAACTGCTACTCGACCGTACTCAGCTCATGGGGCTGACAGCGCCCGAAATGACCGTATTGATAGGAGGTATGAGGGTATTGGGAACCAATTACGGTGGTAGTAAACACGGCGTCTTTACCGACAAACCGGGAGTGCTCAGCAACGACTTTTTTGTGAACCTCTGCGATATGCATTATACCTGGAAACCGGTGGCAGAAAACGTATATCATATTGTTGACAGAAAAAGTGGAGCCCTTAAATGGACTGCTACCCGGGTCGACCTGGTCTTTGGTTCAAATTCCATTCTGCGCTCATACGCCGAAGTCTATGCTCAGGACGACAACAAAGAAAAGTTTGTAAAAGATTTTGTTCAAGCCTGGGTCAAGGTGATGAATGCCGATCGTTAAAGGAAAAAGCTTAAATCGAATTATATCAAATACAAGGTTTAAATGAAAAATGCATTATTAAATTATGTGGCTGCCTTCCCGGGCAAGTACATTCAGGGAGAACAGGCTTTGACCGGATTGCCCGAACTTAGCAGCCGGTTGGCGGAGCGGGCTTTGTTGCTGGCTTCTCCCACGATTGTTGGCAAAGTGCTGCCCCAACATCTTAGTACAGAAGACCTGAGTCGCTTTCATGTGGAAACATTCCGTGGAGAATGTTGTCAGCAGGAAATTGAACGACTGCTGGCTGTAGTCCGCCAAAAGAAAATCGGATTGCTGGTGGGGATGGGAGGGGGTAAAACTCTGGATACCGCCAAGATCGTGGCCGACAAGGCCGATATTCCGGTGATCATTGTTCCCACCATCGCTTCAACGGATGCCCCCTGCAGCGGTTGTGCAGTGATCTATACTGCAGAGGGAGCTTTCGAATCGATTTATTATCAAAAAAGCAATCCTCAGGTAGTGCTGGTAGACACCGGCATCATTGCTTCGGCACCTGTGCGTTTTTTGGTTGCAGGCATGGGCGATGCGCTGGCCACCCGTTTTGAGGCCGAGTCCTGTGAACGGACGTTTTCGGTCAACGAATGCGGAGGGCACAGCACCCTGGCCGGAATGAGACTGGCCAGACTGTGTTTTGAAACCATCATGCGTTATGGCCGGACAGCCAAATTGGCCAACGAAAACAAGATTATCACACCGGCTTTGGAACGCGTCATTGAAGCAAATATCCTGTTGAGCGGAATTGGCTTTGAAAGTTCCGGCCTGGCCACAGCCCATTCGGTGCACAATGGTTTAACGGCTCTGGAAGAGACGCATGCTTTGTATCATGGCGAAAAGGTCGCCTTTGGGGTGCTTGCCGGCCTGCATCTTAACGATGCCTGTCCCGAAGAAATGGAAGTGATTTATAATTTTTGCGAAGAGTTAGGTCTGCCCACAACTTTTGACGATTTGGGCATCAGCGACCCGAGCCGGGAACGCTTGATGGTGGCAGCTCAAAAAGCCTGTGCTCCTCAGGAAGGCATACATCACGAAGCCATCTGCATTACTCCCGAAAAAGTGCTGGCCGCCATGCTGGCCGCCGATGCTTTGGGCAGGGCGAGAAAGCAAGGTGGTTTAAGAATTATGGAACCGAACATATACATTTAAAGATCAGTATAAAATATTTTTCAGGCTAGTGTGTAAAA
>Ga0116141_10001984_pt1 | contig 17640 bp, 24 predicted proteins | sample AD_UKC097_MetaG_FD_89744 | JGI IMG/M metagenome (GOLD analysis project Ga0116141, IMG submission 89744) | Active sludge microbial communities of municipal wastewater-treating anaerobic digesters from USA - AD_UKC097_MetaG | ecosystem: Engineered > Bioreactor > Anaerobic > Digestate | place: USA...
CCGGCAACCAGAGCGGCGATCCGAAGCTCAACGGCTTCCTGCCGGCGGCCGGTTCGCCGCTGCTGCAGGGTGGCAAGTCGCTGGCGGACCCGTTCTTCCGCCCGGTGAGCTACCGCGGCGCCTTCGCCGGCTCGCACGACGACTGGACCGCCGGCTGGACGGTGAACCTGCCGCGCTGAGGCGGCGCCCGGGAGCGGCCTGCGCCGCTCCCGGGACGGCTGTCACACGACGGTCATGTTGATGCGGTGCAATACTTCCCCCGCCGTCACCTGCCCACCGCGCATGCGCAAGCGAATCCTGATCGTCGAAGACGAAGCCTCCATCCGCGACATGGTCGCCTTCGCGCTGCGCCGGGTGGATATGGAGGCCCTGCATGCGGGCGATGCGCGCAGCGCCCTGATTGCCCTGGCCGATGGCGCTCCCGACCTGATCCTGCTGGACTGGATGCTGCCCGGAACCTCGGGGCTGGAGCTGGCGCGACGCCTGCGCGCCGACCCGCGCAGCGCCGAAGTGCCGATCATCATGCTGACCGCGCGCGGCGAGGAGACCGACCGCGTCGCCGGGCTGGAAGCGGGCGTGGATGATTACGTCGTCAAACCTTTCTCCACGCGCGAGCTGATCGCGCGCATCCGCGCCGTGCTGCGTCGCGCGCAGGGCGACGACGGTACCGGCACGATCGAGCTGGGCGGAGTGCGGATCGACGGGCCGGCGCACCGGGTCCACGTGGGCGATGCGCACGTGGAAATGGGGCCGACCGAGTACCGCCTGCTGCATTTCTTCCTCACCCATCCCGAGCGCGTGCATTCGCGCGCGCAGCTGCTCGACCAGGTCTGGGGCGGCAGCGTGTACGTCGAGGAACGCACCGTCGATGTGCACATCCTGCGCCTGCGCAAGGCGCTCGAACCCCACGGTCGCGACCATCTGGTGCAGACCGTGCGCGGCGCCGGCTACCGCTTCTCGGTCCGGTCGTGAGGCGCGCGCGCACGTTGCGGGCGGGCCTGCACCATCTGCGCACCGCCGCCGAGGCGTTCCCCGATGCGCTGGTTCTGCTCGATGCGGTCGGCCGGCTGCGCTGGTGCAATCGCGCCGCGCACAGGCTGCTGGGGCTGACCTGGCCATCCGACCGCGGGCTCGGGGTGGCAGCGCGGTTTGCCGACGGTGCGCTGGGCGCCTGGCTGCGCACCGGCGCCTGCGATGCCGACGATGTGCCCTCGCCGGCCGCCGAGGGCGTGCGCCTGCAGCTCACCACCATGCCTTTCGGCGGGCGCGGGCAGCTGCTCCTGGCGCGCGATGTCAGCCACGTCAGCCGGCTCGAGCAGGTGCGTCGGGATTTCGTCGCCAACGTCTCGCACGAACTGCGCACCCCGCTCACCGTGATCCACGGCTACCTGGAGCTGCTCGATCCCGAGGAAGTGCCGGCGCTGGCGCCGGTGCTGGCGGAAATGCGCATGCAGTCGCAGCGCATGCGCGAGATCGTGGAGGACCTGCTGACGCTCTCGCGCCTGGAGATGGAGCGCCACCTGCCCGAGGACTGGGTCGAGATGGCGACGATGCTGCGGGTGCTTCGGCGCGAGGCGCTGGCGCTCAGCCAGGGGCGCCACCGCGTGGTGCTGGAGCCGCCCGCGCGGCTGGATCTGCTGGGCGCCCCGCGCGACCTGCACAGCGCCTTCTCCAACCTGGTGAGCAACGCGGTGCGCTATACCCCCGAGGGCGGCACCATCACGATCGCCTGGCGGCGCACGGCGCAGGGCGCCGAGTATTCGGTCACCGACACCGGCTACGGCATTCCCGCCGAGCACCTATCGCGCCTGACCGAACGCTTCTACCGCGTTTCCTCCAGCCGCACCCGCGCCAGCGGCGGTACCGGGCTGGGTCTGTCGATCGTCAAGCACGTGCTCAACCTGCACGAGGCGAGGCTGAGCATTGCCAGCGAGCCGGGCAAGGGCTCGCGCTTCAGCTGCAGCTTCGACGCCGCGCGGCTGCGCAGGGCCGGGCGCGGCTGAACGCTCAGTCCGCGTCGGCCAGCTTGAGCGCGATCAGGGCCGAGGTGTCGGCTTCGCCGTGGCCCTCGCGCACCAGCACGGCGTAGTCGGCCTCGGCCTGTGCCAGCACCGGATGCGCGATGCCCACGCCTTCGGCAGTGGCGCGCGCGATGCGCAGGTCTTTCAGCATGTGCTCGCACTTGAAGCCGGGGGCGAACTCGCCGCGCAGCATGGTCGCGCCGCGCTTGTCGAGGAACCAGTTGGCCGCCGCCCCCGAGCCCAGCGTGGGCAGCAGCAGGTCGGGGTCGAGTCCCAGCCTGGCGCCCAGCGCCAGCGCCTCGCACACCGCCTCGTTGATGCCGGCCACCATCACCTGGTTGACCGCCTTGGTGGCCTGCCCCGAACCGACCGGCCCCATGCGCGAGACGCGCGCGCCGTAGCATTCCAGCGCCGGCCGCACGGTTTCCAGCGCCGCCGGGTCGGCGCCGCACATCACCGAAAGTCGGCCGTTGCGCGCGCCTTCCACCCCGCCGGACACCGGCGCGTCGATGAAGCCGATGCCCCCGGTGGCGAGGATCTCCTGCGCCTCGATCGCGGTAGCGCGCGCCACCGTGGAATGATCCACCACGATGGCGCCGGGCCTGAGCACCCCGGCCAGCGCGCGCGCGTTCGCCAGCACGTCGGCGTCGGCCGACACGCACAGCATCACCGCGACGCACGGCGCAAATCCGGAAGCGTCCGCGCCGGCCGCCACGCCCAGTTCGGCGGCCAGCGCCTCGGCCTTGGCGTGGCTGCGATTGCCGACCACCGCCAGCAGGCCCTTGGCCGCCAGATGCCGCGCCATCGGCGCGCCCATCGCGCCCAGGCCAATGAATCCGATTTTCATCCGATCTCCTCCGTGCAGGTCCAGTTTTTGCCGCGACCTTCGCGGCCTCATTCCATCTCGATCCGAAAGTCGTCTGCGACCCGGTGCCCGCGCCTGTCGCGCCATGCCCGCAGCCATTCGGGCTGGAACGGTTCGCCGCGGAAGATCGTGCCTTCACGCAGCCGCAGCACCGGCTTGCCTCGCCCGTGCGCGACCGTGCCAATCATCACTTCCTCCGCGGGATTGTTCGCTGTGAGGTCGGTGCGCAGCAGCACGCGCCCGGATTGCTCGACGATCAGCAGGCCCGTGTGCCGATACAACCCGGCCAGCGGCGAGGGGGCATGCACCAGACGCGCGATGCCATCGCGTCCGGTCGTGGTGTGGTATGTGCCGAGGCCGAGCAGGCCGCCGCGGCTGCGCAGCGTGGTGGAGTGAATCGCATGGGCGAGATCGCGGTGGTGATCGAGCAGGCACTGGCCAAGCGTTCGGAACTCGGTCGAGTCGAAGCGGGCCGGATCGAGGTAGAGCGTGTCGCCGCGCTGGAAGCTGCCGCCGGGCCGGCTGAGTCCGCTGGTGTTGAGCCGCAGTCCGAACTCGATGGTCGAAGCGGTGTCTGCCGGCAGGTAGGCGGACAGGTTGTGGTAGTGGTCTTCGAAGGAGATCGCATCCAGAACCCGCCCGCGGAAGCGGTAGCGCAGCTCCAGCTGCGAGCCGCCGCCCTCGTTGCGCGCGAAAGGTCGCCCGGCGATCTCGAAGCCGCCTGCATCGCATGGTATCTGCGCGATCGGACGCCAGCCGGAAGCCTGCGCAACGCCAGCACCCAGCCCGGACAACGCCAGCGCGGCCGCCCACCGCCGCAGCCGCGCAGCGGCGGTGGGCGCATTGTTCACGGTGCGGGTGCTTCCGTCAGGTAGGTGTATCCGGTCAGTCCGGCTTCCAGCGCCGCGCTCAGGCGTTCGGCTTCACCGTGCGCCAGTCCGGCGGCTTCGATCATCGCCGCGTAGCGCTGGCGCAGCGCGGCGAGGTCGTAGCCGACGTAGTCGAGCATCACGTCGGAGGTGTCGCCGCGGCGCGAGCGTTCGAAGCGGTAGCCCGTGCCGTCGAGGCGCACGTTCACCGCGTCGGTGTCGCCGAACAGGTTGTGGATGTCGCCGAGCGTGTCCTGATAGGCCCCGACCAGGAAAATCCCGAGGCGATAGCTTTCGCCTTCGCGCAGCGGATGCAGCGCCATCGAGGTGTCGAGGTCGCCGTCGTCCACATAGGTGTCGATGCGACCGTCCGAGTCGCAGGTGAGGTCGGCGATCACGCCGCGGCGGGTGGGTTCTTCACCGAGACGCGCGATCGGGGCGATCGGGAACACCTGATCGATCGCCCAGATGTCGGGCGCGGATTCGAATACCGAGAAGTTGAGGAAATACTTGTCCACCAGCCGCTCGGCCAGTTCGTCGAGCACCGCGCGATGGCTTTTCTCGTCGTAGGACAGGCGCGCCCTGACGGCGTGCGCGATGGCGTCAACAGGTCGTCGAGCGCGGCGCGCTGGCGCAGGTCGAGCTGGCCCAGGGCGTAGAGGTCGTGGCCTTCGCTCTGGTAGTGGCGCGCCTCCTGATACAGCTCCAGCGCCGGGCGCTCGTCGAGCGCGGCGTGGATCTCGCGCAGGTGGCGCAGGGTCGCAGGCTCGCCGGCGTCGGGCGCAGGTACCGCGCCGGGCGGCGCGGTTTCCACCTCGGTCACGTTCGCCACCAGCACCGCGTGGTGGGCGGTGAGTGCGCGGCCGGATTCGGTGAGGATGCGCGGTGGCGTCAGCCCGTGCTCGGCGCAGGCTTCGGCCAGCGGCTGCACGATGGTGGCGGCGTACTGGTTCAGGCCGTAGTTGATCGAGCAGAAGCTGCGCGAACGGGTGCCCTCGTAGTCCACGCCGAGGCCGCCGCCGACGTCCATGCAGCGGATCGGGCAGCCCATGCGCGAGACCTCGACGAAATAGCGCACCGCCTCGCGCACCCCGCGTGCAAGATCGCGCACGTTGGAAATCTGCGAGCCCATGTGGAAGTGCAGCAGCTCCAGGCAGTCGAGCAGGCCGGCGTCGCTCAGGCGTTCGATGAGGTCGAGCAGCTGGCGCGGGGATAGCCCGAACTTGGCCTTGTCGCCACCCGAGTTCTGCCATTTTCCCGCGCCCAGCGAGGCCAGCCGCATCCGCACCCCGAGCCGCGGCCGCACGCCCAGCGTGCGCGCTTCCTCGATCACCAGGTCCAGCTCGGAGGCTTTCTCGATCACGATGAAGGTGTCGAGCCCCAGGCGCCGGCCGATCAGGGCCAGGCGGATGTATTCGCGGTCCTTGTAGCCGTTGCAGATGATCGTGCCGCCCGGGCGCGACAGCGCCAGCACCGCCATCAGCTCGGGCTTGGAGCCGGCTTCCAGTCCGAAGCCTTCGCCCGCGTGCGCGGCCAGCTCGCCGGCGACGCCGCGGTGCTGGTTGACCTTGATCGGATAGACCGCGGTGTAGCCGCCGGGGTAGTCGAGCTCGTCCATGGCCTGGGCGAAGGCGCCCTGCAGGCGCGCGAGGCGGTCGCCGAGGATGTCGGAGAAGCGCAGCAGCAGCGGCAGCTTCAGCCCGTCGGCCAGCGCCGCATCGACCGCTTCGGCCAGCGCGACCGACGGCCCGCCCGCACCGCGCGGCTGCACCGTCACTTGCCCGCGGGCGTCGATGTCGAAATAGCCCTCGCCCCAATGGGCGATGGAGTAGGTACGGCGGGCGTCGTCAAGGGTCCACGCGCTCATCGGGCGGCAGGTCTCCGGCTGGAAATGCCGGCGAGGCCGGCCAGACCGCGCATGGTATCAGGGGGTGCGCGCGGCGGCGGCAGTGCGCCGTCGGCGCTTCAGAGAAGCTGGCCAGGCGCTGGTCGGCGATCCAGGCGGTCTGGGCGCAGGCGCCGTTGCTGAAGTCGGGGTCGGTGATGCGCGCCGCGGGCCAGAGCTTCATCGCCACGCTCTGGTCGCCGCCGCCGCCGGCCGAAGCGCGCCTGGTGTCGCCGCCGCAGGCCGCATCGGCGCACTCGAAGGCCTTGCGGCCGCCCATGCCGAGGATCTCCTGTTCGTAGCCGCGCACCGCCTCCAGCGGTGAACGTCCGGGCGGCAGCAGGTAAACCAGCCGGGTGCGCGCGCCTTCGATCGTTTCCCGGGGCGTGAATTCGAACACGCGGTTGTTGCTGGCATCGCGCGCCTCGACATCCGCGATCGGCCTGAGCGGGCCGGTCGGGAACAGGTACTGGTCGTAGTCCGAGTGTGCGCGGGAAACGATGCGGCTGCCTTCGTGGCGCCTGAGCCAGGGCAGGTCGGCGACGCCGGGGATGTCGCCGGCAGGCTCGGTGGCGTCGGCGCGTGCCGGTGACGCTGTGGCGGCCAGCAGCAGGCTTGCCAGGAGGAAGGAAAGCGGCAGGTACTTCATCGCGGGATCTCCCGAGGCGGTCGGAGTGACCGGTTGCATGGGAGGAAACGTCGCAAGGGGCAAAACCCTGACAGGGGCGCAGCAGGTGACGGGCTTGCGTCGCGCCGTTCAGGGGCGGGCGGGTCCGGAAACAACCCAGGGGTGCGTTTCGCCCAGGGCGAGGGCCAGGGCATGGCGTGCAGCCTCGGGTGCGGGGCGCGCATCGATCCGCGCCTGCCAGATCGACAGCAGCGCGGCGTCCATGCCGACCGGGGCGGCCGGTGCGGCGCGCAGCAGGAGCGCGGTGTGCGCCGCCTCAAGGGCGAGGTCGGAGTGGCCGGAACGGTCGAGTTCCTGCGCCGCGAGCAGGAGCATCCGCAAGGCGTTGCGGGCTGCCAGCCCGCCGCGCGCGGCCGATCCGGACAGGAGCTCCTCGAGGCGGGCAAGACGCGCGGCGTCGGGCGTGGAAAGGAGCGCGTGCAGGGCGGAGAAGGTATCGGCGCTGGCCTGCAGCGGCGGCGAAGGCTGTGCGGGAAGTCGCCGCGCTGCATCGCCAGTTCGGCCAGCGCCAGCGCGCGGCGCATCGCCGGATCGCCGAATTCACCCAGCAGCTTGGCATCGCCGGCCAGCGCCAGCAGCGCATCGGGCGGGATCGGTTCGCCCGATTCGGTGGCGCGGTTGAGCGCAGACACGAAGTGTTCGCGCAGCATGTCCTGGCGTCGCACTTCGGACAGCGCGGTGTCGCGCTCGCGCGCGAGCGAGTCGGCCAGCGCCGTGGCGCGCGCCGACTCGCGCCGTGCGCGGTCGGCCTGGACGAAGCTGAAGGCGGTCGCGGCGAGGAGCTCCAGCACCATCGCGGTGCCCAGCGCGACGCCGACGCGGTGGCGCTGGATGAACTAGGCGGTACGATAGCCGAAGGCATCCGGGCGCGCCTCGATCGGCTGGCCCGCGAGATACCGCTGCAGGTCGCTGCGCAGTGCCGTGACCGAACGGTAGCGTCGCGCGGGTTCCGGCTGCAGGCAGGTGGCCACGATGGTGTCGAGATCGCCGCGCAGCCGCGCGGCGTCCGCGCGGTGGCCCTGCGACAGCGCGCGCCGCGAGGGCGGCTCGGGCAGCGCCGCGTCCGCCACGAGCACCGGCCCGAACGCGCTGCGAGGGAAGGGCCGGCTGCCGGTGAGGAGCTCGTAGAGCACCACCCCCAGCGAGTAGAGGTCGGTGGCGGTGCTCACCGATTCGCCGCGCACCTGTTCGGGTGCGGCGTAGTCGGGCGTGAAAGCCTGCTGGCCGGCGAGCGTGGCGTCCGGGTCGGTGCTGCCCTCGCCCGAGAGCAGCTTGGCGATGCCGAAGTCGAGCAGTTTCACGCTGCCGCCGGCATCGACCAGGATGTTGGCGGGCTTGAGGTCGCGGTGCAGGATCAGGTTGGCGTGCGCGAACTGCACCGCGTCGCACACCTGCAGCATCAGTTCGATGCGTTCGTCGAGCGTCGCCCCGACGCTCTGTGCGTGCTGCGCCAGCGTTTTTCCGTCGACCCGTTCCATCGCGTACCAGGGCTGGCCCCGGGCGTCCATGCCGCCGTCGAGGAATCGCGCGATGTTTGGATGCTGCAAGCGCACCAGGATCTGTCGCTCGCGCGCGAAGCGGCGCTGCGCTGAAGGATCCACGTGGGTGTGCAGCAGCTTGAGCGCGACGGTCTGCTCGAAGCCGCCATCGGCGCGCTCGGCCAGATAGACGCTGCCCATTCCGCCGCGCCCCAGCAGGCGGCGCAGCACGAAGGGGCCGATCTGCTGTTCCAGGCGCGGGTCTTCGTCATCGGCGGGCGAGGGTTCGAACAGCGCGTGCCGCGCGAGCGGGGTGTCCAGCGGGCCGGACGCGGCACGCTCGGCGGCGAGCAGGCGCTCCACTTCCGCGCGCAGCGCGGGATCGTCCGCGGTCTCGCGCGCCAGCCAGGCATCTCCGTGCGCATCGTCCATGTCCAGCCGCTGGCGCAGCAGCCGAAGCGCGCGGGCGAGGAGGTCGGTTGGCGGGTTCACGGCGAGCTGCCGAGATCGGCGTGGATCAGCGCGCGCGCGGTGCGCCAGTCGCGGAACAGCGTGCGCTCCACCACGCCGAGCACCCGCGCCATCTCGGGAAAGCTCAGGCCGCCGAAGAAGTGCAGTTCGACCACCTGCGCCAGCCTCGGTTCGATCTGCTCCAGGCGCAGCAGGCTCTGCTCCAGCGCCATCACGTCGAGGTCGCGTTCGCCGGTCGGAACCTCGTCGGCACCCGAGCGCGTCACGGCCAGTCCGGCGCCGCGCTTGTCGCGTCCGCGCGCCCGCGCCATGTCCACCAGCACCTGGCGCATGGCGCGGCTGGCGAGGTTGAGCAGGTGCGCCTGATCGTTGAACTAGGCTCCGGCCAGCTTGAGCCAGGCTTCGTGCACCAGGCCGGTGGTTTGCAGCGTCGCTCCGCCGGCGGCGAGCTGGCGGTGGGCGATGCGCTTGAGCTCTTCGTAGAGCTGGTCAAAGGTGGGCGCGGAGGCGTCGGGACACATCGCAGCGCGCGGGCCGGAAGAAGGAATGGAGCCTATCAGAACCGGCGCGGCTTGCGGTGGCCCGTGCGTCCGGGCGGTTCGGGTCAGCCGCCGTAGTTGCCCAGCGCCAGGCGCAGGCGGATCTGCGCTTCGGCGCGCAGGCTGACCGGCTCGACGATGGTGGCATCGGGGCCGTAGCGCAGCACGTCCATGAGCAGTTCGCGCGAGCTGCTGTAGGGCAGGCGCAGCTCGTAGCGCCCGTCCGGCAGGAAGCGGCCCTGCTGCTGCGAATGCCAGCGTTCCTCGGCGGCCCAGCGCGCGGCGTCGGGGGAAAACACGATCGTGGCCCAGGCCTTGGGCGGTCCGGAAAAGATGCCGTAGCTGGAGGCCAGATGCTGGTCGAGTTCCGCCTCGGGAACATCGAGCGCCGATTCGTCGAGCGGCCGCGCCAGGTCGATGCGGTCGAGCGAAAAGCTGCGCAGTCCCTGGCGCTCGTGGTCGAAGGCATCCAGATACCAGTTGTTGCGGTAGTGGGTGAGACGCTGGGGCGAGACCGTGCGCAGCGTGGTGGCGCCGGTGGAGCGGGCGCGGTAGCGGAAGGCGAGGCGGTGGCGCTGCAGCACGGCCCCGGCGGCGGCGCGGAAGGACGCCTGATCCAGGCTGCGGGTGCCGCTGCTGATGACCCGCACGCGCTCCACCGGCCAGCGCTTGCCGCCGGCCTGTTCGGACAGGAGCTGGCCGATGCGCTCGCGGATGGGTTCGAGCGCATCGCTGAGGAAGCCACCGGCGCCGGAGTGGTCCAGCAGTTGATGGGTGGCGAGCAGGGCGTGCAGTTCGTCCGGGCTGAGCCAGAGCCCGGGCAATTCGAAGCGCTCGGCTTCGGCGAGGTCGTAGCGGAATCCGGGCGGTTCTTCCGAGGTTTCCACCGGCGCCCCGAGGCAGTCGCGCAGGAAGGCCACGTCGCGGTACACCGTGGCGCGCGAGCACTGAAGGTCATCCATCAGCCGCTGCGCCGGCACCGGCACCCGCGCCTGGCTCAGGCGCCGGTGCAGGAGGTTGATGCGTTCGTAGCGTTCCACGGTGGATTACTCCGGATCGGCGGGCGTCTGGGGTTCGCTGCGCCGGACGATCGAGCGCGCCACCAGCACGCCGATCTCGTAGAGCAGGCACATCGGGATCGCCAGCAGCAGTTGGGACACGACGTCGGGTGGAGTGATCACGGCCGCCACCACGAAGGCGCCGACGATGACATAGGAACGCGCCGCGCGCAGCTGTTCGACGCTGACCCAGCCCAGCAGCGCGAGGATGACCACCGCCACCGGAACCTCGAAGCTGAAGCCGAAGGCCAGGAACAGCACCAGCACGAAGTCCAGGTAGCGGCTGATGTCGGTCATCATCGCCACGCCTTCGGGCGTGATGCCGGTGAGGAAGCCGAACACCGTCGGCAGCACCAGGAAATAGGCGAAGGCGCAGCCGGTGTAGAACAGCAGCACCGCCGAGGCCAGCAGCGGTCGAGCCAGCTTCTGCTCGTGCCGGTACAGCCCCGGCGCGACGAAGGCCCAGAGCTGGTAGAGCACGACCGGCATGGCAAGGATCAGCGCCACGAACAGCGCCAGCTTGATCGGCGTGAGGAACGGGCTGGCCACGTCGATGGCCACCATCTGCGTGCCCGCCGGCAGCTTGGCGCGCAGCGGTTCGGCGAGCAGGGTGTAGATGCGGTTGGCGAAAGGCAGCAGCGCGAGGAACACCGCCAGCACTGCGAGCACCGCGCGCAGCAGCCGCGCGCGCAGTTCGACCAGGTGGCCGATCAGGCTCTGCTCGGTGTCGGATTCGGCGGAACCCACGGCTCAGCCCGCCGTGCCGGGGCCGGGTGGATCGGTGCGCTCCGGATCGCTGGCGAGGTACTCGCCGGATGCCGATCTTTCGTTGCCTGGAGGCAGGGGCGAAAGCAGGTTGCGCTGGGTGTCCTTCATCGCGCGCTTGAGGTCCTCGGCGGCCAGTTCGCGCTCGATGTCGGAGCGGATCGAATACCAGGTGGCGCGTGCCTTGCGCAGATACAGGCCGGCCATGCGTGCGGCGCGCGGGAGCCGTTCCGGGCCGAGCACCAGAAGCGCGACCAGGCCGATCACGGCCAGTTCGACCAGGCTGACCTCGAACATTGCCTGTGCCCGCGGCGGTCAGTCGTTGCGGGTTTCGGAAGGCGACTTCTGCGCGGGCGTCTCGCTGCCGCGATTCGAAGCGTCGTCGATCTGCTTCTTTTCCGTCGATTCGTCTTCCTGCAGGCCCTTGCGGAAGCTGCGGATGGCGCTGCCGAGGTCCGAACCGACGTTGCGCAGCTTCTTGGTGCCGAACAGCAGCACCACGACCAGAAGCACGATCAGCCAGTGCCAGATACTGAAGCCGCCCATGGCGTATGCCTCGTGAAGGAAAAGAGGTGCAGGATAGCGCAGGCCCCGTCGGGGCGGCAGATTCAGCGTGCGCCGTATTCTTCCAGGCGGTCGCGGAAATCCACGACCGCGGACGGGGTTTTCTTCACCCGGCCCTCGAAGGCCGCGCGCGGGGTGGTGTCGCGGCCGTAGGCGCGGGCGTTGGCGCGGTGGTCGATGCCCAGCACGGCGCCATCGAGCGCGACGCCGGCGAACAGGCCGCGCGAGCGGGAGTAGGAATAGATTTCGGCCTTGAGCTGGCCGTCGGTGGAGGCTTGCGCCATGCGCCCCACCGGGCCGGCGGCGACGGCGGCATCCGCGCCCAGGGTGAACTTGCCGTTGACGATCGAATCCACGCCGCGTTCGGAACGGAACACCAGCACCACGTCGGTGGCCTGCACGCCAGCCTGAAAGCCGATGCTGCCGCCGGTCAGGCTGATGAAGCTCGGGGTGCTCCAGGCGCCGTCGGGGAGGCGCACGGAAATGACCCCGCGCCCGTGCCGCCCGCCCAGCACCAGTCCGGCCTTGACCACGTCGGGAATGACGGCGATGGCGTAGGCGTCGGTCAACAGCTTGCGCGGGATCGCGTGCTCGGGCATGCGCATGACCTCGTCAAGCACCCGCACCGCCTGCTGCAGGCGTTCGTCTTCGGTGGGGCGGGCGTTTGCAGGTGCGGAAAGCGCGCCCAGGCCGAGCAGCAGCAGGATCGAAAGCAGGATGCGGGACATGGCGTCTCCGAAGGAAATGGGCGGCAAGCGGGCAGTATGGCGACGCGGGAATGAATCGTTGCCCAAATCCGCGTGCCTCGGGCGGAGGGGTGCGCGCGGGATCAGGCCGTGCGGCGCATCCGCAGGGCGCCGGCGAGCGCGGCGACGATTCCCAGCAGGAGCAGCATCGGCGCGTTCGGTCCGGGCACGGAAGCGATCGGGGTTCCCAGCCCGCCGCCGCCGGTGCAGCCGGCGGGTGGAGCAATGGCCATGCCGCGCACGCTGACGTTTTCGGCGATGCCGCTGATCGAGGCGATGACCTCGGCGCGGCCGGTGACGGTGTCGATGCGCGCCAGGCGCGTGGCGCGATTCACGTCGGGCGGCTGGGAATCCAGCGTGGCCCAGAGCGTGCCGCTGGCGTCGAAGTCCGCGCCGCCGCTGCTCAGGGTTTCGTCGATGAGCAGGCTGCCCAGGCGCGTGGCGATGGCCGTGGCCGGATCGAGGCGGTACAGCGCCTGCTGGTTGCGGTCGCCGAAGCCGTTCTGCACGCCCACGCCGAAGAGCAGGTTGCCGCGACCGCCCAGTGCGGTGAGCGGGGCGCCGGTGTTGCCGACGGCTCGCGCGGACGCGTCGATGGGGTCGATCTGCCAGAGCCCTCCGGTGGTATCGGAGGAAGCCCATAGCCGGCCGTCGCAGGTGAAGCTCAGGCCGTAGTCGAGCTGCCCGTTCGGGCCCAGGCCCTGGAGTGCGGACATCACGCCGACCAGCGTGCCGGTGCCGGTCGCCGTGTCGATGCGGATCAGGAAATCGGTCGACGCCGAGCCGCTGCCGGCGGTGCCGTCGGCCACGCCGTAGAGGGTTCCGTCCGGCGCGAAAGCAAGGCCTTCTACGTCATTGAAACCGATGCCGGTGCCAACGGGTGTGGCCTGGCCGGTGGCCAGGTCAAGACGATAGAGCGTGTTCCACGCCGAGACATAGGCCTGCGGCGCGGCCAACGCGGGCAGCGGGAGCAGGCAGAACAGCGCGGCCAGAAGCCGTCGGCGCAACAGGGGACGCATCTGTGTCGTCCTTCGATTAGTATTGGGGTCGTCGTCACTGCGCCTCTATTGGATTCTCTCGGGCGCTGTGCGCGAGCATAGCATTTTCCCTCGCCCAATCAACGCCGGCGCGCTTTTCGCGGCGTCGCCACGATCGGCCTTTGAGCCGTCCGCAGCCCGGAACACCATGCCCGATACCCCGAACCCCATCGACCGCGCCGGCGGCACCGGGCCGTCCACCGGCGTCCTGCTGGTCAACCTGGGGACGCCAGATGCGCCGGAACCTCGCGCATTGCGCCGGTATCTTGCCGAGTTCCTCCGCGATCGTCGCGTTGTGGAACTACCCCGCCCGCTCTGGCTCCCGATTCTGTATGGCTTCCTCCTGCCGTTTCGCGCGCCCCGGTCGGCGGCGCTGTACCGCAGCATCTGGACCGAGCGCGGCTCGCCGCTGGCCTTCCACAGCCGGGACCTGGCCGAGGCGCTCGCCGCGCGGCTGGCGCCGCGCGCGCGGGTGCGGCTGGCGATGCGCTATGGCGAGCCCACCGTGGCCTCGCAGCTTCGCGCGTTGCGCGAGGACGGCGTGCAACGCCTCCTCGTGCTGCCGCTGTACCCGCAGTATTCGGGCACCACCACCGCCTCGGTGTTCGACGCTGTGAGCGCCGAGCTGGGGCGCTGGCGGCGCTGGCCGGAACTGCACCTGATTGCCGATTATCACGACGATGAGGCGTGGATCGACGCAGTTGCCGGCTCGATCCGGGCGCATCGCGCCGCGCCGGCCGCGCCGGCGCACCTGCTGTTCTCGTTCCACGGCATCCCGCAGCGCTGCGTGGACCGGGGCGATCCCTATGCCGACCAGTGCCGCGCCAGCGCCCGCGCCATTGCCGCGCGGCTGGGGCTTGCCGAGGCGGACTGGTCGATGTCGTTCCAGTCGCGCCTGGGGCGCGCGCAGTGGCTTGCGCCCTATACCGACCAGACCGTGCGCGCGCTGGCGGCGCGCGGGGTGCGGCATCTGGACGTGGTGTGCCCGGGTTTTGCGGTGGACTGCCTGGAGACGCTGGAGGAAATCGCGGTGCAGAACGCCGGCTTCTTCCGCGCGGCCGGCGGCGAGGCGCTGCGCTACATCCCCGCGCTCAACGCCGGTGCGGCCCACGTCGAGGCGCTGGCCGCACGGCTGGATCGGCACCTGGCCGCCGCGCCCGGCGCGGAGTTCAGCGCGCCAGCAGGGCGCGCAGTTCACGCTTGAAAGCCAGTCCGTCCTCGCGCAGATAGCGTCGCTGCGCGCGCCAGTCGGGGAAGCGCTGCTCCACCTCGCGCCAGAACGCCGGCGAGTGGTTGGGCTGGATCAGGTGGCACAGCTCGTGCACCAGCACGTATTCGAACGCGGCCGGCGGCGCCAGCACCAGCGCCAGATCGAGCGAGAGCGTGCCCGAGGCGCTCATCGAACCCCACAGCGAGGACAGCGGGCGGATGCGCCACAGGCGCGGCGCGCGCGGCAGGCCGGGCAGGTAGCGCGGCAGCCAGCGCCCGACGTCGGCGCGGGCCTGGGTCACGAGGAATTCGCCGAGCGCGCGGCGCGCGGCATCGGCAGGCGCGGCAGCGGGCAGGTCGATCACCAGGCGCTCGTCCTCCTGCGCCACGCGCAGCCAGCGGCTGTCGCGCCAGAGCACGTCGAGCGGGCGGCCGCGCAGCGAGACCCGCGCCGGTTCTCCCGGCGCCAGCGCGCGCATCGATATCGGGGCGCCGGGGTCTTCGGCGAGGTGGTCGGCGAGCCAGTCCAGGTGAAGATCGAGGAAGCGCCGTGCTTCCTGCACCGAAACGCCGGGCGGCACGGTCAGGCGCGGGCCGCGCTCGGAAACCAGCAGCCGCAGCCGCCGCGCGCGCGGATCGATGACCCGCAGCACGCCGGCATCGCGCCCGTCCGGCAGGCGCACCGTGAGGGTGTCGCGCTGCTGGCGGCGGCGCAACACGCCGCTCAAGCCTCGGCGGCGCTGAGCGAGAGTTCGGCCTCGAGGCGCTCCAGCAGCAGGCGCAATTCGCCGCTCATCAGCGCGAAAGTCGCATCCAGCTCGGCCTCGCGCGAGGAGCTGTCGTCCTTTTCCAGCGATTCGGTGGCCGTTTCCAGGAACTTGAGCTTGCGGATCACCAGGTCTTCGCCCAGCACGAAGGACAGGCGATCGGCGAACACCAGCTCCAGCTGGAAGCATTGCTTTCCGACCTTGAGGTGCTCGCGCACTTCGTCGCTGTCGAGCATCTGGCGGCGGCATTTGACGATGGCGCCCGAATCCACCGGGTCGCGCAGCTCGCATTCCTCACCCAGCGCGAAGCCGTCCGGCAGCGCCTCGCCGGCCAGCCAGCCGGTCATCAGCGCGCGCGCGCTGGATTCGGCGTTGACCGGCAGCGCCGGGAACGAGCCCAGCGCCTCGCGCACGCCCGAGACAAGCGCTTCGGCGTTCTTGCGGCTGGAGGTGTCGACCACCAGCCAGTTCGCGTCCAGGTCCAGATAGGCCGGCACCCGCGAAGGCTTGGAGAAGGCGCGCGGCAAAAGGTCGGTGAGGACTTCGTCCTTGAGCCGCTTGCGCTCGCGCCCGCCGGGACTGCGACCCTCCTGTTCGCGGATGGCGTCGAGCCTGGCCGAAAGGGCCTCGTTCACCACCGAGGCGGGCAGGATCTTGTCCTCGCCGCCCAGCACCAGCAAAAGGCAATTGCCGATGCGGTGCGACAGCGCCTCGTGGCCGCGCCCGAAGGGAGATACGAAGCCGCGCGAGGAAAGCTCCAGCGGGCCGACCGCCTTGAGCGCGTGCTCGGGCAGGCGTTCGGGCAGGGCATCGAGCGCATCGCGCAGGCTGGAGGGAAAGCGGAACAGGGTGAGGTTGCGAAAGAGCATCGGATCGGGGATTCGGGAATGGAGAGTCGGGGGTCGGGGTCGGGTAGGGATCGGGAAGGACGGGCTTCAGCCGGTCAGGATCGACAGGCCGTCGTCGGCGCGGCTGTCGCCGTGCAGCGCCACCGGCACCTCGGCGTCAACCGCGTGCGCGCCGGCCGCTTCGCCCGCCAGCCAGGCGTGGGTGTCGGGCAGAGGCGCCTGGCTGCGGCGGCCGAGTGCATGGAAATCGAACAGGTTGCGGTCGGCCAGCTGCGAAGGCCGCACGTCGGAAAGCGCGCGCACGATCTGGTTGACCCGTCCAGGCGAGCTGCGGTCCCACTCGGCCAGCAGCCGCTCGGCCTGCTTGCGCTGAAGGTTGGGCTGGGAGCCGCACAGGTTGCACGGAATGATCGGAAAGCCGCGCTCCTCGGCATAGCGCGCGATGTCGGTCTCCTTGCAATACGCCAACGGCCGGATCACCACGTGGCGGCCGTCGTCGCTCAGGAGCTTGGGCGGCATCGAGGCGAGCCTGGCGTGGAAGAAGAGGTTCATCAGGAAGGTGGCGGCGAGGTCGTCGCGGTGGTGGCCCAGGGCGATCTTGGTGAAGCCCTGCTCGGTGGCGTGCGAGTACAGCGCGCCGCGGCGCAGGCGCGAGCACAGCGAACACTGGGTCTTGCCCTCGGGCACCACGCGCTGCACCACGGAATAGGTGTCCTGCTCCAGGATGGTGAAATCGACCCCGAGCCCGCGCAGGTAGGCCGGCAGCACTTCCTCCGGGAAGCCGGGCTGCTTCTGGTCGAGGTTGACCGCCACCAGCGAGAACTTCACCGGCGCGCGCGCCTGAAGCTGCAGCAGGATGTCCAGCAGGGTGTGGCTGTCCTTGCCGCCGGACAGGCACACCATCACCTTGTCGCCTTCCTCGATCATGCCGAAGTCGGCGATCGCCTGACCCACCTGCCGGCGCAGGCGCTTTGCGAGCTTGTGGTTCTCCAGTTCCTGTTTGCGGGCAGGGGCGTTCATGGGATGGGTTCCGGCGGTGGACGCGCTGCGAAGGCGCGCGTTGGACCGGTCATTGTAGCCGGGCTTTCGCGCAGCCCGGCCGCCCCGTAAGCTAGGCGAACGCACGCGCCCGGCCGCCGCCCTTCGCCATGTCCGAAACCGCCGATATCGTCCAGCAGATTTCCGCCCTGCGCTGCGAGCACCGCCAGCTGGACGAGGCTATCGCCCGCATCACCCAGGACGCCTGGATCGACCAGCTCGACCTGACCCGCATGAAGCGCCGCAAGCTCCGCATCAAGGACATGATCGCCTACCTGGAAAGCCGGCTCATCCCCGACCTGGGGGCGTGAGGGCCGCAGGTTCTTTTGGGTTAGCCAGTTTCGGTTTCGCTTGCGCAGCTCTTCTTGATGTACGCCTGTTCCAATGCTTCGTGCTCGCCCTTGAGGCGCGATAATTCTTGAGCCTCTATGCCGTCGCCCTTCAGGAAGAACAGGGTTGGCCAAAACAGAATGAGACCCACCCCCATTTTGGTTTTGTCACCTGATGCGCGCTTGTCTACGGTGCCTGCTACTTCGCTGAGTCGGCCTTGGATACGTTGGTTTTCTTCGCGCATCTGTTGGCAGTTGTAGCCGTCGTATGTCATTGGTGACACATACATTGCCTTGATTTCCTTGGAATTGCTTGCGCAACCTGCCAACAGGGAAAAACAAGCCATCAATGCGAAAGTTGTTCCTGATTAGCCCTGAGTCTCAGCTGTAAAGCTCCCTCTCCCCCATGCAAATGGGGGAGAGGGTTGGGGTGAGGGGGCTTTCGGAGCCGTTCCGCGAAGAC